>Ga0209458_1000345_pt1 | contig 17926 bp, 15 predicted proteins | sample WorMetLIZAISLAND_FD_187411 | JGI IMG/M metagenome (GOLD analysis project Ga0209458, IMG submission 187411) | Marine gutless worms symbiont microbial communities from Max Planck institute for Marine Microbiology, Germany - Inanidrilus manae... ...
AAAAGTCGAAACATCGTCCTGGAGCCGCTTAGGCCCGTACAGACCCCTTCTGATGCAGCCTGTCTCTTGCAAAATCAAATACGGCCAAATTCAGCGTCATCCGATTAGCAGGTTTTTCAACAGCCTCAGCTAAGAGGCGAAGATCGGGTGGGAACGTCGGAACGTCCGCTCTCGGACCAAGAGATCCCATTCGCCGAGGTTCCGACCGGCGATTGCGTTCGGCCGTTTCACATCGCGCTTTGGCGGCAAAGTCCGGCTCGGCTATCCCGGCGTGACCGCGCCGCCCTGTGGGTAACCTACCGTTCCTGTGGAAAAGGGAACGGCTTCGCCCTCTGACGCGGTGGCACCTGCGGGCGGGGTGTGGAATCCTCGCTCCATGCCCCACGCCGACTTCGTTCACCTCCGCGTCCACACCGCCTATTCGCTGGCCGAGGGGGCGATCCGCGTCAAGGAGCTGGCGGAATTGTGCCGCGACCAGCGGATGCCGGCGGTGGCGATCACCGACACCAACAACCTGTTCGGCGGCATGGAGTTCTCGGCGGCGCTGGCGGGCGCCCGCGTCCAGCCGATCATCGGCTGCCAGCTCTCGGTGCTGCGCGAGGACGGCGGCGGCAACGGCGCGACGCGGCCGCAGATGCGGTCGGCGACGGACCAGATCGTGCTCCTGGTCCAGGACGAGGAAGGCTATGGCAACCTGCTGGCGCTGCTCGCCGCGGCGCACCTGGAGAGTGCCGAAGCGGGTGATCCCCGCGTGTCCCTCGACCGCCTCGCCAAAAACACCGGCGGACTGCTGGCGCTGACCGGCGGGCCGGCGGGTCCGGTGGGGCGGCTGCTGGCCGCCGGGCAGGCCGATGCCGCCGAGGCGGTGCTGTTGCGTCTGGCGGAGGCGTTTCCAGGCCGGCTCTACGTGGAGCTGATGCGCCACGGGCTTGCCGTCGAGGCGCAGATCGAGGCGCCGCTGATCGAGCTCGCCGACCGCCATGATCTTCCCCTCGTCGCCACCAACGAGGCGTTCTTCGCCACGCCCGACATGTACGAGGCCCACGACGCCTTGATTTGCATCGCCGAAGGCACCCACGTCGCCGACGCCGACCGCCGCAGGCTGACGCCCGAGCACTCCTTCAAGAGCGCCGCCGAAATGCGGGCGCTGTTCTCCGACATCCCCGATGCCGTCGACAACACCCTCGCCATCGCCCGGCGCTGCGCCTTCATGATCGAGTCGGTGAAGCCGATCCTGCCGCCCTACGACTCCGGCGGCCAGAGCGAGGAGGAGGCGCTCCGCGCCCAGGCCCGCGAAGGCTTGGAGAAGCGGCTCGAAGCTCAGGTGCTGACCGCGGAAATGGGTGCCGACGAACGCGAACAGGCGACGCGGCCCTACCGCGAACGCCTCGACTACGAGCTCGGCGTCATCGTCCAGATGGGGTTCGCCGGCTATTTCCTCATCGTTGCCGAGTTCATCCGCTGGGCCAAGGAGCACGGCATCCCCGTGGGTCCCGGACGCGGTTCGGGCGCGGGCTCGGTGGTCGCCTGGGCGCTGACCATCACCGACCTCGATCCGCTGCGGTTCGGGCTCCTGTTCGAGCGCTTCCTCAATCCCGAGCGCGTGTCGATGCCCGACTTCGACATCGACTTCTGCCAGGAGCGCCGCGACGAGGTGATCCAGCACGTCCAGGACAAGTACGGCCGCGACCGGGTCGCCCAGATCATCACCTTCGGCAAGCTCCAGGCCCGCGCCGTGCTGCGCGACGTCGGCCGTGTCCTCGGCATGCCCTACGGCTACGTCGACAAGATCTGCAAGCTGGTGCCGTTCAACCCGGCGAAGCCGGTGACCCTCGACCAGGCCATCGCCGCCGAGCCACAACTGAAGGCGATGGCCGACGAGGACGAGTCCGTCGCCCGGCTGATCGAGATCGCCCGCCGGCTCGAGGGGCTCTACCGCCACGCCTCCACACATGCCGCCGGCGTGGTCATCGGCGACCGTCCACTGGACGGGCTGATCCCGCTCTACCGCGATCCGCGGTCGGACATGCCGGTCACCGGCTTCAACATGAAATGGGTGGAGTCCGCCGGGCTGGTGAAGTTCGACTTCCTCGGCCTCAAGACGCTGACCGTGCTCGCCAACGCTGTCGAGCTGGTGCGCGAACGCACGGGCGAGTCCATCGACCTCTCGAATCTGCCTCTCGACGATCCGGCCACGTTCGACATGCTTGGCCAGGGCGACACCGTCGGCGTGTTCCAGTTGGAAAGTGCTGGCATGCGCGATGCACTCCGCAAGCTCCGGCCCGACAGCTTCGAGGACATCATCGCCGTCGTCGCCCTCTACCGGCCCGGGCCCATGGACAACATCCCCAGCTACATCCGCCGCAAGCACGGCGAGGAGCTGCCCGACTACCTCTATCCGACCCTGGAAGGCATCCTCAGCGAGACCCACGGCATCATGATCTACCAGGAGCAGGTGATGCAGATCGCCCAGGAGCTGTCGGGCTACTCGCTGGGATCGGCCGATATCCTGCGGCGAGCCATGGGCAAGAAGATCCAGGCGGAGATGGACAGCCAGCGCCAGGCCTTCATCGAAGGCGCCACGGCGCGCGGCGTGCCCGAGGCCAAGGCCTCGCAGATCTTCGATCTTGTCAACAAGTTTGCCGGCTACGGGTTCAACAAGTCCCACGCCGCGGCCTACGCGCTGATCGCCTACCAGACCGCCTATCTGAAAGCCAACCATCCGGTCGAGTTCCTCGCCGCGTCGATGACCCTCGACCTCAACAACACCGACAAGCTGAACACCTTCCGCCAGGAGCTCATGCGCGTCGGAATCCCGCTGCTGCCGCCCGATATCAATGCCTCCGATGCGGCCTTCTCGGTCGAAAGTGGACGCGACGGCGGGGGCGCGATCCGGTACGCCCTTGCCGCGATCAAGAACGTCGGCGAAGCGGCGATGCGGGCGCTGGCCACCGAGAGGGCGGCGAACGGCCCGTTCACCGATCTCCTCGATTTCGCCCGGCGGATGGACGCGCGCCAGCTCAATAAGCGCCAGCTGGAAAACCTGGTTCGCGCCGGCGCCTTCGACGGCCTGGAGGCGAACCGCAAGCGCCTGTTCGACGGTATCGAAGCGTTCCTGCGCCATGCCGGCGCCGCGGCGGAGGACCGGGCCAGCGGCCAGATGGGCCTGTTCGCCGGCGGCGATGGCGCCGCCGCCTCGGCGCCGGCCTTGCAGCTCCCGGAAACCGCCGACTGGCCGCCCATGGAGTGCCTGGGGGAGGAGTTCGCCGCCATCGGCTTCTATCTCTCGGCCCATCCCCTCGATGCTTACGCCCGCAGCCTCGAACGCCTGCGGGTGACACCCTACGCCGAGGTCCTCGCGCAAGGCCGCTCGGGGCCGGTGGTGCTGGCCGGCACCGTGATCGCCAAGCGCGAACGGACGTCCGGCAAGGGCAACCGTTATGCCTTCGTCCAGCTTTCGGATGCCTCGGGCATGTACGAGCTGACGGTGTTCTCGGAACTGCTCGCCGTGGCGCGGGACCTGCTGGAGGTCGGAACCTCCCTCTACATCAGGGCGTCCGCCCAGTTCGAGGGGGAGTCCGCCCGCTTGACCGCCCAGGCCATCGAGCCGCTGGAGGCGGTGGCGGCGCGGGCGGTCTCCCAGCTTGCGATCGTCATCGACTCGCCGACGCCGCTAGACGCCTTGCGCTCGGTGCTCGCCGGCGAACGCGGCGGCACCGGAGAAATCCGCGTAATTTCGATTCTGTCCGATGCCGACGAAGAGGTCGAAATCGACCTCCCCGGACGGTATGCGGTCAACCCCGGTATGCTCCTCAGGCTGAGAATGATCCCCGGCGTGATCGACGTCCGCGAATCGTAGCCGACCCGGCGCGTCACGGTCTTTTCCCTTGCCACGGAGCCCGGCGGGGCGCTACACCACCCCTCACATCACATGCGGGAACGCGGTTTCGTCGCCGGTGCGCGGCAGAATCGTTCCGGTGCCCGGATGGTTTTCGGGCAATCCCGCGGAGGCCGAACCGGAAAAGGACCGACTGTCATGGCGCTGCCAACGTTCACCATGCGCCAGCTTCTGGAAGCTGGTGTCCATTTCGGACACAACACCCGCCGCTGGAACCCGAAGATGGAGGCCTATCTGTTCGGGGTCCGCAACGGTATCCACATCATCGACCTGGAACAGACGGTGCCCCTGCTGCACCAGAGTCTGGTCGCCGTCCGCGACATCGTCGCCGCCGGCGGCCGGGTGCTGTTCGTCGGCACCAAGCGCCAGGCGAGCGCCAAGATCGCCGAAGCCGGCCGGCGCTGTGGCCAGTACTACGTCAACCACCGGTGGCTCGGCGGGATGATGACGAACTGGTGCACGATCTCCAATTCGATCAAGCGGTTACGGGACCTCGATGAACAGCTTTCTTCGGAGAGCCTGGGCCTGACGAAGAAGGAAACCCTGCGCTTGACCCGCGAGCGCGACAAGCTCGAACGCGCCCTCGGCGGCATCAAGGAGATGGGGGGACTGCCCGACGTCTTGTTCGTCATCGACACCAACAAGGAAGACATCGCCATCGCCGAGGCCAAGAAGCTGAACATCCCCGTGGTGGCGGTGATCGACTCGAACAGCGATCCCACCGGTATCGACCACCCCATTCCCGGCAACGACGACGCCTTGCGGGCGATCACCCTCTATTGCGACCTGATGGCGGACGCCGTCCTCGACGGCATCCAGGAGGAAATGAGCGCCGCCGGCGTCGACCTGGGCGCGGCCGACGAAGCACCGGCGGAAGCCTTGCCCGACGAGGCGGCCCCGGAAGAAGCGGCCGAGCCGGCGGCCGAAGAGACCACCGAGAAGGTTTGAACCCTCGAGTTCTAAGGGTTCTTGATCCGCAATATCAAATAATTACAGCACGACGCTAGTAAAGAGGATGATGATGGCTGAGATCTCTGCCGCGCTGGTCAAGGAGCTGCGCGAGAAAACCGGCGCCGGGATGATGGACTGCAAGAAGGCGCTGGTCGAGACCGGCGGCGACATGGAGAGCGCCGTCGACTGGCTGCGCAAGAAGGGTCTCGCGGCTGCCGCAAAGAAGGCCGGGCGCGTTGCCGCGGAAGGTCTGATCGGCGTCGCCGTCGAAGGCACCCGCGGCACGGTCGTGGAGGTCAACGCGGAAACCGACTTCGTTGCCCGGAACGAGACCTTCCAGGGGTTCGTCGCCACGGTCGCCGGGCTGGCGATGGACGCCGGTGGCGATGCCGATACCCTGGTCCAGCGGGACTATCCGGGCAGCGGGCGCACGGTGGCCGACGAACTCACCCATCTCGTCGCGACCATCGGCGAGAACATGAGCCTGCGACGGACCGAGACCGTCTCCGTGGGCAGCGGCGTCCTCGGCTCCTATGTGCACAGCGCCCAGGCGCCGGGCCTCGGCAAGATCGGCGTGCTCGTGGCCCTGGAATCGACCGCCGACCCGGCGGCCCTCGCGCCGCTGGCCAAGAATCTGGCCATGCACGTGGCGGCGGCCAACCCGCAGGCCGTCTCCCGCGATGATGTCGACGCGGGCGCGCTCGACCGCGAGCGCGCGATTCTCGCCGAGCAGGCCCGCGCCTCGGGCAAGCCGGACGAGATCATCGCCAAGATGGTCGAAGGCCGGCTCCGCAAATACTACGAGGAGGTCTGCCTTCTGGAGCAGACCTACGTCATCGACGGGAAAAGCAGCGTCGGCAAGGTCGTCGAGGCGGCGGCCAAGGATGCCGGAGCGCCGGTCACGGTGGCGGGATTCGTGCGCTACGCTCTGGGCGAGGGGATCGAAAAGAAGACCGAGGATTTCGCCGCCGAGGTCGCCAGGACCGCGGGTGGCTAAGCACTTGTCCCAGTTTGCTCGACGGCGGTTCGGCCGGTTGATGTAGACTCGCCGGCGACCGTCGGCGGGGACGTCCCCCAACCCGCGCCTCCGTGGGGGTGCGCGGTCGATGACAACGGTCGGCGGCCACGGTCACGGACGGAGCGTGCAATGGCTTCAACCCCGGAATTCCGTCGCGTTCTGCTGAAGCTCTCCGGCGAGGCGCTGATGGGCGATCGCGGCTATGGCCTCGACGCAGCCACCGTCGAACGCATCGCCACGGAGGTCAAGACCGTCCACGAGATGGGTGTCGAGGTCTGCCTCGTCATCGGCGGCGGCAACATCTTTCGCGGTGTCTCGGCTGCCGCCTCCAGCATCGAACGGACCAGTGCCGACTATATCGGCATGTTGGCGACGGTGATGAATGCCCTGGCCATGCAGAGCGCGCTCGAACGGGTCGGCGTCGACACCCGCGTCCAATCGGCCATTCCCATGCAGACGGTCTGCGAGCCCTACATCCGCCGCCGCGCGATGCGCCACATGGAAAAGGGGCGGGTGGTCATCTTCGCCGCCGGCACCGGCAACCCGTTCTTCACCACCGATACGGCGGCCGCCCTGCGGGCGGTCGAGATGGGCTGTCAGGCCCTGCTGAAGGGGACGCAGGTGGATGGCGTGTACAGCGCCGATCCGAAGACCGACCCCAGCGCTGAACGCTTTGATCGGCTTGGCTATCAGGAGGTGCTGTCGCGGGATCTGCGGGTGATGGACGCGTCGGCGGTGGCGCTGGCGCGCGACAACGCGGTTCCCATTGTGGTGTTTTCCATCCACAATCCGGGAGCGTTTGCCGCAGTCGTCACCGGCTCCGGCATGTTCACGATCATTAGCTGAACGGGGGGAGACGTTGAGCGAGGTCGATTTTGACGCGTTTCAGAAGGATATCGGCAGGCGCATGAAAGGCGCCGTCGAGGTCTTGCAGAGGGAGTTCGCGGGCCTGCGCACCGGGCGCGCTTCGACCAGCCTGCTGGAGCCTTTGATAGTGGACGCTTACGGCGCGCAGATGCCGATGACCCAGGTTGGCACCATCGGCGTGCCCGAGCCGCGCCTGCTGACGGTCCAGGTGTGGGACAAGGGTGTGGCCAAGGCGGTGGAGAAGGCGATCCGCGAATCCGACCTCGGCCTCAATCCCTCGACCGACGGACAGCTGGTGCGGGTGCCGATCCCGGCGCTGACCGAGGAGCGGCGAGTCGAGCTGACGAAGGTCGCCGGCCGCTACGCCGAAGAAGCCCGGGTCGCGGTGCGCAACGTTCGCCGCCACGCCATGGACGACCTGAAGCGCTACGAGAAAGGGGGCGAGATCTCGCAGGACCGGCAGCGCGACCTGGCCGCCGAGGTTCAGGAGCTGACCGACCGCTACGTCAAGAAGCTGGACGAGGTCCTGGCCAAAAAGGAAGCGGAAATCATGCAGGTCTGACGCGATGAAGCCGCAGCCCCTCCACCAAGAGCCGCCACCGCCGCCGCCGCCGCACGTCGCCATCATCATGGATGGCAACGGCCGCTGGGCGCGGGCGCGCAACTTGCCGCGCACGGCCGGCCACAAGCGGGGCGCGGAGTCGGTCAGAACGGCGGTGGAGAGCGCGGTGCAGCTCGGCGTGCGCTACCTGACGCTGTTCGGGTTCTCGTCGGAGAACTGGAAGCGGCCGTCGTCGGAGATCGCCGACCTGATGGGGTTGCTGCGCTATTACCTCAAGACCGAAATCGACTATCTGCATCGACACGGTGTCCGGTTGCGCGTGATCGGCGAGATCTCGCGCCTCGATCCGGATATCGTCAGCCTTATTCGCGTTGCCGAGGACCAGACCCAGGCCAACAAGCGCCTGACGCTGACCATTGCGCTGAGCTATGGCGGACGCGCGGAGATCGTCGAGACGGCCCGCCGACTCGCGACCGACGCGGCGGCCGGGCGCATCGATCCGGCGTCCATCGACGAAGCGATGTTCTCCGATTCGCTCTATACGGCCAGAATCCCCGATCCCGATATGCTCATCCGGACCAGCGGCGAAATGCGGATCAGCAACTTTCTGCTCTGGCAGCTCGCTTATGCCGAGCTCGTGTTCATCGACGTCCTGTGGCCCGATTTCGCCCACGAAGATTTCGCCAACGCGCTCACGGAGTTCCACGGCCGCGAACGGCGCTATGGCACGACAGGCGCCTGACGGTCCCAACCCATCGCAGCATCGAGGATCGATGGCGTTCTCGCGGACAGACTCCGAGGCTGAAAGCAAAGGCCGGGTACTGGTCATCCGTGTCGTTTCCGCATTGGCACTCGCCGTTCCCGTGCTGGGTGCCGTCGTCGCCGGCTCGCCCTTCTCCGATCTTCTTGTCGCGGCCGTCGGCGGCGTCGTCGCCTGGGAATGGTGCCGGATGTGCGCAGGCGAAAGTGCCGATTTCCTGGCGCCCTTTGGTGTGATGGCCACCGCCCTGCTCGCCGCCGTTGCGGCCGTGGCCTTCGACCGGCAGGTCCTGAGCCTCGCCGTTTTGGCGGCCGGGTCGGCCGTCGGCGCCGTAGTTGCGCGGGGCGCCGCCCGCGCCTGGCTGTCCGCCGGGACACTCTATGTAGGACTGCCTTGCGTCGCCTTCCTGTGGCTGCGTGCCGACCCGGACTCGGGCCTTGCGACGGTTCTTTGGCTCCTGGGACTGGTGTGGGCGTCGGACATCGGCGGCTACGCCTTCGGGAGGATGATCGGCGGTCCCCGGCTTGCCCCCGTGCTCAGTCCCAACAAGACTTGGGCTGGATTCTGCGGCGCCGTGCTGTCGGCAGGCCTCGTCGGCTTCGCCGCGGCGGGCCCGCTGGCGGTCGATTCGCCCCTTTGGATCGCGGTGGCCAGCGCCGCGCTCGGCGCCGCGGCACAGATGGGCGACCTTGCCGAGTCCTGGGTGAAACGCCATTTCGGGGTGAAGGACGCGGGGGCATTGATTCCCGGGCACGGCGGACTCCTCGACAGAGTGGACGCGCTGCTCGTCGTGGTCGCCGTGACGGCATTGATCGGCGTCGTCGGCGGGGGCAGTATACTGACATGGCTGTGATCGGACCCCAGCCCGTCGCCGAGGCGGCGCGGCGCAGTGTCACCATCCTCGGTTCCACGGGCTCGGTGGGGTGCAACACCGTCGACCTCATCGACCGCCAGCCCGAGGCCTTCACCGTCGAGGCCCTGACCGGCAACCGCAACGTCGCGTTGCTTGCCGAGCAGGCACGCCGCCTGCGGCCGCGCCTCGCCGTCGTCGCCGATCCCGGCTGCTACGGCGCCCTGAAGGACGCGCTGGCCGGAACGGGCATCGACGTCGCCGCCGGACCCGACGCCATCATCGCCGCGGCCAACCGCCCGGCGGAGTGGGTGATGGCGGCCATTGTCGGCGCGGCAGGTCTGGCGCCGACGCTGGCGGCGGTGCGGCGCGGCGCCATTATCGGCCTGGCCAACAAGGAATGCCTGGTCTCCGCCGGCGAGGTCATGGTCGGCGAGGTCATGCGCTGCGGGGCGACCGTGGTGCCGGTCGATTCGGAGCACAGCGCCATTTATCAGGTGTTCGATTTCGAGAACGCCGACAAGGTCGAATCCATCGTGCTGACGGCCTCCGGAGGGCCGTTCCGGACCTTGACGCCCGAGGCCATGGCATCGGTGACGCCGCAGCAGGCGATCGCCCATCCCAACTGGGACATGGGGGCGAAGATCTCGGTGGATTCGGCGACGATGATGAACAAGGGCCTGGAACTGATCGAGGCCTTCCATCTGTTCCCCGTGCCCGAGGAGCGAATCGAGATCGTCGTTCACCCGCAGTCGGTGATCCACAGCATGGTCGCCTACGTCGACGGCTCGGTGCTGGCGCAGATGGGCACTCCGGACATGCGGACACCCATTGCCTACGCCCTTGGTTGGCCGAACCGCATGGCGGCGCCGTCGCCACGGCTGAAGTTCTCCGAGCTCGGCGAACTGAACTTCGAGGCCCCCGACGACAGCCGTTTCCCGGCCCTGCGCCTGGTCCGCGAAGCGCTGCGCGCCGGTGGTGCCGCGCCGACCGTGCTGAACGCCGCCAACGAGGTGGCGGTCCACGCCTTCCTGGCCGGCGACATCGGTTTCCTCGACATCGCCGGTATCGTCGAGGAGACCCTGTCACGCGTCTCGAATCACCCCCTTGACACCCTTGACGATGTTACCGAAGCCGACGGCGAAGCGAGGGATACGGCAATGGGACTGATCTCGGCGCACACGCCCGCGCGCGCGCGCGCCACCTGATCCGCATCGGACCCGTGCCCATGGAGTTCTTTAGCTTCACCTGGTACTTCGTCGTCGTCTTCCTGGTTATGCTGACCGTGCTCGTGTTCGTGCACGAGATGGGTCACTACTGGGTGGCCCGGCGCAACGGGGTTCGCGTCGAGGTTTTTTCGGTCGGTTTCGGACCGGAGGTCTACGGCTGGACCGATCGCGCCGGCACGCGATGGAAGATCAGCTGGATCCCCCTCGGCGGCTACGTCAAGATGTTCGGCGAGCACGATTTCGACCCGGACGCCGACGATTCGGGCATGTCCGACGAGGATCGCGCCGTCTCGTTCCATCAAAAGCGCCTCAGCCAGCGGGCGGCCATCGTCGCCGCCGGACCGATAGCGAATTTCGTTTTCGCCATCGTGCTGTTGGCCGGGATGTTCGGCATCGTCGGGGTGCCGGCACCGCTGGCCGGTGTCGGGACGGTCATCGAGGGATCGGCCGCCGAGGCCGCGGGTTTCAAAGCCGGCGACCATATCGACAGCATCGACGGCGAGCCCATCGTGTGGTTCGAAGACCTCCGGAAGTATGTGAGCGCGCGGCCGGAAACGGAACTGGCCTTCGTCGTCGTGCGCGACGGTCGAACGGTCGAGTTGATCGCCACCCCCGAAGGCATCGACGACGTCGGCGAGGATGGTGTGGTCCGGCGGATCGGACGGCTCGGCGTCCAGCCCGATTCGGCGCAGATCGGCTACGAACGCATATCCCCGGTGGACGCCGCCAGTGCGGCGGTCGAACGGACCTTCGGTCTGACGTGGCAGATCATGACCGCGCTCGGAGAGATCATCACCGGCTCGCGGACCGCTAAGGAGCTCGGCGGACCGCTGAGGATCGCCCAGATTTCAGGGGAAATGGCCCAGGTCGGAACGGTCAACTATCTTTTCTGGATGGCCGCCCTGTCGATCAATCTCGGATTGATCAATCTGTTCCCGATTCCAATGCTGGACGGCGGCCACTTGGCATTTTACTTGGTGGAGGCGGTGCGTGGGAAACCGTTGGAAATGCGGGCTCAGGAATACAGTTTCCGGTTCGGATTGCTTCTGGTATTGATGCTGATGATATTTGTTACGTGGAACGATATTATTAACTTAGAGGTTTTTGAGTTTTTTCGTAAACTCATGACCTGACCGTTTCGGTCTGGGGGGTTACTTGCGGCATCGGTATTTGTTGTTGCTCGTCGGATGGGCGATCGCCTTCGCTTCGGTTGTCGTCCTGGTTCCGCCGCAGCTTTCCGCGCAGACCTCCGGGATCGTTCGCGGCATCATCGTCGAGGGTACGCAGCGGGTCGAGCCCGACACGGTGCGGTCGTACCTGCTGGTGCAGGAGGGCGACCCGTTCGATCCGGGGCGCATCGACCGGTCGCTGAAGAGCCTGTTCGCCACCGGCCTGTTCGCCGACGTGGCGATCCGCCGCGCCGGCGACAACCTGGTGGTGACGGTCGTCGAGAACCCGGTGATCAACCGCATCGCCTTCGAGGGCAACCAGCGGGTCGATGACGAAACGTTGACCGCCGAAGTGTCCTTGCGCCCGCGCGTCATCTACACGCGGACCAAGGTGCAGAACGACGTCAAACGGATCCTCACCCTCTATCGCCGTTCTGGACGCTTCGCCGCCACCGTCGAGCCCAAGGTCATCCAGCTCGAGCAAAACCGCATCGACCTGGTGTTCGAGATCAGCGAGGGCCAGCGCACCGATATCAGCCGGATCCGCTTCATCGGCAACAAGGCCTACAGCGATTCCCGCCTGCGCGAGGTCATTCGCACGACGGAATCGGCGTGGTGGCGGATCCTGACGGCCGACGACACCTACGATCCCGATCGTCTGACCCTGGACCGGGAGCTGCTGCGCCGGTTCTATCTCTCCGAGGGCTATGCCGATTTCCGGGTCGAATCGGCCCTGGCCGAGCTGACCCCCGACCGCGAGAACTTCTTCATCACCTTCACCGTCGAGGAAGGCCACCGCTACCGGTTCGGCAAGGTCGATATCGAGACGACGCTCCGCGACCTCGACCCGGCGCCCCTGGAGGAGGCGATCGAGGTCGAACAGGGCGAGTGGTACGACGCCGAAAAGGTGGAGACGACCATCGACGGGTTGAGCGATGCCGTCGGCGTCCTCGGGTACGCCTTCGTCGATGTCCGTCCGCGCGTCGACCGCGACCGTGATGTCCGCGAAATCGATGTCACCTTCGAGATCAACGAGGGGCCGCGGGTGTTCGTCGAACGCATCGACATCGTCGGCAACGTGCGCACCCTCGACAAGGTTATCCGCCGGGAGTTCCGGCTTGTCGAGGGCGACGCCTTCAATGCCGCCCGCCTTCGCCGCTCGCGCCAGCGGGTCAACGACCTCGATTTCTTCGAGCGGGTCGACATCGAGCGGATTCCCGGCAGCGCCCCGGACAAGGCCGTGATCAAGGTCGGCGTCGAAGAGAAATCGACGGGCTCGCTGTCGGTGGGTGCCGGCTTCTCCACGTCCAGCGGCATCCTCGGCGATATCGGCATCCGGGAGAGGAATCTGCTCGGACGCGGCCAGGACCTGCGGCTCAACCTGCTCATCGGCGAACGCCAGAGCCAGATCGACCTCGGCTTCACCGAGCCCTACTTCCTCGACCGCGAAATCAGTGCCGGCTTCGACCTGTTCCGCGTGGCCACCGACCGCCAGAACGAGAGTTCGTTCGATTCCACGAATACTGGCGGCGCGCTGCGGGCCGGCTATCCGATCACCGAGGAGATCACCCAGTCGTGGCGCTATACCTTGCGCCGTTCCGAGGTGACCGACGTCCCGGACAATGCGTCGCGCTTCATTAAGGCGGCCGAGGGCACCAACACCTTGTCCGAGGTCTCCCATTCCATCGAATACGACGCCCGCGACAGCCGGATCACGCCGACCGAGGGGTTTTTCAGCCGCCTGTCGACGGATGTCGCCGGAGTGGGCGGTGACATCAGATACATGCGCAACACCGTCGGTGTCGGCCAGTACTTCCCCATTGCCGACCAATGGGTGCTGGCGTTCGTCGGAACTGCGGGGTATATCGTCGGGCTCGGCGAAGATGTTCGGTTGCTCGATCGGTTCTTCATCGGGGCGGACGATCTGCGCGGTTTCGCCACCGACGGTGTCGGACCGCGGGACACCACGACCGAAGACGCGCTCGGCGGCGAATGGTCTTACACCGGGACAGCGGAAGTCACGTTTCCGCTGGGTTTGCCGTCCGAACTGGCGATCCGCGGCAAGGTGTTTACCGACATCGGTAGTTCCGGGCAGCTTTCGGACACGGGACCGGAAGTTGCCGATACGGGTTCGCTTCGGGCATCGGTCGGTGCGGGGCTCTCCTGGGCGTCCCCTTTCGGTCCGATCGGCGTCGATTTCGGTTTTCCTGTGTTGAAGGAAGGCTTCGACCAGACCGAGGCCATCAGGATCAACTTCGGTGCAAGGTTTTGACGAATGTTCAGGATGCGATGGGTAGGTGTGGTCTTCATGGTGGCGCTGGCGGCCTGCGGCCTGCGGCCGGCGGCGGTTGCCGCCGAGGAGATTGCGGTCAAGATCGCCATCATCGACATCAAGTACATCCTTGCCAACGCGACCTCGATTAAGGACGTGCAGGCCCAGATGCGGGCCTATGTCGATGCCTACCGCGAGGAAACCGAGCAGGAAGACTTGGCCATCCGCAACGCCGAGAGCGAACTGGCGCGCAAACGCACGATCATCTCGCCCGAAGCCTATGCGGACGAAAGGCGGAAGTTCGAGCAGCGGCTGATCGAGGCACGTGGCAAGGTCGAGCAGCGCAAGCGCTCGCTAAATGTCGTGCAGGCCGACGCCATGCGCCAAGTCCAGACGACGTTGAACCGGATCGTCACGACGATCGCCAGTGAAAACAATCTGACGCTCATTCTCTCCAAGGAGCAGACCATTCTCGTCGCCAAGCCTCTGGAGATTACCGATATCGTGCTGCAGCGGCTCGACCAGGAGTTGCCGTCGGTGACGCTCGCCACGCCAGGCCAGTAGGTAATGGCGGATCCGCGTTTTTTTGCCGTCCAAGGGCCGTTCACCCTTGCGCAACTGGCGGAGATCGCGGGCGCGCGCGCGGCCGGTGAAGCCGATCCCGGCGCTCAGTTCCACGACGTTGCGCCCCTGGAGTCCGCCGGTCCCGAACACGTCTCGTTTCTGGACAACCGCCGCTACGCGGATCAGTTCTCGGTCAGCGGGGCGGGCGCCTGCATCGTGCATCCCGACATGGCCGACCGCGCGCCGCCGGGCATGGCCCTGCTGCTGAGCGAGGAGCCCTACTGCGGCTATGCTCGGATCGCCCAGGCGTTCTATCCGGCCCGGCAGCCGGAACCCGGAGTCGACGCCACGGCGCGCGTCGATCCGAGCGCGCGCGTGGGCGCGGGCTGCCGGATCGAGGCCGGCGCGGTTGTCGGGGCGAATGCCGACATCGGCGACCGCTGCCGGATCGGCGCCTACGCGGTCATCGGGGACGGCGTCGTCCTCGGCGACGGCAGCTCCGTGGGGCCCGGTGCGTCGCTGGTTTGCTGCCTGGTCGGCCAGGGCGCCGTCATCCACGCCGGCGCACGAATCGGTCAGGACGGTTTCGGTTTCGCGCCGCGCGCCGAAGGCCATCTCAAGGTTCCCCAACTGGGCCGCGTCATCATCGAGGATGATGTCGAGATCGGCGCCAATACGACCATCGATCGTGGCGCCGGCCCGGACACGGTCATCGGCGCCGGAAGCAAAATTGATAATCTGGTTCAGATCGGCCATAACGTGCGCATCGGGCGCGGCTGCATCGTCGTCGCCCAGGTCGGGATTTCGGGCAGCACGACGATCGGTGATTTCGTGATGATGGGGGGGCAAGTCGGCCTCAGCGGCCACCTCACCATTGGCGATGGCGCCCGCGTCGGGGCGCAGAGCGGTGTGATGCGCGACGTCGAGCCGGGGGAGACCGTGTTCGGCTACCCGGCCATGCGGGCCAAGCAATACTGGCGCCAGATCGCCGCCCTCGGGCGGTTGGCACGGGGCAGGGGAGAGGGCTGACCGATGGACGAAGGCACGCCCGCGGTCGGCACGACGATCGAGATCGACCGCATCCAGCGGATGATCCCGCATCGCTATCCGATGCTGATGATCGATCACGTGGTCGGCGTCGTCCCCGGCGTCCGCGCGACCGGCGTCAAGAACGTCTCCATCAACGAGCCGTTCTTCCAAGGACACTTCCCCTCGGAACCGGTGATGCCCGGCGTGCTGATTATCGAGGCCATGGCGCAGACCGCGGCCGTGCTCGTGGTCGAGACGCTGGGGCCCGACAACGAAGGGCGGCTGGTCTATTTCATGACTGTCGACTCGGCCCGCTTCCGCAAACCCGTGGTTCCCGGCGATACCGTCCGCATCCACGTGGAGAAGCAGCGCCAACGCGGCAACGTCTGGAAGTTCCGCGGCGAAGCCCGGGTCGAAGGCGTGCTGGTCGCCGAGGCCGTCTACGCGGCGATGATCCGGAGCGACTGAATGAGCTCAATCCACCCGACGGCGGTCATTGAGGATGGTGCCATCCTCGGAGACGGCGTGCGGATAGGTCCCTATTGCGTCGTCGGACCCGAGGTCGAACTGGGCGACGGCGTGACTTTGGAATCCCATGTCGTCGTCTCCGGACGCACGGCCATCGGTGCCAATTCGCGCATCTATCCCTTCGCCGCCGTCGGCCTGCCGCCCCAGGACTTGAAGTACCGGGGAGAACCGTCGCGCCTCGAAATCGGCTGCAATACGGTCGTCCGCGAGCACGTGACGATGAATCCGGGAACGGAAGGCGGCGGCATGGTCACCCGCATCGGCAACAACTGCCTGTTCATGGTCGGCGCCCACGTCGCCCACGACTGCTCGCTCGGCGATCATGTCATCCTGGTCAACAACGCCACCCTGGCCGGACACGTTCAGATCGACGAATGGGCGATCATCGGCGGGCTCTCGGCCGCGCACCAGTTCACGCGGATCGGCCGCCACGCCATGGTCGGCGGGATGAGCGGCATCGAAAACGACGTGATCCCGTATGGTTCGGTGATCGGCAACCGGGCACGGCTGCAGGGGCTCAACATCGTCGGGCTCAAGCGCCGCAACTTCTCGCGTGAGACCATTCACTCCCTGCGAAACGCCTATCGCCTGCTGTTCGCGCAGGAAGGCACGATGAACGAGCGTCTCGATGACGTTGCCGAGCTTTTCCACGATACCGAGCCGGTCATGGAGATCGTCAACTTCATCCGTGCCGATTCCTCGCGGCCGATCTGCCAGCCGGCCTTGGAGCATGCCGCCTAAGCTTGGAGTCATCGCCGGCGGAGGATCGCTGCCGGGACGCATTGTCCGTGCCTGCCGGGAGTCCGGGCGCGAGGTCTTCGTCATCGCCCTGGAGGGTCATGCCGAGTCCGGCGGGTTCGAGGATGTCCCGCACGCTTGGCTGCGCATCGGCGCCGGGGGAAAGGCGTTGAAGCTGCTGCGCAACGAGGGCGTCGAGGAACTGGTCCTTGCCGGCGATGTGCGCCGGCCGTCGCTCTCGGAACTGAAGCCCGATCTGTGGACGGCCAAGTTCCTGGCCCGCGTCGGCAGCCAGTCCCTCGGGGATGATGGGATGCTCGGTGCGGTGATCCGCGAGCTGGAGGCCAATGAGGGGTTCCGCGTCGTCGGCGCCGAGAGCCTGCTGCCGGGGCTGGTGGCGATCACCGGCGTCTATGGCTCGGTTCAGCCGGATGGGCAGGCGGTCGAGGACATCGAGCGCGGCATCGAGGTGGCGCGGGGTATCGGCGGTCTCGACGTGGGCCAAGCGGCCGTCGTGCAGCAGGGCCTGGTCCTGGCGGTCGAGGCCATCGAGGGGACGGACGCGATGATCAGCCGCGCCGGCGTGCTCCGCCGCGAAGGCCCGGGTGGTGTCCTGGTCAAGGTCAGCAAGCCCGGCCAGGAGGCCCGTGCCGATCTCCCCTGCATCGGCCCGGAAACGGTGCGCGCCGCCGCCGAAGCCGGGCTCGCGGGGATCGCCGTCGAAGCCGGTGGCGCGCTGGTCCTCGCCCAGGACGAACTTGTTCGTGCCGCCGATGCGGCCGGCCTGTTCGTCATCGGCGTGCCGGTCTGGAGCGGAGCCGCGTGACCGACGGCGCCGGTCTCGGCGGCCCCACCATCTTCCTGGTCGCAGGAGAGCCCTCGGGCGACGCCCTGGGCGCGCGTCTGATGTCGGCGCTGAAAGAAGCGCGCGGGGGCGCCGCGCGGTTTGCCGGCATCGGCGGCGCGGGCATGGCCGCCGAGGGACTGGACAGCCTGTTTCCGATGAGCGAGCTCACCCTCATGGGGCTTGCCGAGGTGCTGCCCCACGTGCCGCGCCTGTTGCGCCGCATCGCCGAGACCGAGGCGGCGGCGCGGGCGACGCGACCGGACGTCGTCGTCACCATCGATTCCCCCGGATTCTCGTTCCGCGTCGCCCGGCGGCTGGTCGGCAGCGGGATCCCCGTGGTCCACTACGTGGCGCCGTCGGTGTGGGCGTGGCGGCCCGGACGGGCTCGTGAGATCGCCGGCTTCCTCGATCACCTGATGGCATTGTTGCCGTTCGAGCCGCCCTATTTCGAGGCGGAGGGACTGGCTTGTACGTTCGTCGGCCATCCGGTCCTCGAGAGCACTGCCGATGATGGTGATGGTCCGGCGTTCCGCCGCCGTCATGGGATTGGCGACGATGCACCTGTGATCTGTCTGCTGCCGGGAAGCCGCCAGGGCGAGGTCTCGCGCCTGATGCCGGTGTTCGCCGAGGCCGTGGCCCTGGTC
>Ga0209458_1000346_pt1 | contig 17915 bp, 17 predicted proteins | sample WorMetLIZAISLAND_FD_187411 | JGI IMG/M metagenome (GOLD analysis project Ga0209458, IMG submission 187411) | Marine gutless worms symbiont microbial communities from Max Planck institute for Marine Microbiology, Germany - Inanidrilus manae... ...
CCGGTCGCGATAGATGTTCTCGCCGCTGGTCACCACCCGCGCCACGGTCCCCAGCCCGGCGACAACCCGGGGCGAGGTGCTGTTGACGTAGTCGGGCAGCGGCCCGTCGAACATCGCCGGATCCAGCTCGAACGGTTCGCGGTTGGGATCCACGTAGGCGCGGGGAAAATGGGCGCGCAGCATCGGTGCGCCGACGTCGGCGGCGGCGACGAACAGGCGATCGACGAAGGCGTCCTCGGAGCGCCGCAGCGCGATGGGATCGAGCCGCGAGGCGGCGACGAACTCTGGCGGATAGACATCGCCGCTGTGGGGCGAGGCGAACACCAGCGGCACCGTCTGTCCGACAGGCGCCAGCACCGACCATGACGGCACGGTCGCAGCCGACGTCTCGTCGATGGCGGAAGCGGCTTCGATCGGTGTCACGCGTGGTCTCCAACGGTCGGGCCGGTCCACCGGCGGCGGCGGTGAACGGCGGCCCGATTCGTACCCGTCAGCGCCGCCGCCTGGCAAGGGGGCATCTGCGCCCGCCGACCCGGTTGCGGGGGCCGGCACCGCCGTGGACCGGACCCCCAATGCTTGCCATCCGCACCCGTTCCGACTAAGAGTCGCGGTTCCGCACCGGTTCCGCCCGGGGCGGCACTCCAGGGCGCGTAGCTCAGCGGGAGAGCACTACGTTGACATCGTAGGGGTCGCTGGTTCAATCCCAGCCGCGCCCACCATCAAACCCCGCAGAAATCTTAGATTGTCCGGCGATGGGCCTTTCGGCGCGAACGCCCAAAGTGTCGTTGACCGGCAGAACCTTGCAAAAACCTACTGTTCCTTCACGTGCAAAATCCGTGCAGTCCGTTCCAACGGTGTTCCGGCGTCAGCCCTCGACCACCAGTTCGGCGTCGAGGCGGATCGGCCGCGAGACGTTGAAGTAGTTGGGCGACGTCTTCATCACCGTCTCGTCGATGCCCAGGAAGCCGCGCAGGTCGAGCTGGCCGGTGGTCTCGATCTCGACGCTCTCCAGGGTGATGCCCCTGACCGCGGCGCCGGCCACGTAGCCGACCGTCATGCAGGCGTTCAGTGCCGCCATCAGGTACTCCTGGGGATTGGGCGCGGTGTTGGTGCCGAGAAGCTCGAAGGGCTCGTCCACCGGCATGGTGAACCGGCGCTCGATGACCTCGCCGCCGAGGGTGTAGGACTCGACCATCGCCTCGCTGCGGGTCTGCCCGGTCCAGGCCGAGCGGACGGTGAACCCGATCATGCCCTTGGCCGGATCGTTGCCGACCTCATCGACCACGCCCATCAGCGCATCGACATCGATGCCGTTGACCACGTTCGTGGCCTTCGAGACGGATTGATCCGTCGTCTGTCTCCTGTGTCGTCCGGGAGAGAACCTCTCTGACTGGTTCGAATTAGAACCGATCCGTGGGAAAAAAACCGGGGCTGCGGCCGAAGCCCGGGAACGTGTCCCGGCCGCCGGACCAGCGCCGGCGATCACCGGCCGCCAAGGCGGTGGCAACGGCGCTGCCGAGACGCACCACGTCCGCGACCAGGCCCAATGCCCGCGGCGCCCGGCTTTCGGATTCGTCGTTGCTCCGTCTCATGTCCGCCTCCTGTCGATCGTTTTGCCGGCGAGACCAGGGCGCACCACGGACTCGCGACGGTGGCAGGGTAGGGCGCCGGTGTTTCGGGTCGATGTCGCGGAGCAACGTTTGTTGTTTCAACTGTTTCCGCCGGCGTCCTTGACAGTCAGTGCCTTAAGCCCGAACCATCGCCGCCATGCGCGCGATGGCGGTCCTGCTGCTCGCCGGCCTTGTCGCGGCCGATCCGGCGGCAGCCGACGGCGGCGGCAGTTCCAATGCCGTCGGACCCGCGCTCGCCGAAATCGCGCTGTCACTCTGTAGAGCAGGTCCCGCGGCTGCCGGCGATGTGGCCGCCCGATACGGCGCACGTGTCGTCGAGGACCGCATCGACAGGATTGGCGACTCGCCGGGCCGCCAGCGCCTGAGGATCGGGTTCACCGACGGCACCGAGGTCCGCGTCGCCAGGCTGTTCCCGGGCGGGGTTTTGCGCCGGATGCGGGTCGCCGTTTGGGACGGGAAGGCGCGGCCGCTGGCCGGCGCCGAGGTGGGCCGTGAGTGTGCCATCGTTGGCGGACGCCGTATCGACTACGACGATGCCGGCCGGGCGGCGTCGCTCGTCCATCTCGACCCCCGGCTGGAAGACACGGGGCGGATTGAGCCGCTGAACCCGGCGGTACCCAAGGGTCGCGACCCTGGAGGGGTTGCCGTCGCGCAGATCGACTCGGGGGTCAACTATCTGCTGCCAGCGATCGGAGCCCGGCTGGCGCGGGATGCCGACGGCCGGGCGCTGGGCTACGACTACTGGGACCTGGACGGGCGACCCTTCGACATCGACACCGCCGCGTCGCCGTTCTATCCGCTGCACCATGGCACGGCCGTGGCCAGCATCCTGCTCGCCGAGGCACCGTCGGCGCGCCTTATTCCGTACCGCTACCCGAGCCCCGACATGACGCGCATGGCCGATCTGATCGCCGCCGCCGACCGTCATGGCGTGGTCGTCGTCAACGTCGCCATGGGCAGCCGGAACGCGGCGGAGTGGGACTCCTTCGCCGCCGCGGCGCGGGCCCGTCCGCACATGCTGTTCGTCATCTCGGCGGGCAACGACGGCCGCGACATCGACGCCGAGCCGGTCTATCCGGCTTCGCTCGGGCTTGCCAACGCCCTCGTCGTTACGTCCTCGGACCCCTTCGGGCGGCTCGCCCGCGGCTCCAACTGGGGCCGCGAAACCGTGCACGTCATGGTCCCGGGCGAGCAGGTGGCCGTCCTCGACCACCGCGGCGCCTCGGGAAAAGCTTCCGGATCGAGCTTTGCCGTACCACGTGTCGCCGCGCTCGCCGCCCGGTTGCTGGCCCGGCATCCGGACTGGCGGGCCGCCGAGCTCAAGGCGGCGATCCTGGCGCGTGCCCGGCCCAGCCGCTACCACCCGGAACTGCCGGTGCGCGCGGGATGGATTCCCGATCCCGCCGACGACGGCTGAGCCCTATTGGCGCGGCGTGCCGGGAGGCGTTCTGGGGGCATTGTCGAGGAATCCCCGTGCCGCCGGTGCGAGCGGCGGGTGGTGGGCTTCGATCAGCGCCATGGCCCGGTCGCGCAGCGTATCATCGCCGCCCCAGTGGCCGGCTTGCAGGGCGAGGCGCAGTACCTGCGCGTCGTCGGGGAGGGCGACGATCAGGCGGCGCAGGAGGGGCAGCGCGTCGGCGTAGCACCTCGCGAGATGGAGCGTGATCGCCGCCGAGATCAGCGAGTTGACGGCGTTGGGATCCATGGCGAGCGCCTGCTCGAACGTCTTCGCCGCGTCATCCAGGCGGCCGGCGCGGCCCTCGGCCTGGCCGACGAGGTCGAGGAACTGGCGGTTGCCCGTGGCACGGCAGACCGCGAGTGCCGCAAGGGCGTCGTTGGAGGGCCGCGGCGGACCGGTCGCCACGGTATTCAGCGCCGCATCACAGGCCCGATAGGCGCGCCCCACGGCGGTGCTTTCGTCCGCATGCTCCGGGCCGCCCGAGGCGCTCCGGAGTTTGGCGATCTCCGTGGCAGGAATGGCCTCGTTACGCCCCTCTCCGCCGGAGGTAATGATGCCCACCAGCCGGCCATCGGCATCGACGAGGGCGCCCCCGCTGTTTCCCGGACCGCTGGCCGCGGTGTGATGATAGCGGGCACGGGGCGCGTCCTTGGCGAGCGGCCAGATCAACCGTCCCGGCGCATAGATGCGGACACGCCCGCGGCCGATGTCGGAGCCGATGGCGTGGAGGTGTGCGTCGCCGTCCGCCGGAGCGATGGGCAGGGGGGGACGGGCCGTCGAGGCCCGGCGCCCGCAGCAGGATCAGATCGTCGGCGTAGACGGTCGGGATGACGGCCGCGGCCACCGTCCGGCCGTCGGGCAGGATGACCTCCGCCGCGGTGTCGTCGGCGAGGACATGGCGGTTGGTGACCAGGAGGTCGTCTCCCACAACGACGGCGCTCGCATGCGGGTCGTATGCGGCGATCCGAAAGACCCGGTCGGCGGCCGCGCACACCGGTTCCGGTGCGTCGCATGCGGCGCGTGCACCGGGGGCCTGTGTCGCGGCGGCGAGGAACGCCAGAACGACGATGATCCGATGCAAAACCATGGGGAAATGATGGCCACGGCACGGGGCATCGGCAAGCCGGTGACGATCAGGCTTTGACAATCGCCGCAAAATTCATATGTATACAAATAACCAACTTCGACAACCGGCGCGTGCCGGGGGTCACAATAAAGGGGAGCTTAGACGGTGGCGAACCAAATCAGCGCGCCCGTAAATCCGGTGACCGACTACCAACTCGAAGACCAGATCGGCTATCTGCTCAGGCGGGCCCACCAACGCGCCACGGCGGTCTTCGTCGAGCGCATGGCGGGGGCGGAACTGACGCCGACCCAATGGGCGGTGCTGTTCAAGTTGCGCGAGGTCGGCGAGATCTCCCAGAACTCGCTGGGCCGGCTGGTCGCCATGGATTTCGCCACCTTGCAGGGCGTGGTCAAGCGCTTGACCCAGCGGGCGCTGATCGTCCGCACACGCGATCCCCACGACGGCCGCCGGCTCGTCTTGCGGCTGACCGAGGAGGGCGAAGCCCTGGTCGCGGACAACATCAGTATCGGCCTCGGCATCTCGCGGGAGACCCTCGGACCTTTGTCGCCACGCGAGCGCGAAACGCTGTTAAAATTGCTTCGCAGAATCATGTGATGCACCTGCGAACATCCTCCTTGACACGGCGCGATCTTTGTGCAAATTTGTTGGTATACAAATGAATATTCAAGGGCGCGATAAGCCGTCCAAGGAGGGGGAGGAGACCGTGGCAGCGCCGACGGGCTATTTCAGACCCGAAACCGTCGCAGAGGCCGTCGAGCATCTGGCCGCTGCACCATCCACTGTCGTCGCCGGCTGCACCGACTACTTCCCCGATCTTCGAGACGGTCCCTCGCGAGGCTGCATCGTCGACATCACCGGCATCAGGAATGCCCGCGGTGTTGAGGACGCGGGCGACCATTTCCGCATCGGCTTCCTGACCACCTGGACCGATGTCGTCCGCACCGACCTGCCGGCCTATTTCGATGCCCTGAAGCAGTCGGCGGTGGAGGTCGGCTCCATCCAGATCCAGAACGCCGCGACCATCGTCGGCAATCTCTGCAATGCCTCGCCGGCCGCGGACGGCGTGCCGCCGCTGCTGGCCCTCGACGCCGAGGTCGAACTCAGCTCGCTCGCCGGCACGCGGACCATGCCGCTCGCCGCGTTCATCACCGGCAACCGTCAGACCGAGCGCCGCCCCGATGAGCTGATGACGGCGATTCTGGTGCCCAAGCCGGCCGGCCGGTCGACCAGCAGCTTCCTCAAGCTCGGCTCGCGGACCTATCTTGTCATCTCCATCGTCATGGTCGCCACCGTGCTGAAGGACGACGGGACCGGCCACGTCCGACGGGCGCGCATCTCCGTCGGCTCGTGCTCGGTGGTCGCCCGGCGTCTCGAGGCGCTGGAAGCGGCGCTTGCGGGGCAGCCGCTGGCCCCCGGTCTCGGCGCCATCGCGACCACGGATCACCTCGACGTCCTCAGCCCCATCGACGATATTCGCGCGACCGCCGACTACCGGCGCGAAGCGGCGTTGACAATGGTTCGGCGCACCCTCGATACCGCCGCGGGAGGCTTCCATGCTTGAAACCGCATGCGCCACCGTTGACCTGACCATCAACGGCCAGTCTGTGACCGTCCAAGTGCCGCCCATGCGCCGGCTGTCGGACGTCCTGCGCAACGACCTCGGCCTCACCGGCACCAAGGTCGGCTGCAACGCCGGCGACTGCGGCGCTTGCACCGTCTCCATCGACGGTGAACCGGTGTGCGCCTGCATGGTTCCCGTCGGGCGCCTCGCCGGCGCCCGGATCCTGACCGTCGAAGGCCTGAAAGAGGATCCGGCCTACCGGCGCCTTCAGCAGGCCTTCCACCACTACGGCGCGGCCCAGTGCGGCATCTGCACCCCCGGCATGCTGATCTCGGCGGCGGCGCTGCTGACCGAAACGCCGGAACCCAGCGAGGCCGAGACCCTCGACGCCATCGGCGGCGTGCTCTGCCGCTGCACCGGCTATCGCAAGATCGTCGAGGCGGTGATGGACGCCCACCGGTTCGAGGCGGCCATGCTGGCGCCCGACGCCGGATTCGCCGTCGGCGCCCGCGCGCCGCGGGTCGACGGCGAGGTCCGCGTCGATGGCACGGCGATCTTCGGCGCCGACGAAGCGCCCGACGATTCACTGTGGCTGAAGATCGTGCGCTCGCCGCACCCGCGGGCGAAATTCACCATCGGCGATCTCGACGCGCTCCAGGATGCCTATCCGGGGATCGTGCGGGTGTTCACCGCCGCCGACATTCCCGGTGCCAACCGCTTCGGCGTCATTCCGGTAGCCAAGGACCAGCCGGTGTTCGCCGAGGGCGCGGTCCGCTATCGCAGCGAGGCGGTGGCGGCGGTCGTCGGCGATCACGCCACCATCGAGGCGTTCCAGGTGTCGGACTTCTCCATTTCCTGGGAGGTGCTTCCGGCACTGGACACGATGGACGAGGCCGCGGCCGAAGGCGCGCCGTGTCTGCACGAAAAGAACCCCGGAAACGTTCTCCTCGACGGCGTCGTCGAGCGCGGCGACCTCGATGACGCGTTCGCCACCGCCGACGTGGTCGCCGAGGGCACCTTCGAGACCGCGTTCGTCGAGCACGCCTACATCGAGCTCGAGGCCGGCTTCGCCCGCCGGATCGGCGACCGCATCGAGATCCAGGCCTGCACCCAGGCGCCGTACATGGACCGCGAGGACATCGCCCTGATCCTCGGCCTCGAGCAGGAGCAGGTGCGGGTCATTCCGACCGCCGTCGGCGGCGGCTTCGGCGGCAAGCTGGACCTGTCGTTGCAGCCCTATATTGCGCTCGCCGCGTGGACCCTGGACCAGCCCGTGCGCTGCGTCTACACGCGAACCGAATCCATGGCCTCGACGACCAAGCGCCATCCGGCCCAGATCACCGCCCGCGTCGGGGCGAAGGCCGACGGCACCCTGGCGGCGATCGACTTTTTCGGTGCCTTCAACACCGGTGCGTACGCCTCGTGGGGGCCGACGGTGGCGAACCGCGTGCCGGTGCATGCCTCGGGGCCCTACTTATATCCGGCGGTGCGCCTGCGCAGCCGCGCCATGTACACCGACAATCCGCCGGCGGGGGCGTTCCGCGGCTTCGGCATTCCCCAATCGGCGATCGCCCAGGAGGGGCTGTTCGACGAGATCGCCGACACCCTTGGCCACGACCGGTTGCAGTTCCGCCTCGCCAATGCGCTTCACCGCGGGCAGCCCACGGCCACCGGCCAGGTGCTAGAGCACAGCGTCGGCATGACCACGTGCCTCGAAGCCTTGCGGCCGGCGTGGGACCGGGCGCTGGCCGACGCCGAAGCCTTCAACCGCGAAAGCGACGGCGTGGTCCGCCACGGCGTCGGCGTCGCCAGCGTGTGGTACGGATGCGGAAACACGTCCCTGCCCAATCCCTCGACCATGCGGGCGGCCGTGAAGGCCGACGGCACACTGGTGCTGTTCCAGGGCGCGGTCGATATCGGCCAGGGCGCCGACACGGTGATGACCCAGATCTGCGCCGATGCCGTCGGCGTCGGCATGCACCTGTTTACCCTTGTCCACGGCGACACCGACCTCACGGCCGATGCCGGCAAGACCTCGGCGTCGCGCCAGACCTTCGTCTCCGGCCGCGCCGCGCAGCTCGCCGGCGAGGCGCTCCGGGCCAACATCCTGAGGACCGCCAACGCCGGTCCCGATGCGCTGATCGAAATCGACGGCGGCGTGATGCGGGTCATCGAGGGCGAGGTCGTCCACGAGATCGCGCTCTCCAACCTCGCCGCCGCCGCCGACGGCGTGGTCCTCGACGGCGTCGGCACCTTCGATCCGCCGATCGTCCCCCAGGACGAGCATGGCCAGGGCGTCCCCTATGCGACCTTCGGCTTCGGCGCCCAGGTCGCCGAGGTCGCGGTCGATACCGAACTCGGCACCGTGAAGGTCCTGCGCATCATCGCCGCCCACGATGTCGGCCGGGCGGTCAACCCGACCCTCGTCGAGGGACAGGTCGAGGGCGGGATCGCCCAGGGCCTCGGGCTGGCGCTGATGGAGGAGTACATCCAGGGCCGCACCGAGAACTTCCACGACTACCTGATCCCGACGGCGGGCGACGTGCCCGAGGTCGAGACCATCATCGTCGAGGACACGGAACCGCTGGGTCCGTTCGGCGCCAAGGGCATCGGCGAACACACCCTGATTCCGACGGCGGCGGCGATCCTCAACGGCATCCGCCATGCCACGGGCGCGCGGGTCCGCCGCGTGCCGGCGACACCGGACCGCGTGCGAAACGCCATCCGCGAAGCTCGGGAGACGGCCCATGACTGATCAGACCGCAGCCGCCGGGGCCAAGATATCCTGCGATGCCTGTCCGGTGCTGTGCCGGATTTCGCCGGGCGCCACGGGCGCGTGCGACCGCTACGCCAATGTCGACGGCGCGCTCGCCCGCGTCGATCCCCTGGCTGTCGCCCAGCGGGCCAGCGAACGCCGCAACGCCATGGTGCCCTTCCTCTCGGACCGCGAATGGGACGGCTCGCTGCTCAAGGACAGCGGCAATTTCGTCACCGGCGTCGGCGCCGGGACCACCTATCCCGACTACAAGCCGGCGCCCTTCATCGTCGCCAGCGAGCACCAGGGCGTCGATATGGTCACCGTGGTGACCGAGGGCATCTTCAGCTACTGCGGCATCAAGCTGAAGATCGACACCGACCGGCACCTGGGTCCGGAGCAGGCGAACGTGCGCCGCGAGGGCGAGCCCGTCGGCCACGTCACCACCGGCGAATACGGCTCGCAGATGCTGTCCCTGGGCGGCGTCAACCATCTCACCGGCGGCAGCAAGCGCGAGGGCGTGATGACCTGCCAGACGCTCCTCGAACTCGGCAACAAGCAGGCCGTGGAGCTGACCATCGACGGCGGCTGCGAGATCGTCGTCCAGGCCGGCCGCCCGCCCATCGTCAACGGCGTCCTGGAGGAGCGGATGCGGGTCGGCTGCGGCTCGGCGACCATTGGCATGTTTGCCAAGCAGTGGCAGGGGCGGGTCGACGACGTGGTCGTGGTCGACGACCACATCACCGGCGTGCTGTCCGAGCACAAGGCCGGCAAGTACATCGACGTCCAGCCGACGGGGATCCGCCTGCGCGGGCGCAAGTCCACGCCGGGGCGCTACTTCCAGGTCGCCGAACCGGGGACCGGCTGGGGCGGTACCGACATCACCGACCCGCTCGCCATCCTCGAACCGTTCAAGCCGGCCGAGGCGCGTCCGGGCATGACCCTGATGATGGTCAGCACCACCGGCGAGGACTCCGCCTACTTCGTCCTCGACGACGACCTGAAACCGGTCCCGGCCGAGATGCCCGACGACCTTGCCAGGACCGTGTCGTTGATCCGCGAGAACTGCGAGCCGGCCATGACCTCGGTGCTGTTCATCGCCGGCGCCGGCGGTTCGCTGCGCGCAGGCGTCACCGAGAATCCGGTCCGGCTGACCCGTTCGGTGAAGGATTCGCTGACCTATGTGTCCTCGGGCGGCGCCCCGGTGTTCGTCTGGCCCGGCGGCGGCATCACCTACATGGTCGACGTGCTGCGCATGCCCGACAACTCCTTCGGCAGCGTGCCGACACCGGCCATCGTCGCGCCCATCGAGTTCACACTCCGGCACGACGACTACCGGGCCATGGGCGGCCACATGGACAGCGTCGTCCACCTCGACGACGTTGCCGCCACCCAGGACCGCCTGCGGGCCGTGGAATGGCGCCCCGACAACCCCTGGCCCTACGCCACCAAGCACTACAAGTGGGGGAACGGGGAATGACCGGCGCGCCGCAGCTCGCCATGCTCGGGGATGGCCGGCGGCTGCATATGCACCACGGCCCCATTGACCTGATCGTCGAGGCCTTCGGGCCGCCCACCGAGATGGTCGAAGCCTATCGCCAGGCGGCGCGGGCGTTCGACGGCCTGCTGCAGCGGCTGGTGGACGAGCTTGCGGTCCTGCGTACACCCATGGCCGGCGTGCCGCCCTTCGTTGCCGGCCCGGTGGCGCGGCGCATGGTCCGCGCGGTGCAACGGCACCGGGCCGTCTACGTCACACCGATGGCGGCCGTCGCCGGCGCCGTCGCCGACGAGGTGCTGGAGGCCATGGTCACCGGACGTGTCCTCGACCGTGCCTACGTCAACGACGACGGCGACATCGCCATCCATCTGGAACCGGGCCAGCGCTTCGACGTCGGACTGGTCTCTGACATCGACGCACCGGCCCTCGACGGTGCAGCCGCCATCGACTGGACCATGCCCATTCGCGGCATCGCCACCAGCGGCCGGAGCGGCCGCAGCCTGTCACTGGGCATCGCCGATTCGGTGACCGTGCTGGCCGCCGATGCGGCCGCCGCCGACGTCGCCGCGACGCTGATCGCCAACGCTGTCGACATCGACAGTGCCGCGGTGACCCGCGCCCCGGCGCGCGAGGTTCGCGACGACACCGACCTCGGCGACCTGCCCGTCGTCGTTGCCGTCGGCCCGCTCGCCGACGCCGAGATCGACGCCGCCCTCGCCGCCGGCCGTCTGGAGGCCGAGCGGATGCGCCGTGCCGGCCTCATCGAAGGCGCCGTGATGGGCCTGCGGGGCCGGTTCAGCGCCATCGACGGGCCGGCCGTGATCGAACGCCGCCGGGCGGGATAGACCAGGGGACAGGCCCCGGGGAAGAGCCAGGGGACAGGCCAGGGGAAAGGAACTGAGCACCATGACCGTCGCAAAAATCCGCAAGATCGTGACCGTCGTCGAGGAAACGGCAAAGGAAATGGGCCGGGCCATCGATCCGCCGACCCGCAAGGCCGCGGCGCTGGCGGTGATCGAGAACCCCTTCGCCGGTGGCTACACCGAGGACCTTTCCGAGCTGATGACCGTCGGCGAGGAGTTGGGCGCGGTCCTGGGCGAGCGCGCCGTCGCGGCGCTTGGCGTCGCGCCCTCGGCGATCGAGAGCTACGGCAAGGCCGCCATCGTCGGCGAAGCCGGCGAACTGGAGCATGCCGCGGCGATTCTGCACCCGAAGCTGGGCGCGCCGCTGCGCAAGGCAGTCGAGAAGGGCGCCGCGCTGGTGCCGTCGTCGAAGAAAATGGGCGGCGTCGGTGCGGCCATCGACGTGCCGTTGGGGCACAAGGACGCGGCGTTCGTCCGCACGCACTTCGACGCCATGGAGGTGCGGGTCTCGGACGCGCCGAAAGCCGGAGAAATCGTTGTTGCCGTTGTGGTCACCGATACGGGACGGCCGCTACCGCGCGTCGGCGGATTGACCAAGGAAGAGGCCAAGGGAGAGGACGGGGTACGTTGACGCGCCGCCCGATATGGGAAGACACTCGCAGCAATCTTGGAACCAGGGGAGGTAGGATATGATCCACCGCAGGTACGTCTTGAGCGCGATCGCGGCCGCGGTCGTGGCGGCAGCGTCTTGGAGTCCGGCGCCCGTTGCGGCGGCGGACACCATCAAGATCGGCGAGATCAACAGCTATTCGCGGCTGCCGGCGTTCACGTTGCCGTACCGCGAGGGCTGGCAGCTCGCCCTCGAAGAGATCAACAAGGCCGGCAGCGTTCTCGGCAAGCAGATCGAGGTGATCTCGCGCGACGATGGCGGCAAGCCGGGTGACGCGGTCACCGCCGCCAACGAGTTGGTCTCCAGAGAGAACGTCGTTGCCCTGATGGGTACCTTCTTCTCGCACATCGGCCTCGCGGTCTCCGACTTCGCCAAGCAGAAGAAGGTGCTGTTCGTTGCCGCCGAACCGCTGAGCGACGCGGTGACCTGGGCCAAGGGACACCGGTATGCCTTCCGGCTGCGCCCGTCGGTCTATATGCAGGCGGCGATGCTGGCCGAGGAGGCGGCGAAACTGCCCGCCAAGCGCTGGGCGACGGTGGCGCCGAACTACGAGTACGGCAAGTCCGCGGTGGCGGCGTTCAAGAAGGTGATGTCGTCGAAGCGCCCGGACATCGAGTGGGTCGAAGAGCAGTGGCCGGCCCTGTTCAAGATCGACGCCGGTTCGACCGTGCAGGCGCTGGCCCGCGCCAAGCCCGACGCCATCTACAACGTGACCTTCGGTCCGGACCTGACGAAGTTCATCCGCGAGGGCAACACGCGCGGCCTGTTCAACAACCGCGAGGTGGTCAGCCTGCTGACGGGTGAGCCGGAATACATCGACTCGCTGAAGGGCGAGACGCCCAAGGGCTGGATCGTCACCGGCTATCCGTGGGCGGACATCGACACGCCCGAGCACAAGGCGTTCCTGAGCGCCTATCAGGCCAAGGTCGGTGACTACCCGCGGCTGGGCTCGGTCGTCGGCTACGTGACCATGAAGTCCGTGGCGGCGATCATCATGGCGGCCGGCACCACCGACACCGAAAAGATGGTCGATGCGGCCAAGGGCGTGAAGGTCGACACGCCGTTCGGCCCGATCACCTACCGCGCCGTGGACCATCAGGCGACGCTCGGTGCCTATGTCGGCAAGACCGACGTCAAGGACGGCAAGGGCGTCATGGTTGACTGGCGTTACGCCGACGGTGCCGACTACCTGCCGGCGCCCGAGGAAGTGAAGAACCTGCGCCCGAGCAACTGAACCGGCGGCGTGTAACCGGATGCGCATGGGCGGGCGGCCACCGCCGCCCGCCGGCGCCACCCGCCTGCGTGTGACCTGTGACGACGAAGGGATAAGACCGTGGATTTCTTGGCCATTCAGTTCCTCAACGGCCTGTCGAGTGCATCATCCCTGTTCCTCGTCGCCGCCGGCTTGTCGATCATCTTCGGCGTTGCCCGCATCGTCAATTTCGCCCATGGCTCGTTCTATATGATTGGCGCCTACATTGCTTATACGCTGGTCGAGAACGTGCTGGGCGGCATCGTCGGATTTTGGGCCAGTGTCGTCATTGCCGCCGTTGCCGTGGCGCTCATCGGCCTGGCGCTGGAGGTCACCCTACTCAGGCGCATCTATCACGCGCCGGAATTGTTCCAGCTTCTTGCCACGTTCGGCGTCGTGCTCGTCGTTCAGGACCTCGTGCTGATGATCTGGGGCGCCGAGGACCTGTTGGGCCCACACGCCCCCGGCCTTGAGGGCGCCGTCCAGATCTTCGGCCAGGCGTTTCCCGAGTACGAGCTGTTCCTCATTCTCTTCGGACCCACCGTCCTCGGCATCCTGTGGCTGGTCTTCCACCGCACGCGATGGGGCGTGCTGGTGCGCGCCGCCACCCAGGACCGGCGCATGGTCGCGGCGCTCGGCGTCAACCAGGCCATGCTGTTTACCTCGGTGTTTGCCCTCGGCGCCTTCCTCGCCGGGCTCGGCGGCGCGTTGCAGCTGCCGCGCGAGGCTATCCACCACGCCATGGACCTGCAAATCATCGTCGAGACCTTCGTCGTCGTGGTCATCGGCGGGCTCGGCAGTGTCGCCGGAGCCTATCTGGCGGCGGTGATCATCTCCGAGCTCAACGCTTTCGGCATCCTCGTCTTCCCCGAGATCACCCTGGTGCTGGCGTTCCTGGTGATGGCGGTGATCCTGGTCATCCGCCCGTGGGGCCTGCTTGGCAAGCCGGAGGGGCCGATCCGCGGCGGTGGCGGCGCCGAACTGCCGATCCGGCCGTGGTCGCGGGAGGTCCGCATCGGCGTCGCCGCCCTGGTCGCGGTGCTGGCGCTGCTGCCCATCGTGGCCGGCGACTACGTGCTGAGCGTTGGCAGCGAGATCCTCATCTTCGCCCTGTTCGCCGCCAGCCTGCATTTCATGATGGGTACCGGCGGCATGGTATCGTTCGGCCACGCCGCCTATTTCGGGCTCGGGGCCTACGGTGCTGCGCTGGCGGTCAAGTATCTGGGCTTCGCGATGCTGCCGGCGCTCGGTGTCGGATTCGCGCTGGCGGGTGTCGGCGCCGTGGTCTTCGGCTGGTTCTGCGTGCGGCTGTCGGGCGTCTATCTCGCCATGCTGACCCTCGCGTTTGCCCAGATCGCCTGGTCGGTGGCCTTCCAGTGGTACGACTTCACCGGCGGCGATAACGGCATCCTCGGCGTGTGGCCGGCGGAATGGGCCTCGTCTGCAACGACGTTCTACTACCTTTCGCTGGTTGTCTGCGGGCTCGGCATATTGGCCATCCGCAAGGTCACGTTTTCGCCATTCGGATACGCCGTGCGCGGTTGCCGCGACGCCCCCATGCGCGCCGCCGTCATCGGCATCGACATCAAGAGCTTCCAGTGGGCCGGCTTCATCGTCGCCGGGTTCTTCGCCGGAATCGCAGGCTCGCTGTTCGCCTTCCTCAAGGGCAGCGTGTTCCCCGACAACATCTCCATCCCCATCTCGGTCGACGGGCTGGTGATGGTCCTGCTGGGCGGGGTGCAGACCCTGACCGGGCCCATCGTCGGCGCTGCGGTTTACAAGACCCTGCACGTTGTCATGGTCACGTACACCGACTTCTGGAGGATCATTCTCGGCATCGTCATCATCGTCATCGTCGTCGCCCTGCCGCGCGGCCTCGCCGGCTTCTTCCAGGGACGCATCGGCGCCAAGGCGGACGCGGAGGCAGTGGCATGAGCGTTCTCTCCGTCCGCAACCTGACCAAGAGCTTCGGCGGTGTCGTCGCGCTGAACGACGTCAGCTTCGACGTCGCCGCCGGCGAACTGCTAGCGCTGATCGGCCCCAACGGTGCCGGCAAGAGCACCGCCTTCAACGCCATCAACGGCCAGCTTCCGCTCGACCACGGGTCGGTGACCTTCGATGGCCGCGAGATCGTCGGTCTGCCGCCCCGGCGCATCTGGCGGATGGGCGTCGGGCGCACCTTCCAGATCACCGCGACGTTCCCGTCGATGACGGTGATCGAGAACGTGCAGATGGCGCTGATCTCGCACCATCACCGGCTGCGGGCGTTGCTGCCGGTGGCAGGGCAACTGTATCGCGACGAGGCACATTCCCTCCTGACCCTGGTCGGCATGGACGACCAGGCCGAGCGGCCCTGCGGGTTCCTCGCCTATGGCGACCTCAAGCGGGTCGAGCTGGCGGTGGCGCTGGCCAATGATCCAAAATTGCTTCTGATGGACGAGCCGACCGCCGGCATGGCGCCGAAAGAGCGCATCGACCTGATGCGGCTCACCGCCGGCATCGTCGCCGAGCGCAACATGGCGGTGCTGTTCACAGAACACGACATGGACGTGGTGTTCGCCCACGCCAGTCGCATCATCGTTCTCAACCGCGGGACTCTTATCGCCGCGGGCTTGCCCGACGAGGTCCGCGCCGATGAGGACGTGAAGGCGATCTACCTGGGCACCGGCGCGGTCTACGACACCAGCGCAAAAAAGGGCCCGGCGGCGGAAGGACAGGGGGTGGCATGAGCGCGAATCAGACGATGAACGGCGGGCTGCTCGAGGTCGAGGGCCTCAACGCCTTCTACGGGCAGGCCCACATCTTGTTCGACGTGGCGCTGAGGGTCGGCGCTGGCGAGGTGGTGGCGCTGATGGGCCGCAACGGCGCCGGCAAGTCGACGACGCTGAATGCCATCCTCGGCCTGGTCGAGAACCGGCGCGGCAGCGTACGCTTCGACGGCGCCGACATCTCGCGCCTGCCGACGCACCGCATCGTGCGGACGGGGCTCGGCTATGTCCCTGAGGACCGGCGCATCTTCACCGATCTTACCGTCTCCGAGAACCTCGACGTCGGCTTCCAGCCGGCCCGCGGCGGCGCGCCGACGTGGACGCGCGAGATGCTGTTCGAGCTGTTCCCCAACCTCGCCGAGCTGCAGGACCGGCGCGCCGGCTACATGTCCGGCGGCGAGCAGCAGATGCTGACCATCGCCCGGATGCTGATGGGCAACCCGTCGCTGATCATGCTGGACGAGCCGTCGGAGGGCCTGGCGCCGAAGATCGTCGAGCAGATGGCCGCCGCCATCAGCACCATGAAGGCCGAGGGTCTCAGGGTGCTCATCTCCGAGCAGAACCTGCACTTCGCGGCGCTGATCGCCGACCGCGCCTACGTCATCGAGAAAGGCCGCATCCGCTACGAAGGCCCCATGGCCGAGCTGATGACCAACACCGAAGTCCGCGACGCCTATCTCGCGGTGTGAGGAAGCGGCGCGACTACAACCGAAGATCGCCGTTTACGCCACCTCCGGCAATGTCGTTGCCGGGGGCGTATTCCGGCTGCGCTCTGAGCGGACGACGCCGTCGATGATGGTCATGCCGACGCCGGGGAGGTCGCCGGCCTGGACGCTCTCGAGGAGCGTCGCACCAGCGGTGTGCTGAGCGCGGTCCATGATGACGAAGTCCGCCGCCCGGCCGACCTCGATCAGCCCGCAGTCGAGCTCGCGCATCCGCGCCGTATTGCCGGTGGCGAAGCAGAAGGCCACCTCGGCCGGCACGTCGCCCAGCGACGACAGCATGGAGATGGTGCGGAGGATGCCGAGGGGCTGTACGCCGGAGCCGGCCGGCGAGTCGGTGCCGAGGATGACCCGCTCCAATTGACCCAGTTCGCGGGCCGTGCGCACGGCCAGCAGTGCGGTGCGCTCGTTGCCGTTGTGGACGATCTCGATGCCCCGCTGGCACTGCTCGCAGAGGCAGGTGATCTGCGCGTCCGGAAGGGCGGTGTGGCCGCCGTTGATGTGGCCGATGATGTCGGCGTCGGCCTCCAGCACCACGTCCTTGTCGATCAGCCCGGAGCCGGGGATCGACGGGCCGCCCGTGTGGATGGTGCTCCGGATGCCGTACTTGCGCGCCCAGGCGACCATCTGCCTGGCGGTGTCGCCGGCCTTGACGCTGCCGAGACCCACTTCGCCCAGGAGCTTGACCCCGGCCTCGGCCATTTCCTTGAAGTCGCTCTCGACCATGCCGTTCTCGATCACCGGCGCCCCGGCGTGGACCTTGACGCCGGCCGGGCGCATGTTGTCGAAGGTGCGCTGGGCGGTGATCGCCAGCGCCTTCAGCCCGACGATGTCCTTGGGCCGGCCGGGCAGGTGGACCTCGCCGGCCGAGATCATCGTCGTCACGCCGCCGTGCAGGAAGCTGTCGATCCAGTTGAGCTGGGACTGCCGCGGCGTCCAGTCGCCGAACACCGGATGCACGTGGCTGTCGATCAGCCCCGGCGCCACCGTCGTGCCACGAGCGTCGACCGTTTTCGCGGCGCCTTCCGTATCGACGTCGGTGGCGCGGCCGACCGCGGCGATGCGCCCGTCCACGGCGACGATGGTGTCGGCATCGAGGATCGGATGGGCGATGTCGCCCGAGAGCATGAGCCCGATGTTGCGGATGACCAGCTTGCTGCCCTGTTCGGCTGTCATGGCTTGTTTTCCTCCCTTCCCATATCGTTCGTATACGAACGATCTTCGCCCAGAATCGCGCATTCCCGCCGACGGGTCAAGTCATGAGTCGCCTCTCAGGTGTGATTGTCGCGGGAATCGAAGGATGCGCCGTCGGAGTCCGATGCACCCTCGGCGCCGCCGACCCGATTACGGTAGGTATAGAGCAGCACGGCGCCGCTGCCGAGCATGACCACACCGAAGGCCCCCAGCGCCAGATAGGGTCCACCCATCAGCAGGCCGATGCCGATGGTCGCACCATGGATCAGGCACATGGAGGCGGCCAGGCGGCGCGCCCAGGGTGGCATCGGGCCGCGCATCACGGATGCGCCCAATTCCGGCCGCTGCGGCGACTCGATCCCGATATTGTTGTGAAACCGCGAACGCGGGTGCGCCGTGGCCATGACCGGTCCCCCCCGCTGATCGGCGCCCGTTCACCCTCGTTTCGAACCCGG
>Ga0209458_1000347_pt1 | contig 17874 bp, 16 predicted proteins | sample WorMetLIZAISLAND_FD_187411 | JGI IMG/M metagenome (GOLD analysis project Ga0209458, IMG submission 187411) | Marine gutless worms symbiont microbial communities from Max Planck institute for Marine Microbiology, Germany - Inanidrilus manae... ...
GTGAGCAGGTACCAGAAAGGTAAAACCAATCTAAATTTACTGGAGCAAGAGATAGTGAGTGGCAGTGGCATCTGCTGGGCTATAGGCAAGTCTGCACCTCATCCCAGACAATCACGGCAACATCCCCCACTCAGTTTTTTTACAGGCCAGATGCCCTTCCTGACGCCCAACCAACAGCGTCAAAGCACTGTAGGTAGTAATGTAAAAATTAAAATACGAAGTTGATAACAGTCCTTGAACAACATATGGTAAATAAAATTCCGATTGCACAGCTGGCCTGAGATAATGCTTAATTGCCTGTCATGATGTCTTTGTCTAATATTATATGGAAGTTCGTGCCGTGCAGGCAGCAAGTGGTGTATAACATGGTGTGGGGTGTGCATGATGTGTTGAAAAAGTGTGTCATCAATAGATTCTGCCAGTTCTGTCAGAGTAGGTGTTTCTGGGGAACATAGGCCACTATGGATGCCACGTTGTAAGAGTGCTTGCAGGCACTGGCGGTCAGCTGCAGAGGTAAAACCCCACCAGGCACTTACTGCATACAGGAGTTTGCCAATAATAACTGACCTATAGACATGATGTATGGTTTCATTACAAAGTCCGTGTGAGCGAAGAATTCTGAGGGCATGTATGGTTTGTGCACATCTGTAGATAACAGAGGACACGTGCTCACTGACAGACAGGTGGCTACTGACTGTAATGCCTAGTATCTTAATAGACGAGACATGGGGAATACCATCTAACGGGATAGGTAAATGCCCTTGATGACGTTGGCTGCTGTCTACAAACACAATTTCAACTGACTTTTTGAGGTTAAGGTTAAGGTTGTCAGTACTAGCCCAAGTGCAGATACTGTCTATTTCATCCGTTCTGGAGTTGATGTTGCTGGCAGGAATAATAAGATAGGTGTAATCAGCATATTTACAAAATCTGTTACCAGGAGTTAGAGGAGTGAGATCAGCGGCATTGACAACGTATGACACTGGTCCAACAGCTAAGCCTTGGATAATGCTGGCTGATATATTCAACAAGGAAGATATGTCACCATGGAAGGCAGTACAGTGAGAATGACCAGAGAAATAATCTACCAACCAGTTATACACACAGTCTGGAATATCAAGTCTTGCCAGCTTCTGAAGAAGAGTCACGTGACATACCGTATCAAAAGCTTTACTGAAATCAAGTGCAATGACAGCAACGTATGGGTCATCATTGAGAAGCTCGGTTACAGTGTGAAATAGCTGAACAAGGGCTGCTGTGGCTGATCCAGTAGGATGGAAGGCATATTGGTCAGAGAAAGTTAGATTACAGGATGGAACAAGCAAAGCTGGATATAGAAACTGTCGAACTATGAGTCTTTCCATGACCCGTGTAAGGACTGGAGTGACTGAGATTGGTCTAAAGACGGGACAATCTTTAGGAGAAGATGTCTTCAATATAGGGGAGATGATAGCTTGTTTCCACTGGAGTGGGATTAAGGATGAAGCAATGGATTGGTTGAAGAGGTATGCAAGTGGCTTACAGAAAAGAGCCACTCCCAGTCCAAGAAACCAGGCCGGGATTCGATCTAACCCAGTGGCAGTTGGCGCCTGAGAGTGTCAAGTGCTTTGAATATGGACCATTCAGATATATAATCTTGGTCGTCTGAGACGGTAGTAAGCTTCTAGCTGGGAGGTGCATAATATGGTCTGTAGAAATATTTGCATAATGACTATTAAGTGTATCAGCATCAATTCCAGAGATGTTGTGTACCTGACGTGTGCGACCAGTTATGTGTCTAACAGCTGACCACAGTTCTTTTGAATCAGCAGCACCTTGAATTCTGTTAAGTTTCCTGCTGTTTTTCTTAACAATATCTTTGCCAATAATCTTTGCCAGCGCACTTGCTTCTTCAACACGACCAGCACGCATAAGTTTATTTTTGCGTCGAAGCTTTGCTTTTATTACTGGAGTGATATAGTTGGGATCACGTGAAGAAACCGTAATAGTTTTCTCTGGGTAGAACTGGTTCAGTATAGATAGAGTGACTGAATAAAAATGATTAAATTCTGCCTGGATATCAGTTTGAGGTAGGTCAAATTCCAGGGCAGCAGCAGAATTAAGAAAAGCAGTGTGCTGGTCTGGTGTTTTGTTGCAATATACTATTTTTTTTCTTTGCGCTTTATGCATTGCTGACAACAATGGCTTTGTGGTCACTTTTAACGACTGAGTCAACTACTTGCACTGTGTCATAGACTAGCCTAGATACGAACACTCTATCTAAGGTATTGACACCGCGGGTTGGCTGCTGTACCAGCTGATCAAAACCAATACACGCGATAACAGCAGACTCTGGAAGCTGGTTAAAATCACCAGCTAGTGTAATGTTAGCACAGGGGCAGTCTTTACTTAGTTCTTCCACACACAGTTCAATATAATCCAGGAGGGAGTCTGGAGTGTAAGATGAACGCAGTGGATGATACAGAGCGCCAATAAACGTCCCATCAACACATGTCTACATGAGTTCAAACGTCCAATCATCGCCAGAATACCCTTAGCGAAAAGTACTGTTGTAAACTATAGTAAAACTATAGCAAAACTGTAGTTTACTACAGAAACTGTAGTTGTACTACAGTAATGCTGTAGTAAAACTTGTACAAGTATATAAAACTACAGTATATACTGTAGTTACAACATGTCTACTAGAGCAAATTGCAACATCTGTAGTAATACTATAGTAATTTTCGTCAACACTTACAGTATACTATAGTATTACTACAGATGTTGCAATTTACTCTAGTAGACATGTTGTAACTACAGTATATACTGTAGTGTTGACGAAAATTACTATAGTATTACTATAGATGCTGCAGTTACTCTAGTAGACATGTTGTTTAGAACAGTATTCAGAATGTTACTATAGAAATTACAGACTACTGCAGTAAGAAATGACAAATTCACTGCAGTAAATGCCACGAAACCAATGAGCCTATAGTATTTTACAAATAAGTAAATGTTTTTAAGCAAAAGTGAAAAAATATTAACTCTGGTAAATTGCTCTTGTGTTGTATCGGAAGTGTTAGTAACAATACTTTCTGCGTAGCGCACGACACATTCCTTTGCATTTGGACGTGCGCTGCATGATAAATAGTACAGGACGTGATGTTTAATTAAAGACTACTGCTGTTTGCAGAATTGCATGCGTGGGCATCATTAAACCCTATACTAAAGCACTTATACATGCACAATTTATGTTTGTGTATATTAAATGCGTTGAAGCACGCAGTTGTTACTAAAATCAGTGCAGTTCACTACATGGGTGAATGACAAAGTTGATGTGGACAAACTATTCTTAACAAGCTGTGCATGAATTACTGCATGAATAAAATGACACAGTAAATACCATAATCGATTATACATAGAAACTAATGCAATTCCATGACGAGCAGTAGTCCAAGTTTTTACAGTGACAAAAATGTTAACCCTGGTAACTAGTATTAACTATTCAACCAACCAGACATCTATCAGTATTACACAAAAGATCAGAATAAACATAGCCAAGAATGTCAGCAAATATTAAAAACTGACCGATGCTGGTCACTGCATTAGTGCAGTGCACAAAAACAGTGTGCCTTAAGTACATCTGGAACTAAACTGCAGTCTGCTACATGCAAAATTTTAAAAAAATCACAAGCATACAAAGTTTGTAAACGATAACAAACAGGAAGACTCGAAATGCAAAAGAATGTGTCCAAATGTCAGATCACATTATGTGCAAATCATTAGCTAGTGTATTATCACAGCATGAAAATGACACATGTAATCTTATCAAAGCTAGGTCATCTTGCAGACAAAATGAAATCCAACACATATCACTACACTAATCTGACAAGGTACTGATGTAATATACACACAGTTCTAGATGTTACTCAATTTCAACCTTTGGCAGCTGCAGTGCATAACGGATGTCACCATCAGTAATCGAAATGCACTTACTAACAATGTCGCTGGCAAAAACAGCAATTGTTTGTGTTGTAGTATTTTTTATTCTACGAATAAATTGTGTCAGATCAATACCAGTATACTTGTCAAAAGTTCTAGGAATACTTGTGGATAAGAAACAATCAACAAATAAAACAACATACTTTGTGCACATACAGTGGGTACAGTTACATGAACAGTTATCAATACTGAAACAAAAAGTGATGTCAGCAAAACAACCATTAGCTAGCAAAACAAATGAGTTGTTCCTGCGAAATTTGCTAGAGTAACAAGATGTTGAAAATACTGTGTTGTTTATAATAAATCTATCATAAGACTGTACATTTAAAGCAAGCAAATCCGACACTTGTAACAGATCACATATCACTGCATTCTGTGATTCAGTGAGAAACGTTCTGGCTGCCTTTCTCACTCCAGTGAAATTTCCAGCCTGTAAAGGATAAAATGAGCACTTTTTGGCACCACTGAAGTTACTGTACAATTTCCTAACCTCATCGTCAGAGTGCAATAACAATGAATTGTAACTCTGTAACTTATTCCAGGCATTAAAGTATTTAAAAATCTGCTTTGGAACGAGCTGAGTTCCATGGTAAATACGTTTTAACGATCCAATTACATCTTCAAAAACGAAAGCCGAATGACAGCATAGTGGCCCCCAGTTTTTAACTGTGTCAGGTAAATGGCACAGAATGTGTACGTTATAAGTAACATTCTGCCATCCATAAAGTTCTGGAATTAAGGTAATGAATTTATTCAAGCAGTTTCTGCTTGTGCTTATCATAACTTCAGTCACTTGTTCCTGCAAAAGTAACTGAATTCCATTACAGAGCAAAAGCCAGTGCCTGTAGTATTGTCGAGGTAAAGTCTTCATTAGTAGAACAGGCGAATATATAAGCAGAAAACTTTTGAACTCAGACGCTTTCCAAAACTTTTTATCCATTAAGGTGCGTGGAAGACGACGAATTTCGTTGGGTGGCTTAATGGATTTCAAAATGCTATCAAGAGCAGCAATGTTCTTAACATAAAATGGCCGACCACAACTGGAACTCTCAGTCCACAAGTTTAGAAATTGGCGTGTGACACCTAACAGTACACAATGCATGTAATCAACATTGAGGCATTGTACGATATCAAAATTTGGTAATAAACTTAGAAGTGATGCCCCCTTTACTCCTTGTATTGGTTTTCCCATTCTCGTAGCTTTTGTTGCATTCTTTAAGCTCTGTTTATTAGTTCTAAGAGGGTACCATTGATCCATGGGATATATCTGTACATTGCCATGACCCTTCCTGATACGCTGACCTGGATGAGTACAAAAACCACATCCAAAAGCTCCATTAAACTGGGTGAAATTTTGCACCATCGCACGTGCTGGAGCATCGCAAATGCACAGAGTGGCGTTAACAAAAAAGGTATGTGTAACATTTGTTGCAGTGTGTATAAAATGGAAACCATTGTTATACAGCATAATTATTTCCGATACAAATGGCTGCAAAAACGTTGATACACAAGGTTTAAAACGCCCAAACCACAAAGTGTGCATCATGACATTACAATTGCGGATTGACATTGGCAGTTCGTTTACGGCACATAACAGAGGCCATATGCTGAATTTGGAAGACTTAAATATTGGTGCTCCATCACAATTAAATTGGAGAGTTACCTGACTTCCACAACAGTGTTTCTTATATGTCTTGCCATCTACAATATCCGATAATTCATCATTTTGCTTTCTTTTGGACAACAAAGAAGTCAAATTGTTGTCATTATTGAAAATGTGTGTTAACTGTTCAGTCAGAGGTAGAACAAACATATATGAATCTCTACACAAGTCTGAGTTTCCGCGATAACTACATCCACAGCTACTACAACTGTCTGGAACTATTGGACCAAAGTAATTCATGCATTTTTCATCAGCACAAAAATAATGCACTTGAACATTTCGATTGTCAAAGTTAAACAGCTTATCAAAAAAGTGGTTCGTAGTCGTAATGCAACCTGGTAATATCATATCAATAAGAGTTAAGAGAGCCTGGCATGCAGCTGCAGACAACTTAAATCGTAAAACAAATGCCGTCAGAAGCAACATCAAGTCGTTCTTCTTTACAGCTGACCCAGAGTACAAAAAGTCATTCCCGTCAGGCAGCAGCTGTGGACCACCATTACTGGCTGGCTGAGGCGGTGTATGCTGATAAACACAGAAACACAAAAAATAAAATTTAAAACAATGCATGCTAAGGGGTTTATCATGTTCCTTACTGTGCTAAGCAAGTAGTGCATCCAATAGTATGATTACAACTGCTAGGTCGAGCACTATATCCAATCAAGCCCGGCCCAGATAATCCCACCAATAGCTGTACTCGACACAGTGTACTAGTTCTGACAAATGATATCACAGAGATGTAGTAGACACATGTTATTAGACAGACGAAGTATATATTTATTATATATATCTTCTTGCGACAAGTTCATCAAGAATTCTGTTGCAGAGAAAAAATATTTTTAACATCCAACACCAAACCTACATCTTTTAAACAACATGAGTGACCTCGGACGTCATTTCTATCTACTGCCAAATTAATTCTCCATCGATCGCACTAAAATCTGTAAACATTTTGAATACTTCTATCAAGGCAAAAGTTTACCAAAAGTGCTGTAAAAACCGTAGTTAAGTGTTCTGCAACGATTTGAAAAAAAAGACACGTATGTTCCTGATCACGGACACGCACCATTCTGTCGTCCCAAGGCGCAGATGTGGTTGACGATGGCGGCGGTGGTGGTCCCTCATCAGGCTCACCATCCCATTGACGCTGCTGTTTACGTTGGTCGGCCAGAACCCGAGAATGCAACGTCGTTGTATTTACGGGCAGATCGCAGTTGTGCAGCCAAGACTTATACACACTTGGCCTTGTACGATTATGTAGTGTTGCTGATCCAGTTGCCATTGAGATGGATAAATTATTAAATTCGCGTAGATATAATCTGCACCAAGAAAAAAATATATAACATTTACATATAATACTTTGTTAGAATCAGAATGATATGTAGTCTACACAAATGCATTTAGAACAACTGCACCAGCAAAGTCCTATTATGAAAACACAGTCAAAAAGTACACTGTGTCTCAAAAAATGACACTGATGTTGCACACTATAACTATGACATACATAAATGGATTTTGATACTTTTGGCAGATATTACCAAGAAAATAAGCAATTATTTTCCACCTCACCTAACTCAAAATGGTGTCTTTTTACTTAAATGCTGTATGCTGTTTTGTCAACAGACACACAAAACACATTAAAATATCACCTGGTCACAGTTGAACCATACTTAATGTCAAAATGATTGACTGTATGCACCAGAGAGCTGACTTACAGGAAGGAAAGCGGGAAGGTTAGGCATGTCACTTACATGCTCCATGATTACCATGTCTGTAATGGTGCCAGTTGCTGTGTCAAAAAATGTACATAGCATGTACAATGTACATAGCATAGCTGTGATCAACTAGATTGAAAATTGAAGCCCGGGAAGCAGGGAGGAGGCAGAGCTCTCTTCTCTATCTCGGAGTGGCTCCCAGCCTTGACTGCAGGATGCAAGGAGGAACCCTGCATCATGGTGAACCTATGTGTCGATGGCAGAAGGAGACCTTGCAGGAGGTCGAAGGAAGTAAGCATTTCATATGGCCCAGCTAATGCCACTGCCACTCACTATCTCTTACTCCAGTATATCCAGATTGGTTTATCTTTCTGGTACTGGCTCACCCAGGTAGTCCTGGACCAAGAGCCTTTTAACTGGTGTCGTACATAACATAGCACTTTCAACATTAAACATCAGGCATTCCTTGGACCAGTTACCTAACTGATATAAGTACTTTCTAATGTCATCAGTATGGCTATCAGTAGCCTCTGTGCTAACCATCTTACATTGTCAGCTAATTTAAGCACTTTGCAAGTCATACATAATGTAAATAAAACAGGCCCATTTAGTCCTTCATGGTAAAGTTGAGTAAAGACTGTCACTGAAAGTTCCATGGACCCACCGACTGTACCCACCCACTGACTACTAACTAATAACCCACCACTGATGGTGTCTGTAACCCTGACCCTTGATAGTGTTGTTGGCAGTCGTTAGACGTAGACATAATTACGGAATTATGCTCCACATCCCCCTGCCCGCCTATATCTTCACAATTCACTGCATCGACCCACTGTAGCTGGTGACTCGGTTGGTAGGTTAGTGGAACATTCAGTGATACCAGTTAGGAAGTAGTTAGGGTTAGTTACGATAACCAAGGAAGGGTTAATATCACTTTTGTCACTCTATTTACATTATCCGTACATTAACGTAACCTACACACACGATCAGAACCTAACAATTTTTGATTACTTTCAGATCGGGGCCAGTGGTAAACTGCAGACGTGCGGAGATGTGGATGTGCGGATGTTCAAGAAGCAAGGGTTAGAATTATGGTTATGGATGCTTGGTGATAGTTTGGCTTCCACGTACGCTATTTTTCGTCCGCAACGAAGAGTCAAACACATTCAATAGATGGCGCCAATGAAGCTATTAACTAAAACAATCACAAATGTCTTATTTAAATAACAAACACCAACGCTAATGCTAATGCTACCCTTAACCCTAACCCTAACGATTCAGAAGGCCGGTACCCTAGGATACTGGAGGCCGCTACTCTAGGATACAGGAATTTGTAAAAATGAATTGACGTTAAAGGGTCACGTGCCACGGACGGAAAATAGCGTATGAACGAATTTCTGTCCATGTGGACGGAAAATATAATGCTGCGTGGAGACATGATAGAAGTTTTCAAAGTAGTTCATAATTACTATAATTCAGAGTCTGCAGTGAATATGTTCTTTAATACTAGCAGTACGACTAGAGGTAACATGTATAAATTGCAGAAATTTACTTGTCATTATAACTTAAGAAAATATTCATTTTGTTCTAGAGTGATAAATATATGGAACAGCTTACCAGATGCGGTGGTGAAGGTTGATAACATTAACACTTTTAAGAAAAAACTTGATAAGCATTGGACTAACCAAGAAGTTATTTTTGATTTCTCTGCTGATTTAACTGGAACCGGAGGTCTACCAATTTGTATCTAAATGTGATCGTTAAGATGCGGGCATAGAGGACTTCCTGCGCCCGTCAGATCTCATTGGATTGGATTGGATTGTTATGGATTAGGGTTTAGAGTTAGGGTTAGGGATAACTGTCAACATAAGCATAGGGTTTGATCCACGTTTGACTAAAATTTTCTGTTGAACATCTGCACATCTGCATGTCCGCACATCCGCATTTTACCCGTGGCCTCAGATCAGCGATCTGAGTTACCAAAAACGTCCGGGAAAAGCATACTGATACTGTCCTTTTCTAATAAACAGAAAGCACATATAATTGCCAATCTTCAGGCAAAGTATGAAAAATGTCATATTTTTTCTCACCTATAATAATAAACGTCAAATAAAAACAAAAATTCCACAACGCAGCAGTTACATAACGTAACGTATCGTACTCACAAGTAAGTAATATAAAACCACAGACGTATATTTTTTATGAGTGTCAATAGTTGAAATAAAAGATGCGTTTGCCTTTTTGGCAGTCAATTACATTTTCGTTACTCATCTATGAATCAATTTTCTAAAAAAAATTATTAACGTTGGCCGGGTTACATCCGAACATTAGATGACTGAATTATATATTCTATGAACCAGAATTGTAAATGGCGGAATTTTTATAAAGTTTATTAACGAGTTGCTTAAAATTGATCTGAAATGTTGCCGAAATTTGGATTATTTGACTTTCTTGAATGCAAGTCTGTGGATGTTGCTTTGATGAGCGATATTAAATGGGCTGACAGTGGACCACCGAAAGATGTGAATGACGTAATACAAAGTGGAAGAGTAGTTACTGTTCAGTGGAGGAAAAAAGGTGGAGCAGCACGCTGCAAAGGAAAGAAAATGCCGAAGGTTCAAGAGTTTCAAGCAAAGTTGTTAAAAGTTCATGGTATGTATTTCGTCAGCAGATTCCACTTTCAGGCCGTTAATTGGGCTTATAGGTTCAGATTGGCGATTTGAAGCTATCAATTTTCCATTACTTATTGGAAGATTGGAGGATCATTAAAGGCAGGAGAAAGTTCACTGAAAATTTGCATATTATGCGTATCACATGGGTAACTTTTAGGGTTATGGTTATGCTTAGGATAGACATATCTTCATATGATTTGCAAAGCATAGCGTATCAAGCAGGTGTTTGAACAAATAGTGCAGTCACTGCCCAACTAGTTGGGTTATAGGGTTAGGGTTAATTTTACATGGAGTTTTTCCTGTGCTGCTTCAGACTGCTTATCTGAACCTAACACCGTGCTTTTCAGACTGAATTAACCAGCAGTAAGCTAGAGTTATCATTGTTTTGTTTTAATTTGTGAATCGTATTTAGTTGAAGTATTATATTTAGGTACTTTTATATGTGGCAGTGGTCACATTACTGCCTGTGCAGGCCTGATGCTACTGCCAACAGTTGCCAGTAGTTTGTCTGTGTGGCTGTCAGTCATGTACGTGGGAGATGACTTCGGCAATATTCAGCTGTGTCGCATATATACAGTTATTTTACATTTTATGCAGTTATTTTGTAGCTTTGCTTTGTAACTGTTTGCCTTTACATACACTTTTATTTAACCATATAATAATTGTAGCAAGAAAAAAGAACAATAAATAAAAATAATAAAGTGAAACGTGGTGTGACCAATGCAAGCAGTACAATGTGTTTGTTTTATGTTGGTTATGCTGTTACAGATGATAGTACAGTTCTGCGGCAGCTTGCTAATGACATTGAGGCAGGTAAATTGCAGGTGTCAGAATTGCTGCAGTTGGATATTGACACCACAGGACGTGGTTTGAGGCGTAAATTTAAGCCAGGAGCCAGCAACTCATCTGATTCTGAGGTGCGTACTGATGTTTAAATTGAATAATGCATAATGATGTGGTAAATGTTGCTATAATGCCATTACTGTTGATGAATAAAGTGAACAGGCAGGAAGACAACCATAGAAACTATGCATGGGTTACAGTGCCAAAACTTTGGACTATTGCAGTGCTCTGTGTTATGGCGTCAGCAATAGCCTACTACTGTCTGAATTGTAATGGTAATGATGATTGTGAATGTTTGTATTGTATGCCAAATGTTTATGTAAGCAGTTTACCAATATGATTTACGGAAATGGAAATATCCATTAACGTACAAATTTGATTCCGTTAACTGAAACGGAAACGGAAAAAATAAGAAAAATGGAAACGAAACAAAAACGGAAAAATTTGACACAAAACTGAAACGGATATATATATATATATATTCGTCTTTGTTTTCGTTGTATTTCCGTTTCAGCTCATCAACGTGTGGTTTTAAGTAACACAGTACGGTACAATGGTGGCAGTGACTAATTCCTAATGAAGCAAAAGTTTGCAATGTCTATTTTAGTGAGCACTGAGCATTGTTAAAGTGCAAGTTAATGTTTTCTGTCTACGGTTTTCTGTTTATTTTATGTTATTGTCAACAGTATTACCATACTAGCCTACTAGGGCCATTATTTTTCTGTCTGTATGTGACAGTAGGCCTGGCCTATATTTTTCTTGTTGATAAGTTTGGTGCTGGCGAGTGCAGTATTAGTTAATATATATATAGTTACAGATTTTAATGCTTAATATTGCTTATGTCTGTGTCTGTGTGTCATTGACGGTTGATCAGCATATATGTCAGTTTTGATCATGTTTAGCAAGCAGCCTCTAAATTATAAGTCTGTGTTCATTTCGTGATTTCAAATTGTTACCCATGTTAGTATTGAAGAAAGTGATATTGAATCCGCAGTTTAACTTGATTAACAACTGCAGTCGGGGAAAATGTTAGTGGTTTAACTGAAACAGAAACAGAAAAACATGCAAAAACTGAAACGAGACTGAAACGGAAATACAGCAGTGAAAAACAAAACTGAAACTGAAAAAAATTCAAAACTTAAATCACACTGCAGTTTACGCATGATTTCATGTGCAATCAGACTGAAGCTCCAGTTGATGACAAAGCGTCCAAAAGGAAAACGGCATCTGCGTTGAAGCGTAAGCAGTCAGGGGAAATTCTGGCGAAAATAAAAGAGCAGCAAGCATTAGACACTGCGGACTCTGATACGGTATTCCTCACCTTTGAATTTCAGAGTATGTTGGTCAAATGTAAAATATTTAAGCGAGAAATGTGTATGATTTAACATTTAACTATATCTGTCATGTTAGATAACATTTATATAATGCTCTCTGCATGCTACCGACATTGTGTAATCAGGGGCGGATACAGAGGGGGGTGACTAGTCACCCCCATGAGAGCAAAAAAAATTAAACTAAGTGGAAAAGCGGTAACCTAGTTAGTCATCATGCATTATGATAATATCCTAGATCCTTAATACTGTTTAAACTGCACAAACTTTGGTAAATTGATTCTCAGGAAAATCATTAAAATTGCTGCCACCAGGTGTCATATTTTACCGCTAAAATGCACCAAATTTGATTTCGGCTGGCGCTCCGCCCCAGACCCTGCTGGGGGAGTTTACAGCACTCCCCAGACCTTCTAGCTGGACTTAAGGGGCCTACTTCTAATGCTGGTGACACGGTCATTTCTCGTACGAGAAACTCGTACGAGTCGTCTCGTACAAGAAATGTGACCGTGTGTCATGCTTTCTCGTACAAGTTTTTTCTCGTACAAGAAATGTGTAGCAAATAGAACACGCTCTATTCCGTACAAGAACTTGTACGAGAACTTGTATCAAAATTTGACACAAGTACTTGTACGAGAAACTCATACAGGTTTCTCGTACAAGAAATGTGACCGTGTGTCACCAGCATAAGGGAAGGGGAGGGGAAGGGATGGGATGGACCGGAGGGGAAAGGAGAGAAGGGGAAAGAAAGGAGGGTTCCCAAAGTCACCCCTCTAAAAGAATCCTAGATCCACCACTGGTAATGCTTTTGGTACATGCTAATGACAGACAAAATGTTATTACGCTGCACACAGCTTTGCTGGCGGCCAATGTACTGTAATCGGTCGTGGCTGATGGTTGTTTGAGCAATGCGTGGCTTATTGTTGAATTGTGCAGTCGTGTGACACCGATGAAGAACCTCTGGCAATGAAGAGAAGTGTAAACAAGGATCCTTCTGATGCAGAACTGGTTTCTTAGTTTACAAATTGTGTTTACATAAATGTAACGATAGCTTTTTGTAGTTGTCATGTGTCGATCAACGATCAATTTGTTATTAACTTTCAGTCGGTGTTTTATTTTGTTTTTCTTTGTTGCACATTTAATCGGTCATGGTTGACTTTCCGGTGTAAAATTGTGAACATTAGGTGTTTCTGTGACATGATACTTTTGACGAGACCTGATCTGGGCAATAGGGGTGAATAATCAATGCGACAGTGTGCTGTTTGATAGTTTGTGAACTTAAGGACATATGGCCGACAATAACTATGCTGCATATATAAACCCCGTACTGACGTGCCATTTCAGCTGCTTTATTGTGTGTAGGCTAAAATGGAAACTGCCTACAGAAAGAAAAATCGAGAGCTGCGCTGTGAACTGGCTCAAATGCGTTCTGCTATTACTGCACTACAGTGTCAGTATATTTATGGGCACATCTGTATTGTTGGCAGTTATTGCTGTATAGTTTTTGGACAGCATTGTTTAATTATTCTGAAATAGCTTGGAAACAATTGTGCACAGATAGGTAGTGCCTTCCAAAGAAATGCAGGCCACCAGACAATCTGTCAGCTAGTATTAATGTTTCCAGTCTATATGGAGGATGTTTTCTGGGACATGAAAAAAAACAGAATTTACGAACCAAATGTTTGTGCTTTGTGACCCTTCAGTATTTCAGCAACTTTGGTCATTGGCCAAATAAGAGATGACAGTGATGTTTTCAGTTTTCAGTGGGTAATGTTGTCCTGTACAGTTGTGTATAAATTGATTTGATTCACGTTTCATGTACTTTATTTTTTCACCTGGAAAACGTTTAAAAGTTAAATGTTCCATTTGTCTTTTTAGATCTTCCAGATGTGGTAACCTATTTGAAGTCAGTATTTCCCCAAACAAGTCAAACTGCCACCTCATCAATTCGCCTGCCATCATCACATGCTGCAGCAGCGTTTTCGACTCTGGTATCACCAAAGCGAGCTCAGTTACCATCGTCAAATGCATCTTCAAGTTCATCAGTCTTGCTTTCACCACAGCCGAAGTGTTCCTCAGAATATCAACGGCCATCACTGCCAAGTGTGACTGTACCAGCAGATGATGGCGAAAACGCTGATCACAGCGATAGTCGCAGTGAACACGTAAGAAGCTAGTTATCACATTTATTTTACTCCGTGTTTTGGTGAGGAGATTATAATTATTAAGTAAGTAAAGTAAGTAAGTAAAGTAAGTAAGTAGCCTTTTATTTCACAGTGACATTCGCACAATGTTACAAGATACAATCTACAAATGCCAGTTTTAGTTCATAAATAACTGAGCACATTTGCCTTCATATCAGTGTTATTGCAGCGGTGACGTGTGACTGTATGCCATATATCTGCTTCTACGATAAACTGCACGCAAAGATGTTAGAAGGAAGTGGAATTTATGTTTATTTTTATAGAAAGAATTTTCCTATCTTATAATCCAATAGTCATTGACATCGATATTGATATTTCTGGTGACTGATCTTTGTCTCATTTTCCATACCATATGTTAACTAACTGTGGTGTAAGAATTTTTAAATTTATAATTTCCATACATGTTTTTGTTTTTTTCCTTAATTTTCCTTATTTTTCCTTTTGCTTAATGGATTTGCTTTGTTTTTGTAACTGATATGGAGACAAATTACTGCATGTAAAGGTGCTTGTGAGTGACGTTGCATTGTCACGGTGCAACCGAATGGTGCCACAGAAGTTTGTGAACGATCTGCTGACTGCTACGTACACCGAAGAGTACATGGCTTGCCATAGCCTGGGCGGAAAGTCGTCAAAGGAATCTAGCAAAGCTGCTCTTCCACCAGCTGACGTACAGCAAATAATTGGTAAATGCTGTTTGATGTTAATTCTTCTCAGGTCAGTCATTCAACAGAGGGTCTGTGCACTTTCTGTGCTAGTAGGTTTCCCATCCACATGTTAACTATGTAATGCCGTGCTAATTGTTTGTATTGAAGACAGTGCTCTTATGATGCATGTCAAGTTATCCATTATCAGTCAAAGACAGTGATTCCCATAACTTTCCTTAAAGTTGTTTAAGACGATAAATGTTGTGGAAATATTTGTAATTATATTAATAATTGTCTTTATCATTTTAAACTACAATTGGTATACAAAAATTACTTCTTGCTGTTCTCAAAGTATTGTAACATCAGTTTTAGATAAGGTGGGCACATTTATATTTCCCGATGTCAAGTACCTTCTTGATATTGTGTGCGAAAAATTATTAACATTGGTTTCTTTTGCACAGATTTATTCCAAAAACAATGGGGTCGAGACACTGTGTATTGTATTTGTTCATTATGTTTAGTGGTAAAGACATATGTTGATAGGCTGGAAAGCAGAAGACAATATTTATTATCCGCTTGTGCATATTCATATTGGATGGCAAGTTAATTAGCAACAAATAATTAAACAAGATGTTTGTGTCTTGTGGTGTTTACAGAGAAAGTGATCGCAGTCTTCCCAGTGGAAACTACAAGCCACATCAGAGGCTACATTCGTTCGAAGCTTAACAATGCAGATAAAGGCTGCACAAGAAAAGCAATGAAGATTGCGAAGCCGCAGGAGTGATGTCATCATAAGCTGACTTGTGTTTGTAGTTTGGTTAGTTGCCAGATTGATATATACTACAGTACGAGTGTAATTGTCCACTCTAAACTGATGACCAGTGTTGTCTTAGTCAGACATTGAATACAATTTTAGTTTTGCTGCTGCTACTTTCATCTTATTTTTTGGGTTTCAGCTTGTGTAATTTGCAGTCATGTGTGAACGGACGGATGTTTCTTAAAGTGATATCTTGTACTGTATAGATCAGCACAGCCTTAGCGTAAATATAGTACGGGATGTGAGAGGATCGATCGACGCAAAGGTGATGTCGATTGTTATAATTTGGTTTCAGTTGTGGTCATGACGATGTGACGAAAACTGCACTAGTTAATGCAGATTGTGTTTGACATTTTTAACCATTTGTATGCTTTTTATGTTTAAACAGATTTTGACTTACCATAAAACTTCGAATATTTTACACCCTCACTCATGTGTAACATACAGTTCTAGTTTTGAATTCCCCCAATGTAAAACTATAGATCTATATTCCTATATATAAAACACACGTAACATCCTTCACATAAACAGCCTTGTGCCCTGCCAACATCTGAAACCGTGTCATAGTGGCCTACGATTTTGCTGAAACAGTGGGATAGCACTGGCAGGTAAATGGCCAGCTGTCAGCCAGCATAAAACACTGGGCCAGCATTTGATCAAAGTAAATTTAACCCACACTGCAAACTCAATATCCCTGCAGTGGCTGATGTAAGCTGGCATCAGATAGCTCGCAAAGCGTCATATACCATAATGAAGATGTTGACCTATATCATATTAGTGAGAAATACTGAGTATATTCGAAGTTTTACAGTCTGTCAGGGTTCATAGGGTCCTTGAGAAGTCCTTGAATTTTGAAAAAAATCCAGGCATTTGAAAGTCCTTACTGTTGAATATTCCATATTTTGAAATTTTTGCATATGAAACTTTTGAAGAAAGCATTCTTGTAAAATATGTCTTTTTATCGATACTTTTGGAACTTGAAAACTGCAATTTTAGGTCCTAGAAATTACTTGAATTTTGTCCTTTCAGTTCAGTATGAACCCTGGTAACGTGGCAATTGCTACCACTGTTAAAGTTGCAATGTTAATTGACTGTAATGAATCACAGTGATCGATCACTGTAACCTGACTGTAATGACACAGTTGCAATGCAGATAACAAAACTTTCTAACTACAAACGTTGTATTTTCATTAGTTTTAATGTTGTAGATTGCATTAAATAATTCTACACATTTTACAAAGTTACTGAACTTATTTGCTGTCGTTTGGGATCTTTTTACAACAAAATGAAAATTATGCAGCATTACTTTTTAATCTGGGAATTGCAATAGTTTTAAATTGTTGTTATACTGTGAGCACGCGTTCAAAAGGATCAAAGATGTGATCGATCAGTTAACGTAGATGTCCCTTTTCCTGTGTACCAGAACTTGAATTGCCCACGTGATTAACGTTTAACCTTCATGGCAAATACGTCTGCAGTTTTCAAGTCGCTTTGACAAGTGTTTTTACAGTCATGTATGTTGCATAATAACACACAAAGAATACGCAGCTTTAATACTAGCTGATGGTGGACGCGGCGGGCGTAGCACTCATTACTATAGTAAACTACAGAAGGGTGATATAGTAAACTATAGGAATAATTTACTGTAGTACAGTATCTGTAGAAAACTGTAGGAAATATAATGTAGAAAACTATAGGAAAAATACTGTAGGGTTTTCATTCAAGTATTTTCTACAGTAAACCTATAGGAAATTATACTACAGTAATCTAACGTAAATACCGTAGGTTACTGTAGTATAATTTCCTATAGTTTTACTGTAGGAAATACTTCAATGAAAACCCTACAGTATGTTTCCTATAGTTTACTACAGGATTTTTTGGTAAGGGCGGAGTGAAACTGGCGGACATAATGTTTTCACTTTTGTGTGTGTGTCCGTCCGTCTGTGAGCACTCAGTCCCATTGGTTTGAATGGGCGGAATGACGCTGAGAAATGCCCACGGTACGCC
>Ga0209458_1000349_pt1 | contig 17791 bp, 15 predicted proteins | sample WorMetLIZAISLAND_FD_187411 | JGI IMG/M metagenome (GOLD analysis project Ga0209458, IMG submission 187411) | Marine gutless worms symbiont microbial communities from Max Planck institute for Marine Microbiology, Germany - Inanidrilus manae... ...
CGAAGGAAAACACTGCTCACCGGGGTTAGCAAGGAGACACAGCTAGCCGTGGCTAGTCAGGTATATAGGTCCCCAAATTTGTGGCTCGCCATGGAGGGCGACCAACGGAGAAACCGCCAGAGTTATACCTCAAGTTAAGCCTATAACTTATCATTCCGAAAACTTAAGCGCCGGATCCCGGAATTGCCCCCCGGAAGAAAATATTCATGCGTTAAAACCAATTCAGGATACTCCGCTAGAACCTCAGCTTGATCGCGCGATGGAGCAAGAATTGGAATCAGCTTTAAAGAGCCATGCTCAAGTACAAAGCGAGGCTTTAACGAAAGCGTTGGAACCTTGGAGATCAGGTTACTCAACTGATTGACATGACGGCGCACATCTCCCGCAAACAAATTGAGCAAAACAATCGGTGCCTCGTCGCTGTCGTTGCTTTCAAAGTGAAGTAGGGCTTGATCGAGACCAAAACCGAAAACTCCATAATTGGCCACGCGACAGTTTAACTGCTTTGAAAGCAGATTGCTCCAGGCGTGAGTGTCGTCAACTCCTACGCTGAAAGTAAAGGAATCCCCGTAGAGCGAGACGCAGGCGGCACCAGGTTCAGGATAAGCCGGAATCGGACGCGAGCCGGTTGCGTCGAGCAGCTGCGCTTTCATGTACTCAGACGGCTAGCCCAACACCTGATGTCGAGTGGCCATATAGGATTCGTAGGTTTCTATTGACGGCTCGTTATAAAAGACCAACCGCCTCTGAAGCATACGGCCGACGAAAAAGGATGAGACCTCGATTAGACCGAATAGGTATACCACGAGTATTGCAGTGAAAATCCAGTTTCGCTTCATCATACTAAGATTGCCCGTGTCATCCGGCGAATGTAGTGGCCAATTTCTAATATCAGCAAAACCATCTAGCGAGGCTTCGCCTCAGACCGACGAGTGCCCAACTCGAGCGCCGTCGCAAAACGCCAATCGGACAGGATTTACAGGATTACACAGGATTTACACGATGTTTGTCTTTCCTGAATGTCCGACGCTCGATCACGTCCTGACCAAACCGGCAAGTACTCTCCACAACAAAAAACCCTGTTAATCCTGAACATCCTGTTAATCCTGTACGATTAGCCGGCGAGGCGAGACGTCGCCTCAAGCCCACCAGGCGTGAATGTTTTGTGCCGTGCACAAACTTGACTCATTTGTAAAGACACGGGTCATTCAAGGGATCCTAGCCAAGTTCAACCTGGAGTTTAGGGCACTTTGAAAAATACGGTTTTCGTCTACAGTACCTCTCACCAATCAATGACTTAGAGTCGCTTGATTGGTGAAAATACCTATTTTTCAAGGTACCCTTTACCTCACGGATTCAGGTTGTTGATTGGGAACACCCCCTAGTAGTAGGGTGAGCGCGTATAAATCTTGCTGAAAACATGATGTTGCCGAATTGGTTTTCCCGGTGCTGGAATGCGTAGGCGCGGGCTTGCCCGCGCTTTGGCTTGCTTTCCTGAGGTTCGACTTGCCGGCTTGGTTGCCTTCCAGCCCAGTGCCGGCAAGCCGGCGCCTACCGGTCATGGCGAACCACCGCCGTTGCGGTTGACGACCGCAAGCTGGCAGCAACCGATTAATCGCCAACAAATTTATACGCGCTCACCCTGCCCCCTAGCGGATCAGTCCGCTGAATGCGGCCTCCAGCCGGTCTTCCCAATCCTCGGGCGTATCCGGGTAGGGAAGCGTCACGTCCATGCGGAAGAAACGTTCCCCGCTGCGTGCAACTTCCTGAACCAGGGGAAGCAGTGCGTCGAAGGATTCGACCTCTTTATGGGCGACCAGGAGATCACTCAGTTTCAGCATCGCTGCCCCCTTGAGTTCAGGTTTATCTGCCGAATATGTAGACGCCGGCATTGAAAAACAACTGGTCGCGTTCGGCAGAGAAGACGACGAATCACGCGAATCAATCCGCGAAGATTCGTGTGATTCGGTGCGCCAGGCGAAGCTTGGTCAGTCTAGCAACCTTTCGTAGTTCTTGGTGAATCAAACCCCCAACCAACGCCAGCGCCTTGCCTTCGGCCTCGCGCACCGGTAGCCAGCGGAGTGACATAGCCGCTGGTGCGAAAAGGAGGCGTGAGCAGAGGCGGGTCGACGGAGACGTTGCCGACGGGGGCCACGGTGGCAGTCGCTTTCTCCCTAGTGCCGAGTGCCGAGGCCACCCCGTGGGTGCAGGTAACCAACGTGTTGCGTTGCAACGCCCAAAGGCTAGCTGATCGTCTGCTCGGTCAGTGCCGGCATCTTAACGCAACTTACTCATAGACAGAGGAAAATCGGCAATGCCGGCCCTTGAAGCAAAATATATCGTCCAAGCGGTCGAGGATGCATTCACCGAGTCGGTCGCATCGGCTGTGTTGGTATCCCGAATCAGAGAGCACCCACGGCGATTCTATGTGACGGCGGGAGAGGCCTCTTTTCCGGCTTGGGTATATATCTGGACGCTGACTCATGGTGGAGGTACCGCCAGGCCGGCGGATGAATATCGGATTCAGCTCACCTCCGTCCTACCGCCGCTACCGGAGAATCCTGACGGACCTACTTTGCTACTCGGCTACGAGCCGAACACAAAATGCTTCGCGGGATTTGACCTACGGAAACACCGGACATTCTCTACGCAATCACCGTCAATTCAAATCAACATCAATACACTACGAGAAGCTGTGAGGGATGGTTTTGCCTTCACCCGGAAGGGAAATGATGAGATTGCCATCAGTTTTCGACCAGACAACATGCTGTCTTACGCGCTGAGTTGCGAAAGTTTTTGTCATACAATAACAGCATGGCCAGACCGAAGAAACAAAATCCCAGAAGCAAGTTGGTCAATTCTCGGCTTACCTAGGCTGAATTCGACAGCATCGAGTCCGAGGCAAGCGCGGCCGGCTTTGAACCCTTAAGCGATTACCTGAGATACCTCCACGAACAATATGCGACAACAGCCTACAAGCACAGGGGCGTAAGAGAGAACGCTTCTCTCTATGGTGTTTCCGAACCCTCTCTCTACTGTGAAACAGAGCGAGGAAAGCTATATCACGGGGATTCGCTCGGATTACTCCACAAGACGCTTGAGCCTAATTCGGTTGACTTAATCATGACCTCTCCCCCATTCGGGCTGGTGAGGAAAAAGAGCTACGGCAACGAAGACGCCGACCAATACGTTGAATGGTTTCGGCCCTTTGCCGAAGGCATGCGACGAGTCCTCAAACAAAAGGGAAGCCTGGTCATCGATATCGGAGGTTCATGGAAAAAAGGCATACCGACGCGTTCGCTGTATCATTTCGAGTTACTCATTACATTATGCCGAGACTACGGATTCCACCTCTGTCAGGAGTATTATTGGTGGAACCCAGCCAAGCTGCCGACCCCTGCCGAGTGGTTCAACATCAGAAGGATCAGAGTCAAGGACGCGGTGAATTGTATTTGGTGGCTGTTGCAACCCCCCTGGCCGAAGGCCTCCAACAGACGCGTGCTCGCCCCTCACAGCGAGTCGATGAAATCCCTACTGAAGAACGGCTATACACCCAAGCTACGCCCCTCCGGGCATGATATCTCCGACAAGTTCGGCAAAGATAACGGCGGTTCTGTTCCACCGAATCTGCTTGCCTTGGCTAACACTGAATCCAACGGCGCATACCAGGATTATTGTCGCGCCAATAATCTGCCGGTCCATCCGGCCCGCTTTCCGGGCCGGATTCCCGAATATTTCATCCGCATGTTGACGGATGAGGGAGATTTGGTCCTGGACCCATTCGCTGGATCTTGCGTCACCGGCGAGGTATCCGAATCGCTGGAAATAAATTGGATATGTATTGACCTGGATGAGATGTATCTGAAAGGCGCGCTGGCGCGGTTTGTCGGGGTAAAACCTCAGTTACCGAAGGTGGATTCCACGCCTTACCAGATCTACCCGCCCTGTGCTCTGAACGGTGCTGCTGACGATTCTCCGTTGCCGGAGGATGGGGGGGTTAAAAGGCCAATTAAGAGATCCCAGCAGAAAAGGCTTGACTTGAAATAGCCCGACAATCCTATAACGCCGACCCTATTTCGTTCCACGATTCTTGCAGCACATTGACAGACCAAGTCCGGAAGGCGGCGAGAGGAGAGATTCGATGGCAGATTTGCAGCGTGCCGTACAGGCGCTACTGGATGAACTGGTGGAGTCCGGCGAGGAGGTTGGGTTGCAGGCCGCGGTCTATGTCGAGGGTCAGCGGGCGGCGGACTGCGTGGCAGGGTGGCGATCACAGGATCGTGAGACACCCGTTTCCGAAGACACCCTGTTCACCATCTACAGTTCCACCAAAGGGGTGACCGCCAGTACCCTGCATATCCTGGCCGAGCGCGGACTGATCGACTATGAGCGGCCCGTTGCGGAATACTGGCCTGAGTTTGCTCACGCCGGCAAAGGATCGGGTTCCGTTGCCCAACCGATCAACTCCCTGTCCGGTTCGAGACCTTGTCGAAGACGAGATTTATCGAGACAGTCTACGGAAATCTATAATCACGAGTGCTGGACTAGATCGGAGAACCATGAATGTACACGAATCCGATTCGTGTCAATTCGTGGTTCCGGCCCTAAGGAGAGAGAATGTGGCAGTAAGAGACAGGTCAGATTTCTTCAATCTAACAAAGCTGTTAGACGCTGAAAAGAGGCCATGCGCATGAGAACAGCCGAAGAAATACAAACTGATATAGAAGCGCTTCCCCGTAAAGAGTACATGCAGCTTGTTCGTTGGTTTTCTGAGCGTGATTGGAAAGTATGGGATAGAGAAATCGAAATAGATTCCAAATCCGGGAGACTTGATTTTCTGATAGAAGAGGCATTCGCGGAGAAAAAGGTGGGGAAACTAAGAAGCTGTCTGGTTAAAATGGATCGTAGCGAAAATGATCCAAACGGAGGGCATTTTTTCGCGCTTTCGAGGCGAATAGCCGGCCTATTTAACGAGAAAGCGCGGAAACAGGGACCAGTTTGGGACAGTTGCAGCCGATACACTTTTAGCCAGACAGCTTCTAAGATGCACCCCGAATTTCCTCTCTCCCCTGATGTCCTCTATCTGAATCACGCCGCCGTTGCCCCCTGGCCCAGGCGCACGGTCGCCGCGGTGACCCGTTTCGCGCAAGAGAGCGGGACGCGGGGCGCCGCCGACTACGCGAACTGGATCGGGACCGAGACGCGACTGCGCCAACGCCTGGCGGAGCTGATCAAGGCCCCGTCGCCGCTGGATGTGGCCTTAGTAAAGAATACCTCCGAGGGCCTGTCGGTCATCGCCTATGGGATCGACTGGAAACCAGGCGACAATGTGGTCGGTATCGCCCAGGAATTCCCATCCAACCGCATTGTCTGGGAGTCCCTGGGTACCCAGGGCGTCGCCTACCGCCAGCTCAACCTCCATGCATCGTCACAGCCGGAGGCAGATCTCACGGCCCTGTGCGATGAGCGCACCCGCCTGATGGCCCTGAGCTCGGTCCAATACGCCAGGGGGTTGCGGTTGGATCTGGAGCGGCTGGGAGACTTCTGCCGCAGTCGGAATATCCTGTTCTGTGTGGACGCGATTCAAAGCCTGGGGGTCGTACCCTTCGATCTGGCACGTACCAAGGCGGATTTCGTAGTGGCGGATGGGCACAAGTGGATGCTGGGCCCCGAGAGCGTGGCCCTGCTGTATGTGAACCCGCGCCTGCGCCCGGAATTGCGCCTGCATCAGTACGGCTGGCACATGGTGGAACATCGCGGCGACTATGAGCGCCTGGAATGGAGCCCCGCCGCGGATGCCAGGCGATTCGAGTGCGGCAGCCCCAATATGCTCGGGGCCCATGCCCTGGATGCCAGTCTGTCCTTGCTGTTGGAGACCGGGATCGATCGCATCCGGGCCACCGTGGCCGAACGCACGCAGCGCCTCATCGAGCTGATCGACGGCCACGGCTTCGAGCTCTTGAGTCCCAGGGACCCCGAGCGACGCGCCGGGATCGTCACCTTCCGCGTCCCCGGTGCCGATCACCAGGCCCTCTACCAAGCCTTGACAGGCAGTGGCGTCATTTGTGCCCGGCGCGGTGGAGGGATCAGGTTCTCCCCCCATTTCTACACCCCGCATAGTGTCCTGGAGCGTGCCGTGCGGATAACCGCCGAAGTTGCGGCAGGTTAGCCCCGCATGGGTGGCGGTAAGCTTTAAGTGGGAACCTGATCGCACCCGCCCTTGTCCCCGAAAGACACGAAAAGACACGAAATTTCATCCCGACGCCGGAGGGATCTGTTCGTGTTCGTTCGTGTTCGTTCGTGTTTTTCGTGGTTCTTGGTGAGCGTCGTGTCGGGTTACGGCGCGTTCCGTGTTGTTTGTGTTCTTCGGGATCGGGCAAGTGTTGGGCACGGGCCATCCATCGATGCGGTTCGCGCGGGGAGGACGTGCATCAGCCAACAAGCTCGGAACCACCGCGCTCACCAGCATCCTACGCCCGACGCGAGATCGGCGCAGACCGGCAGCACGGAGGGTAATATTGGGCGTAGGTTGCGTTAAGACGCTGGCACCGGCGCTACAGGAGATCAACAAGCCTTTGGGCGTCGAAATGCAACACGTCAAGCCCCGAGGACAACGCCGAATAACTCAGGATTGCTCGTACTACTCGGCTTGCAGCCGGTTCAGGAACGCCGATGCAGGATCAGCAGCAGACCGGCGGCGGTATACAGTCCTATCGCCAGTAGCTTGGCGAGGGTGGGGTTAAGGAGCTGTCCGGGTCCGAACAACAGGAGCCCGGTCGCGCTCAGGATCAGGGCGGCGGCGCCTATCGCCGCCGGCAGGGCCGTCCGCCGGCGGCGGAGTTCCGTGCCCAGCCTTGCCAGCTCCTCCGAGCGCCAGTGGAGGATCAGCTGGTGCCGATCCAGGGCCGTGAGCACCCGGTAGGCGAGCAGCGGCAGTTCCGGGAGCTGCTCGGAGGCCGGACCTAGATTCTTCCGCGCCCGCGCCAGGAATGCCTTGGGTCCGACCTGGTCCTTCATCCAGCGTTCCATGAAGGGCTTGGCGGTGGTCCAGAGATCGAGCTCCGGGTAGAGCTGGCGGCCCAGACCCTCGATGTTGAGCAGGGTCTTCTGCAGCAGCACCAGCTGGGGCTGGACTTCCATGTTGAAGCGGCGGGCGGTCCGGAACAGGCGCAGCAGGAAGTTGCCGAAGGAGATTTCGGCCAGGGGTTTCCCGAAGATCGGCTCGGTCACGGTGCGAATGGCCGCCTCGAAATCGACGATCCGGGTCCCGGGCGGCACCCATCCGGACTCTACGTGTAGCTCGGCCACTCGGCGGTAGTCCCGCTCGAAAAAGGCCAGGAGGTTCTCGGCCAGGTAGCGTTGGTCCTCCACCGTGAGGCTGCCGACGATTCCGAAATCCACGGCGATGTAGCGCCCGCCGGGATCGACGAAGATGTTGCCCGGATGCATGTCGGCATGGAAGAAGTTGTCTCGGAACAGCTGGGTGAAGAAGATCTCAACCCCCCGCTCGCTGAGCATGTGCATGTCGATGCCCTGGGCCTTGAGGGTCTCGACCTCGCCGACCGGGGTGCCATAGATGCGCTCCGCGACCATGACATTGGGCCTGGTCAGGTCCCAGTAGACCTCTGGGATATAGATCGCCTCGCTGCCGAGGAAGTTGCGCCGCAGCACGGAGGCGTTGGCGGCCTCGCGCTGCAAGTCTAGCTCGTCGAAGATGGTCTTCTCGTACTCGGCGACCAAGGCCACCGGGCGCAACCGGCGGCCATCCTTCCAGTAACGCTGGACCAGCTCCGCGATCACATAGAGGAGACCGATGTCACGCCGGATGGTCTTCTCGATACGGGGCCGCAACACCTTGACCACCACCTCGCGACCGTCCTTGAGGCGAGCGACATGGACCTGGGCAATGGAGGCCGAGGCCAGGGGGGTCTCGCTGAAGTCGTCGAGTTCCGTCTCCAGGGGCTTGCCCCAAGCCTGCTCGATCAGGGCGCGGGCCTGGGTCCCGGAAAAGGGCGGGACCCGATCCTGCAGCTTGGTGAGCTCCACGGCCAGGTCGTCGGGCAGCAGGTCGCGGCGGGTGGAGAGGATCTGGCCGAACTTGACGAAGATGGGCCCCAGATCCTCCAGGACCCGCCGGATGCGCACCGGGTAGGGCGGCAGTTTACCGCGGAACCAGAACCAGGGTGACAGGTAGAGCAGGAAACGGAGCGGCCGCAACAGATGGGTGGAGAAGATGACCTCATCCAGCCCGTGGCGCAGCAGCACCAGATTGATGTGGAGCCAGCGGATTGCCTGGGAGGGACGGATCATCCTAGGGGGTCATGCCGTCTGATTTTGTCGGTCGTCATCTCGACCGAAGGGAAAAATCTTCGGAATGATAAGTTATGGGCTTGGCATTTCCGCTTGACGGGTGCACAATGCTCTCAAAGGGCGACCAACGGAGAAACTGCCAGAGTTATGCCTCAAGTTAAGCCCATAACTTATCATTCCGAAAATCTTACGATCGTTCAGCCCCCACTTCGAGACAGAAAATTTGTCCGCAATCAACCACTATGGACTGAAAGTCCATAGTGGTTGATTGCGGATAACTTTTCCGTAAAGATCCTGTCAGGTAGTCGAGAGCATCCGTACCAGGATCACTGCTCGCCGGCGGAAACGTTCTGCCGTTGCGTCAACCGCTCGATCCGGGCGGCGAGTCGTTCTACGCCATCCCGTACCAGGTCGACCTCGTCCAGAAAGGCCTGGACTTCGTAGTGGCTGGGGAGCAGGCGCGCCTCTTCCTGCAGGTATTCCTTGACGTCCTCGGTCAGGGTATCGGCGGTGCGCCGTCCCCAGCGATCCGCGGCACGTATCCGGGAGCCGATCCGGTGCGCGGCCACATCACCCACCAGCCGTGCGAGCTGTTCCTCCCAATCCACCTCCAGACCACTCAGAAAATCGCCGAAGGCCTGGGCCAGGTGGGTATCGCCCTCGATTTGGACCTCGCCGGAGAAGAGCCGGTCGGCCTTGCGGTGCGAGACGCCCAACCGCGCCAAGGCCAGGGGCGCGGAGCGCAGAATACAGTCCGGCGTGCCCGCATAGTCGCCGTAGAGGTGCACCCCGGCCGGACCTGGTATCAAGTAGAACCGGGTATCGAAGCCGGTCACCTCGATCAGGATCATCTTGCCCTGGAGGTCGGTGATCCGTGCCGCCCCCTCGGGATCGAGGGCGAGGTAGCGATTGATGGTCGCCTCCAGGGCCGCCAGGGCCGCGTCCGGGATCGGCATACCCGCGTTCACAGCTTGTAGCCCCGGTGAATGGCGACGATGCCGCCGCTGAGGTCGAAGAACTCGCAACGCTCGAAACCGGCCGCTTCCAGCATGGCCTGCAAGGTCTCCTGGTCCGGATGCATGCGGATGGATTCGGCGAGATAGCGGTAGCTGTCCGCATCCCCGGCGACCAGCCGACCCAGGGCCGGCAGGACCGAGAAGGAGTAGAGGTCGTAGGCCTTGCGCAGGGGAAGACTAGTGGGGTGGGAGAACTCCAACACCAGGACCCGGCCGCCGGGTCGCAGGACCCGAAACATCTCCTCCAGGGCGCGTTGCTTGTGGGTGACATTGCGCAGGCCAAAGCCGATGCTGATACAGTCGAACCGATTGGCAGGGAAAGGCAGGGCCTCGGCGTCGACCTGGGCGTAGTGGATGTTCCCCGCAATCCCCAAATCCACCAACCGGTCCCGACCCCGGTTGAGCATGGTGGCGTTAATGTCCGTGGATACCACAGCGCCTTCCTGGCCCACCAGGCCGACGAAGCGCTCAGATAGGTCCCCGGTCCCGGCGGCCAGATCCAGCACCCGCTGGCCGCGGCGCACCCCCGCGAGCGCCACCGTCCGGCGTTTCCAGAGCCGATGCATCCCCAGGGACATCAGATCGTTCATGAGGTCGTAGCGGGGGGCTACGGAGTCGAAGACCCCCCGTATCTGGGCGGCCTTCTCCTCGACTGCGACCTGCCGGTAGCCGAAATGGGTGGTCTTCTGGTCGGACATGGTAGGCACCTGTGTAATGCTGGGTAGATTTTACACCAAAGCACCAATCGAAGGAGCCGCGCTGGAGGCCAATGCCATCAAGTTGAGCCTCACAGCCCCCTCCCGGCGGGAGGGCGCTTGCCCTGAGCGCAGCGAGAGGGCCGGGAGAAGACGACCGAAAAGCGGTGCCGGTTACGCTTGATTGTTTATTCGGCGCGGTCCGAGAAGGCGTCTCGAACCGCATCGATTTGAACCGCAGAGACGCAGAGGACACTAGAGAACGCAAAGCATAGGATGTGGTGAACGCCAGGGATGGCGTGAACCGCATCTTTGCCTGTCCCGACCCAGGAAGGAGCCTGGCCCGTGCCCAACACTCCTGTCATCCCGAGCGTAGCGAGGGATCTTATTGGGCACGCCACCCATGGCGGCTTTGCCCAACCGACATGACTGTGCCCACCGGCTCGGCGCCGTATTGGTGGGCACAGCCCACCCTACTCGAGGCGAGACCCGCGCGGACCCCACGTTGAGTGTAGACGCGGTGAGGCTACCCTAACCATTTGATTTTCAGGTTACAGTACGACTTGTCATCTCGACCGAAGGGAGAGATCTTGCGAAGTACAAGGTATTGTTTGGGCACAAGATCCCTCCTCTATCGGGACAAGGATTTCTCGCTTCGCTCGATTTTGATACAAGGCCGTTTGCGTAAGACCTCGTTCTTAAAACAGTCAGTGAACTTGTATTCCTTCATAAGGCAAATTATTTTCCTGGTGTCGCGTTCCTCATCTTCCGGCTAACAGCGCGATCAGCGGGCCGCTGTCAACCACGACGCTTTTCACCGAGCTGCTTCCGAAGGATCTGTTTGTGCCGCTCGCTACGGTCGCTCTCGCCACTCGAGTAGCGGCCGAACAGGGGCTTGCCGATGGCACTACGGAATTGTCGCCTCGGCGAGGACCGATCGCAACTGGAAACTATCGGAGCGCTGCCGCTTTTCGCGAGAAACGCGGTCAGCTGCGAGCCGGACGGTCGATCAACCGGGACTTGACACCTACCAGGAATACCGCTTCATGGACCTTGAAGCCTCCTTCGATGTTGCGAAATCCCATGCGCTTGAGTGCTTCCAGGGGGATTTCCTCAAATGGTAGGCCAGCTCCCTGCATGATGATTTTCATGGTGGTGTAATCAAGCAGGCACCTCCCGTCGTCGGCGATACAGAATATTTTAGTATTGTCTTGTGGCTGACTGATCATATGGGAATAATGACGATCAACCACTATGGACTGAAAGTCCATAGTCTGGAGGACTAAAGTCCTCATCCGTGGACAAGCCACGGACTGAAAGTGAAGGGACTTAAAGTCCATAGTTTCAACTATGATGCGCTTCGCGCACTAAAGTTATTGAAGCAATGAATTGGGCCCCGTCTTTCCTGCACATTTCCCGAGTTTTTCCTGACCTCGGGTAGCGGTATCCCTTGTGTATTCGATACGAATTGTGTTGCGACGTACCGGTGAATATGTCGTTGCGCCGCTCATAGAGATCTAATAAGGTGAAATGGGGTACTAGATGGCATCCATATATTCCAGCACCGATAATCGCTATGTTCATGGTTGTCACGTTTGTTCAGCCCGCGTAGATTGGGGCGAGGGACGAATCCCAACGTAATCGTTCAGCCCCCACCGCGTCATTCTGGCAGGGGGTGCCGGAATCCAGGTGCCATGGATGGCAAAAGCGGTGGGGAGTTAAACAATTAGGTAGTGGTTAATGTTTAAATGGAAACATAGCCAATAATAGTGTGGTGGGTGCGCCACGGGCTACACCCCCTCTCCCTCTGGAGGATGTCGCAAAAGGTACGCAGATATCGATCACCGCGTTTGCTGATCCCCAGCAGGCGCACTTTCCCGCCGGTCCCGTGCTGGCGCAGCACTAGTCCGAGGGCCGCCGCGAATTGTCGCCCGTTGGGGAACTAGCGCCCATCACCGAAGGTGCCGACCACCGCGGTGGCGGTCAACGGAGCGATGCCTTCGACCGCCGCCAGGCGTTGGCATACCTCCTGCTGCTTGAACACCGCGTTAAGCTGGGCCTCGTCGCCCCGAATGCGCGCATCCAGCTCCCGTAGTTGCTCGTCGAGCTGGGCCAACCGCGAGCGCATCAGCGCCGACAAGCGGTTCTCGCCCGCCTCCAGAATCGCCGCCACCGCCTGCCGCATCTGGCCGACTCCCTTGGGCACCACCACACCAGACTCGCCCAACAACCCACACATCTGGTTGACCAATGCCATGCGCCCCTTCACCGCCGCCTGACGAATCCGGTGTAACGCCTGCCGTCTTGCTGCTCAACCGGCTTGACCGCAACAAAGCGCATGCTCGCTCGTCCCATGGCCTCGCAAATCGCTTCCGCATCCGTGTCATCATGACGGTAACCCGTCACGAACTGCAGTGCCATCAGCCGCACCTCGTGGCCGTGCTGACGGAACTCGCGGGCCCAATGGTGGGCACCTCCGCACGCCTCCAGACCGATCAGGCACGCCGGGAGCTTCGCCACCTTCCGCAGCAAGGCGCTGCACCGGTTTCTTCACCACCCGCTCGTCCTGATCGTTGACTCCCCACCGGTGAAAGTTGTTCTTGCCGATGTCGATCCCCGTACGGACCACCGTCTTGCTACCATTCATGCCGGACCCCCCCGCTTCTTTCGATGGCTGTAATTCGCTTGCCATCGTGGCGCACTTGACGCCGGTCGTGAAAGGGGATGGGTCCATACCATTATCCTACGCGACCGGAAGCTGTGTAAGCTGTTACCCTGAGGTCATGGAACACCGCCCGCGCAAGCGCTTCGGCCAGAACTTTCTGCACGATCCGAGCATTATCCGACGCATCCTGTCGGTCGTAGACCCCAGGCCGGGGGAACGCCTGGTGGAGATCGGCCCTGGCCACGGTGCCATCACTACCGGTTTGCTGCAGGCCGCGGGAAGGTTGGATGTCGTGGAGCTGGATCGAGACCTGATCGAGCCCCTGGCCTGGCGGTGTGCAGACCTGGGTGCGCTGACCATCCACAACGCCGACGCCCTGGCCTTCGATCTCTGCGCCCTGGATCCGCACGGGCGGTTGCGGCTGGTCGGCAACCTGCCTTACAACCGCTCCACCCCTTTGCTGTTCCGTTTTCTCAACCAGGCGGACTGCATTCGTGACATGCACTTCATGCTCCAGCGGGAGGTCGTGGAGCGCATCGCCGCCGAGCCGGGCTCCAAGGTCTATGGCCGGCTCTCGGTCATGATCCAGATCTACTGCCGAGTCGAGCCCCTGTTTCGCGTCGGCCCCGGCGTCTTCACGCCGGTCCCTAAGGTAGATTCCGCCTGTGTGCGCCTGATCCCCCATCGCCCTCTGCCTTACCCGGTGCAGGACCCGGCCTACCTGTCGCACCTGGTCGCCCAGGCCTTCGGCCAGCGTCGCAAGACCCTGCGGAATAGCCTAAAGGGGTTGGTTGACACTCGGCTGCTGGAGGCCCAGGGCCTGGACCCTAGGCAACGGGCCGAAGACTTGAGCGTGGGGACCTTTGTGCGCCTGGCCAACGCCGCTTGCAAAACCTAAGTTCCGCCCTGAGTTAGGGGGTGTTCTCAATTAGGGATAACACGATGATTTTACTCGATAGACTAAGATTGTCCGGGTCATCCGGCGGATGTCGTGGCCAAGTTCTAAATCGCAACAAAACCATCGAGTCAAGTTCAACTCCGGAGTCTACCTCACGGATTCAGATTGTTGATTGAGAACACCCCCTAGTTCATCGAAATCAGGGTTGAACAGGCACCACCACAGATGACCGACGAAAACCCCGAGCAGCGCGAGCAGATCGAACAACCCAATCAAACTGATCAGTCTGAGCAGACCAAGGCGGGTGATCTGGCCCGCGCCGACCAAGTCCTGCCCGGAGTCATCCATCTGCTGCCGGTGGCCGCGCGCCCCTTCTTTCCGGGACAGGCGGTTCCACTGGTCATGCACGCCCGGCACTGGGTCCCGACCTTGAAGGCGGTCAGTGAGACCGAACACAAGGTCTTGGGTGTGATCCTGGTGCGTAGCGAGACCGCCGAGGAGGCGACCACCGAAGATTTTCACCCGGTGGGCACCGCCTGCCGGGTCCATCGGATAAACGAGCAAGACGGCATGCTCCAGGTGTTGGTGGAGTGCGTGCAGCGTTTCCGCCTCGAGGGCCTGGTCAACCCGAAGACGCCTTTCTCGGCCCAGGTGGACTACCTTGCCGAACCCAATGGACCACCGGATGAGCAGGTCAAGGCCTATGCCATGGCCGTGATCAACACCATCAAGGAGCTACTGCCGCTCAATCCCCTCTATGTCGAAGAATTGCGCATGTTTCTGGACCGCTTCGGTCCGGAAGACCCGTCCCACCTGGCGGACTTCGCGGCCAGCCTCACCACCTCCACCAAGGATCAGCTCCAAGAGGTGTTGGAGCTCGTCGATCTGTTACCGCGCATGGAGAAGGTACTGGTCCTGCTCAACAACGAGTTGGAACTCGCCCGCGCCCAGCAGAAGATCCGCAGCGCGGTCGAGGAACGCATGCACACCCAGCAGCGCGAGTTCTTCCTGCGCGAGCAGCTCAAGGCGATCCAGAAAGAGCTGGGGATCGCCAAGGACGACCGCACTGCCGAGATCGACAAGTTCAAGGAGCGCCTGAAGAAGCTCTCCCTCACCGAGGAGGCCCAGAAGCGGGTGGACGAGGAGATGGACAAGCTGGCCATGTTGGAGACCGGCTCCCCCGAGTACGCCGTCACCCGCAACTATCTGGACTGGATCACCATCTTGCCCTGGGGCAACCACTCCAAGGACAAGCTGAATCTCAAGCGCGCCCGGCGCATCTTGGACAAGGACCACTACGGGCTCAAAGACGTCAAGGAACGCATCCTGGAGTTCCTGGCCGTGGGCATCATGAAGGGCGAGATCGCCGGCTCCATCATCCTGCTGGCAGGGCCGCCCGGGGTCGGCAAGACCTCCGTCGGCCGTTCCATCGCCGACGCCCTGGGCCGACGCTTCTACCGCTTCTCAGTGGGCGGCATCCGCGACGAGGCCGAGATCAAAGGCCACCGCCGTACATACATCGGGGCCATGCCCGGCAAATTCCTCCAGGCCATGAAGGACGCGGGCACCGCCAACCCGGTCATCATGCTCGACGAGATCGACAAGATCGGCGCCTCCTTCCATGGCGACCCAGCCTCGGCCCTGCTCGAAGTGCTGGACCCGGAGCAGAACAGTGACTTTCTCGACCATTATCTGGATCTGCGCTTCGACCTGTCCAAGGTCCTGTTCGTCTGCACCGCCAACCAGACCGATAGCATCCCGGGCCCCTTGCTCGACCGCATGGAGGTCATCCAGCTCGCCGGCTACATCGCCTCGGAGAAGCTACAGATCGCCAGAAAATACCTGCTGCCGCGGCAGATCGAGCGGGCGGGCCTGGATAAGGGCACGATCAAGCTCGATACTCGCACCCTGCGCGCCCTCATCGAAGGCTATGCCCGGGACGCGGGGGTGCGGCACCTGGAGAAACAGCTCGGTAAGATCGTACGCAAGGGCACCGTGAAGCTGCTCGAAGGCCTGGAGTCACCTATCACGGTGACCGGCAAGGACCTCAAAGACTACCTGGGCAGCCCCGTGTTCCGGGACGAACGGCGGCTAACCGGGCCTGGACTCGTCAACGGTCTGGCCTGGACAGCCATGGGCGGCGCCACCCTCAACGTCGAGGCCGTGCGCACCCACAGCTTTACCCGCGGCTTCAAGCTCACCGGTCAGCTCGGCGACGTGATGAAGGAATCGGCGGAGATCGCCTACGGCTATCTGGTCAGTCGGGCCGCGGAATTCGATGCCGACCCCGCCTTCTTCGAGAAGGCCTTCATCCACCTCCATGTCCCCACCGGAGCCACCCCCAAGGACGGCCCCTCGGCTGGGATCACCATCGCCTCCGCCTTACTCTCACTGGCCCGCAACCGACCAGTGCGACGCATCGCCATGACCGGCGAGATCACCCTCACCGGCGAGGTGTTCCCCATCGGCGGCGTGCGCGAAAAACTCATCGCCGCCCGCCGCGCCGGCATCAAAGAAATCATCCTGCCGGAAGACAACCGGGGCGAGTTCGAGGAAGTACCCGAGCATGTGCGCAAGGGACTGACGATACATTTCGCGTCCCATTTCGAGCATGTGGTGCCGTTGCTGTTTCGTGAATCGCGGGAGCCACGCGAGCCGAAACCGACGGAGCCGAAGGCAATCGCGGGGAGGTGACTTGGGAAGTAGGTTAGTTGTCGGTAGTTCGCGTAGATTGGGGTGAGAAACAAACTCCAACATCCTTACCCGGCTACGATTTGCAGCGGATCGACAAGTAAGGGTTGACTCGCGTCAACCACTTGAGGGCACCTTGAAAAATAGGTATTTTTACCAATCAAGCGACTCTAAGCCGTTGATTGTCGATGTGTCCTGTGGACGAAAACAGTATTTTTCAAAGTGCCCTTGATAGAATTTCCAAATTCGTAGACTGGGGTTCATACCTCACCTCAGCCCACGGTCCTGATCCCCGTGGCCTGCAAAAGCAAAAAGAAAAACCTAACTCCGTGGGGTGTAAATGCTGTCATGTTTATCGTCCTGGAACTTGACATCTACACATCCGATAGCAGCATACGCTTGTACTCGGAACTTGAAATTATGCAGATATCACGTTCCAGGAAGATAAAACAGGTTTTTGTCCCGGACTTGGTCGAACAGGCGGGGTTTGGTCTGCGTTCCGGCGGAGGGGGTGTTTCCCATGTCAATACCTGACGGGTTTGCCCTATATACTGGCAACATAGTCAGGTACTTGCGAACATGTAAGCAGATTAGGCCTCACTTTCGACGTATTTTCTTACGTCGCTTTTGATGTCTACTTGTAGTTAGGCGGCCACAACACGAAAGGAGAGAAACATGCCCAAACCAACCGCTGTTCTTCGGGGACTACTGTTGACCTTGTTCATTGTAAGAACATTGATTGACAAAGGTGCCAAAGTGGACACGACGCGCAATGATGGTGGGACGAGTTTGTTGGTAGCTTCTTAGCAAGGATATGGTGACATTGTGGAACTTCTATTGCAAAAAGGCGCAGATGTTAATGCGAAAACAAAAGATGGCGTTACGGCCTTGATTGCTTCATCTTTTAAAGGCCACAGCAGTATTGTGAAAACATTGTTAGCTAATGGTGCAGATGTTAAAGCAAAACATAGCAGTGGGGGAACGGCTTTCAGTTTCGCAAAACAGAGAGGACATCAAGAGATTGTTCAAATGCTTAAAAGTGCAGGAGTGAGTGAACATGAAGAATAGGAGATAATAGGGGACAGACCCTGAGATATCCCCACAAAATCCCTCTCAATGTCAGTCGGCAAGGAGGGCGTCATGCTCATCGGCGACCCATTGTCAGGTGGCCCGATCATACTGACCAACTCCGTGAGCACCTCGCGGCAACTATCCAGAGGAAAAAGGGGCCAAGCTCAATTGACAGGTTGTTTTTCACAGATCATTCGCCTTGGAAAACGGGGACAGACCCTGATGCACCCCCAGATTATTTCGATTTAAAACAACAAGTTGTGACGCTCATTTACTATAAATTTGGACATGCATGGGGTATTGTGGTCCCTGGAAAGTCACCACACCGACCAGGAGCCCCCCATGCATGTCAGCCTCATTTTACATCACTGCCTGGAGCCGTTGTTGCAACATCTCCACCGTCGGCGTGTGGCGACGCTGCTGGACGCCGTAGCGTCGTGTCTGA
>Ga0209458_1000352_pt1 | contig 17554 bp, 15 predicted proteins | sample WorMetLIZAISLAND_FD_187411 | JGI IMG/M metagenome (GOLD analysis project Ga0209458, IMG submission 187411) | Marine gutless worms symbiont microbial communities from Max Planck institute for Marine Microbiology, Germany - Inanidrilus manae... ...
TTAGTGCGCGAAGCGCATCATAGTTGAAACTATGGACTTTAAGTCCCTTCACTTTCAGTCCGTGGCTTGTCCACGGATGAGGACTTTAGTCCTCCAGACTATGGACTTTCAGTCCATAGTGGTTGATCGTGGTTTAGGGCACCTTGAAAAATAGGCATTTTCACCAATCAAGCAACTCTAAGCCATTGATTGTTGATGTGTACTGTAGACAAAAACCGTATTTTTCAAAGTGCCCTTTAGTTTGTTCAGATCTTCACCGGCCTGGTCTTCAGGTCTCTGCCGGCTCGGTAGTCTCGGAGGCGGCCGGCTTATCGTCCAGCTCGATGAATTCGCCTTCGCGTCCGGCTGCTACCGCAGCGGCGGTAGAGCGTCCATCCAACACCGCGGTAGCTGTACCCTCGATGTAGAGACGCACGGCACGGATGGCATCGTCGTTACCGGGAATGACATAGTCCACGAAGCTCGGATCATTGTTCGTATCGACTACCCCGACCACCGGAATCCCGAGCTTGTTGGCTTCGCTGACGGCGATCTTCTCGTAGCCCACATCCACGACGAACAGGGCATCGGGCAGCTTTTCCATCTGCTTGATCCCACCTAGGCCCCGCTCCAGTTTCGCCTGCTCGCGACTTAGGTCCAGGGCCTCCCGTTTACTGAAGCGCTCGATGCTGCCGTCTTGGAACATCGCATCCAGCTCCTTGAGGCGTCTAATGCGCTCGCGGATCGTCTTGAAGTTCGTCAGCATACCGCCGAGCCAGCGGTGGTTGACGAAGGGCATGCCGCAGCGTACCACCTGCTCGCGGATAGCGTCCCGCGCCGCTCGCTTGGTGCCGACGAACAGGACCTTACCGCTGTTGGCCACCAGGGACCCGAGATAATTCATCGCCTCCTGATACAGGGGCAGGGTCTTTTCGAGGTTGATGATGTGGATCTTATTGCGCTGGCCGAAGATGTAGGCCCCCATCTTGGGGTTCCAGTAGCGGGTTTGGTGCCCGAAGTGCACCCCCGCCTCCAGCATGTCGCGCATGGAAACTTCGCTCATTTATGCAAGACCTCGTCAAGGTTTGGGTTTGGCCTCCACGCATCCCAGCGGACAACCCGTCTCCGGGCACCCGGCCTACGGTGTCGATACGTGTGTGGTGTTAGCAATCCTGAATTATTTGGCATTGTCCGGCCCGAGAACGGACCAAAAAATAGAGCGAAAAACGACCGTTTTTCGCTCCCGTGGATTGCCCCCAAGTACTCGCTGCGGCGACGGGCAATCGTTTGCCGAACCTCAATTGGTCTTATAACATGTCGGCTAGGTTCGAGCAATTCTCCTGGGTGCCCTTGTCTTCTCTCAGATCCCCACGGACCCCCGCAGCGACGGCCTCCCGTGGTAAGGGCGTCTCCATCAAGACCGCCGAGGAAATCGCCCGGATGCGCGTTGCCGGCCGCTTGGCGGCCCAGGTCCTGGAGATGATCGGCGGGTACGTCCGTCCGGGCATCACTACCGGCGAGCTCGACCGCATCTGTCACGACTTTATCGTCGATGAGCAAGGGGCCATTCCAGCCCCGCTGAACTACAAAGGGTTCCCCAAGTCCATCTGCACCTCGGTCAACCATCAAGTATGCCACGGTATTCCGGGCAACAAGCGGTTGAAGAAGGGAGATATCCTCAATATCGACATCACCGTCATCAAGGACGGGTACCATGGCGATACCAGTAAGATGTTCTTCGTCGGCGAACCCTCCATCTTGGCGCGACGCTTGGCCAAGACGACCCAAGAGGCCATGTGTACCGGCATCGCCCAGGTCAAGCCGGGTGCCAACCTGGGCGATATCGGCCATGCCATACAGCAGTTTGCCGAGGGGAAACGCTACTCAGTGGTACAGGAGTATTGTGGTCACGGCATCGGCCGCAACTTCCATGAGGAGCCGCAGGTATTGCACTATGGTAAGCCCGGTGAGGGGATAATCCTGGTGCCCGGCATGTGTTTTACCGTAGAACCCATGGTCAACGCAGGTAGGCGCCATATCAAGCTGCTGCCCGATGGCTGGACCGTAGTCACCAAGGACCGTAGCCTATCCGCCCAGTGGGAACACACGGTGCTAGTAACCCAGGACGGTCACGAGATCCTGACCCTACGCAGTGAAGAACGTGAGCAAGCGTTTACTCCATGAGCGACTCCCAGCAGCAATTCGGTCACTGGCCTGAAGCCCAGGCCAAGCTGCGGCACCTCCTGCATACCCGGGACGATCCCGTCGCTGCCTTTCGCCACATCCTGGAGGAGGGCACCGAGCACCTGTTCGCGCGCTATGACCAAGGCGCAGCGGTCGACACCCTGATCCTTGCGCGCAGCCGGCTGGTGGACATGTTGCTGCTAGAGGCCTGGCAACGCCACTTACCGGTGGGAGCGGGAGCGGCACTGGTGGCGGTGGGGGGCTATGGACGCCAGGAGCTCCATCCGGGTTCCGACGTGGACATCATGGTTCTACTGGAGGACTCCGAGAAAGAGCGTCTAAGCCACGCCGGTGCGAAACTGATCACCTTCTTCTTCGACATTGGGCTGAAGCCGGGGTACAGCATTCGGACGGTTGAAGATTGCGTGCAGATAGCCGGCACCGACGCTACCGTGATAACTAACCTCATCGAGGCCCGCTTGGTCACCGGCTCACCGGATCTGTTCGGGCGCATGCGGGCCGCCACGGCCCGCGACCGGATCTGGCCGAGCGAGGGCTTCTTTGCCGCCAAGATCGACGAGCAGAAGGTACGTTGGCATAAGTTCGGCGGCACCGCCTACAATTTGGAGCCCAATATCAAGGAGAATCCGGGCGGGCTGCGGGACATCCAGATGATCGGCTGGGTGGCCAAACGCCACTTCGATGCCGCAAATCTGCACGACCTAGTTACCCACGGCTTTCTCGCCGAAGGTGAGCACCGGACCCTGGCGGACGGTCAATCCCTGTTATGGCGCATCCGCTTTGCGCTCCATCGCCTCACCGGGCGCAGTGAAGACCGACTGCTATTCGACTATCAACGCACCCTGGCCACGGAGTTCAGCTTCACGGACGAGGACCAAAACCTGGCGGTCGAACAGTTCATGCGGGGCTACTACCGGACGGTCATGGAGCTCAATCGCCTCAACGAGATGCTGCTCCAGCTGTTCCGGGAGGCCATCCTATTTCATGACCGGCTGGAGCCGCCGGTCGCGATCAACGAACGTTTCCAATCTCGCAGCGGTTTTCTCGAAGTGACCGCAGACGACGTCTTCCGGCGCGATCCCGTGGCCCTCATCGAGGTCTTCAATATCCTGCAGACCCATTCGGGGATCAAAGGCATCCGGGCCAGCACCATCCGTCTCATCCGCGAACACCGCCATCTCATCGACGCCAAGGTGCGGGAGAACCCGCGCGCCCGCCACCTGTTCATCGCCATCATGCGCTACCCAGGGATCACCTATGCGATGCAGAGGATGAACGAATACGGCGTGCTCGCTGCCTACCTCCCGACCTTTGCCGATATCGTCGGGTGCATGCAGTACGACCTCTTCCACGTCTATACCGTAGACGAGCATAGCCTCCGGGTCATGCGCAACCTAAGGTCCTTCATGGTTCCGGGAGATGCCCCGGGACATCCCCTGTGCACCGCTATCGCACACACCATCCCCAGGTTCGAGCTCCTGTGCCTCGCCGGCCTGTTTCACGACATCGCCAAGGGCCGCGGCGGCGACCACTCCCACCTGGGGGCCCGTGACGCCTGGGACTTCTGCCGCGCCCACAGCCTATCCGATTACGATAGCCACCTGGTGGCCTGGCTGGTCGAGAACCACCTGATGATGTCGATGACGGCCCAGCACCAGGACATCAGCGACCCGGAGGTCATCCAAGCATTCGCCGCTCAAGTGGGGGATTCGAACCGCCTGGATCATCTCTATCTGCTGACCGTGGCCGACATCCAGGGTACCAATCCGGAACGCTGGAACTCATGGAAAGATACGCTGCTGCAGGAGCTCTACCAGAGTACGCGGAGCGCCCTGGAGCGCGGGTTGGACAACCCCCAGGCCCAGGACGACCTGATCCAACAGAAGCAGACCGAGACCCTGCGCCTCCTGTCCGGGCACGGCCTCACCCGCGAGGCTTGCAAGGCACTCTGGATCAAATTCAGCCTCGACTATTTCCTGCGCAACTCCCCGGACGAGCTGGCCTGGCAGACCAGGACCATATTGCAAACCCCCGCGCGGGCCTTGCCCCTGGTCGCCATCCGACCGCTGACCCACCGGGGTGGCACCGAGATCCTCATCTATACCTGGGACCGGAAGCACCTGTTCGCGCGTGCCACCGCATGGCTGGACCGCTGGGGACTGAGTATCATGGACGCGCGCATCATGACCATGGACGACCAGATGGCGCTGCACACCTACTATGTGCTGGAAACGGAGGGCTCCTCCCCGGTCCTCGACGACACCCAGGTACAGGAGATTCAGAAGGCCCTGGAGCAGGAACTGTCGGAACCGGAGACACCGAACCTCCCGGTCGCGCGCCCCGTACCCCGCCAGCTCCGCCATTTTCCGACCGAAACCCGGCTGCGTTTCTCCGCGGACGAACGCAACCACAGAACCGTCATGCACCTGATCACCCTCGACCGACCGGGGCTCCTCGCCGCAGTCGGGGCCGCCTTCGACACCTGCGGCATCCTGCTGCAAAACGCCAAGATCGCCACCATCGGTGCCCAGGCGGACGACATCTTCTTCATCACCACCGCCGAGGGTGCCCCCATTACCGAGCCGAGTACCTTGAATTGCCTGCGCAGAGAGATCTGTCGCCGCTTGGAACACACAGCTGGCGGCTGAAAGACTATCTAGTTTACGACTATTCTACTGCGGAATCAAGGAGAGCGGTCAGATTTCCCGCTCGATCTCGTTATATAGACATCGTAGTCGTGATCGCAGTCGTGATCGACCACGACCACGATCTCGTAAGGCGGGATGCGGCCATCCCTGGCCCGTCCCGCCCTACCGGGCTGATTGCAGAACAGTCTCGAATTTTTTGGCCTGTTCTTCGGGAAGCTCGCCGTTGATCTGTAACAGCCAGGGACCGTGCTGGAAGACCCAGGAAAAGAACACCGCGTTCGTCTTTCCCATCTCGATGTAATAGTCCGCAAGCGCAGCTTGCTCGGCCTGGTCGTCACACCGGAACAAGCGCCCATTTCGGTCCGCATCGAGCCTGAACCGCTGGCCGACGCAAACGAATGGTCCCATACCATAATCTTTGGGACCCATCTTAACGGGCTCCGCAACAGGGAGAGACGCGGCCTGAAAGGCGGTGAGGATGTCTGCGTGTTCTGCCGCCGTAGCGAGAGAGCAACCAAGGGACAACACACCGGCAAAAATGATTCTCAACATAATTTGAATTCTCGTGTCGTGTGTGGGTATCAGCCGCCCGGACGGATCTTCTCGCAGGGCACGCCGTCCCGGTCTCGATCCAGCCGCCGCACACCGCAGTTGGTCGATAGTGCCGCGCTTCCTTTCCTTTTCACATCGCCACCATTTCGTCCGCACCGCTGGAGCCGTCCAGAAAGAGCGCGTGCAGAAATAATTTGTCTCCACTTCCGATACAGGGTCAAGCGGTGGGTCAACGTGGCATTTACTATCCGCCTCAATCGAGCGAAAAATCCGCCTCGCTCCCTCGATCCCTCGCTACGAACGCGTAAGCTAAACAGGCTCTGAAATCCACAAATCCCGAAGATCCCCGTAACCGAGTCGAGTTTTGAAGGAAATTTGATCTGTGGCAGGGCATTCGGTTAGTAATTCGGTATATACTGAATCTTTTAAGTTCAGCCTACTCGCACCTTGTCGCATACAAAGCCACACGGTGAGAGGGATCCAATGTCCCGACGCTCAACAAGACCGCTTGCCATCCTGTGCATCGGACTGTTCGCGGTCTCTCCCCTTACGGCGCAGACGCCGCTACCCCCTCCGATCAATGGTATGCCCGCTGCGGAGCCCGAGCCGGTTCGCCGGTGGCTCGACGAGGTTCGCGCGCAACGGCAAATCCGACAGGAACGGCGCCGCGCCGCACAGGAGGTCCGGCGTCGGATCGACCCCTGGGGCGCGGCCCGGCAGGAGAGACGAGAACAGGAAACCCAACGCCGTCACGACGCCTTCCTGGAGCACATAGAGCGTGACCGCGAGGCCTTCCGCAACCAAGGCCCTTGGCAACTCCGGCAAGGTCCCTGGCAGGAAGAGGCCACCGGGTTTTCCGCACCACCGTCACAGCCTCCAGCCGATGCCGCCGCGGGGGCATCCGGGCAGACGCCACCACGGACGCCGACCTATCCCCTGCCGGGTTGGGATAACCGCTGGTATTATCGAGGGTTCTAAAATTAATGGGGTCAGACTCAATTGATTTACATTGGATCACCTACTGTGGATACCCTGGAATGACGAAGCGTGGGGAACTCAGCACAACATCATAAATCAATCGAGTCTGACCCCATTGATTTTCAGGAGGGATCTTTTTCGTGTGCGTTTGTGCTTTTCGTGGTTCTTGGTAGGCGGTCTTATAATCTCAACCAACGGCCGCGTCGAAAACGCCAGACGCTCGGTGTCTGTAAGTCAAATCCTCCAGGCAACGCCAAGCCATTCAGGATCGCTCAAAGCGGGGTCCGCGCAGGCTGGCAGCACGGAGGTAGCAACACGCCGAATCATCCGGGACCGCTCACCGACCCATGACCAAGCTTTTCATCTCCCACAGCACCCAGGACGACGAGCTGGTGCGCGCCTTCCAACAGGCGCTGGAAGCACTCGCACAGCCGGTCTGGATCGACTCACGCCAGCTGCGCGGCGGCGATCTGCTCTGGTCCACCATCGAGCAGGCCATCGCATAGGCCGCGGCCTATGCCGTCCTGGTCAGCCCGGCTGCATTCCAGCCTTCCTGGGTCGGCAAGGAGCCGCGGCATGCCCTCAAGATTCAGGAACAACGGGGCAAGGAGAACTTTCCGGTCATCCCGATCTGTCTCGACAACACCCCACTCGGCGCCTTCGAGCCCTACTTCGATGAGGAACCGCTTTGTGTCCCGGTGAGCAGCGCCGGCGGCATCGAGCAGGCCCTGCACCCCATCCTGGTCGCCCTGGGTAAGCGTCTACTGGCCGATCTGCCCGCTGCTCCGCAGCTCTAGATCGAGCCGCTGGAAGAGCTGACACTCGAGCTCACCGACCTCGGCTTCCAGGCGCTGGAGCCCACCGGGGACGGGCAGGCAAAGATACACCGCGCCTGTGTACGTGCCCGGCTGAGCTATGCGCCCGCCACCCCTGGACAACGCAGCGTCCAGAGCGGTCGTAGCTGGCGGCTGGCAGCGCCCTTAGGGCCCATCGAGGCCGAGGATCTGCGTTGGTATCTGGAGCACTACGCCGTCTGGCCCAGTGACCTCTACCGGGATCAGGTAGACAAGATCGAGAAGAACCTGGTGGTTTGGGGCCGGGAGCTCTATCAGGCCGTACTGCCGCTGGAGCACACCGCCAATGTGCTGCAGGCCTGGGCGCGGGTCGGCGACCGCGCCGGCCGCCGCTTCTCGGTCCTGATCGACTCGACCCCGGAGGCTGGCATCTCCAAGGAGCAGGCACAGACCGTCCGTGAGGCGGCCACCGCCTTGCTCGGCCTGCCCTGGGAGCTGCTGCATGACGGTCAAGCCTTCTTGTTCCAGGGCGCCCGGCCGACACGGGTACGCCGGCGCCTGCCCAATACGCGGGTATTCGATGCCCCGCCGGTGGCGACCCCGATCCGCATCCTGCTGATCAGCGCCCGCCCGGAAGACGACGCCTGCGGCTATATCGACCATCGCGCCAGTGCCCTGCCCCTGGTGGAGGCCATGGAACAGCTGGGTAGTCAGGTCGTGATCGAGCTCCTGAGTCCCCCGACCCTGCCGGAATTGGGCGAGGCACTGGACCGCGCCCGTAAGGCTGAGAGCCCCTACCATGTGGTCCATTTCGACGGCCATGGGATCTATGACCGTACCGTTGGACTCGGCGGACTCTGCTTCGAGGACCCGCAAGATAGGGACAAGCTTGAACGGCGCCGTCATCGGACCGTCTATACCGATGAGCTGGGTCCCTTGCTGCGGGAGCACCGGATTCCCCTGGTGTTCCTGGAGGCCCGCCAGACCGCCCAGGCCGACCAGGCCTCGGAATCGGTGGCCGCCGAGCTCCTAAAGGTGGGCGTGGCCTCGGTAGTCGCCATGAGCCACAGTGTACTGGTGGAGACCGCCCGCCGCTTCGTGGCCGCTTTCTACCAAGATCTGGCCGCGGGCGCCCGGGTCGGGGATGCCATGCTGGCGGGCCAGCGCGGGCTCCATGACGACGCCTTCCGTGGCCGTATCTTCGGCGCCGGCGAGCTGCGACTCCAGGACTGGTTCGTACCCGTCCTGTTTCAGGAGCAGGACGATCCTCAGCTCTTTCTCAAGACCCCCAGCCGTCAGACCCGAGAGGACATCAAAGCCGGGCTCGAGCATCGGCTCGGTGAGCTGCCGGCGGGGCCGGAAACCGGCTTTATAGGCCGCAGCCGGGAGTTGCTGGCCCTGGAACGCCTGCTGCGCCGGGAGCCCTATGCGGTGATCCGCGGCCAGGGGGGCGAGGGCAAGACCGCCCTAGCCGTGGAGCTGGCCCGCTGGCTGGTACGGCTCCCACCAGATCCGACGCGCCGCCTTTGTCTCGGTGGAGACTCACGGCCATCTGGACGCCATCCTCGATACCCTGGGCAAGCAGCTGGTAGGCAAAGCGTATGCGGTCGCCAGATTCGCGGACCAGGAGCAAGCCACTCTGCCCATCGAGCGCGCGCTGGCGGAGCAGTCCACCCTGCTGATCCTGGACAACCTGGAGTCTATCCTGCCGCCGCCTTATCTACAGACGGAGCGACCGGCGGCCCTGGACGAGGACGCAAGCCGGGAGCTGGCGGCTATTCTAAAGCTCTGTAAATGGCTCAACGGCAAGGGCAACACCCGGCTGATCTATACCAGCCGGGAAGCACTCCCAGCGCCCTTTGCCAACCAGGCCAACCGCCGCGAGCTGCACCGGCTGGCAACCGAGGACGCGGTCAGGCTGATCGAGCGGATACTGGATCGTGCTGTTGACAATGGGGCCGACGCCGGGAGCGCCGCGGAACTGGCCGAGCGGGAGGAAATCGAACGGCTAGTGGATGCGGTCCAGTCCCACGCCCAGACCCTGGCTCTGCTGGCCCCCAGCCTGCGTGAGCAAGGGGTGGTGGACAAGACTCGGACCCATCTGGTGGCACTGATGGCGGAGCTGGAACGTCGTTTCCCTGGCAACCGCGAGCAATCCCTCTTCGCCGGCGTCGAGCTCTCCCTGCGCCGGCTGTCGCCCGAGAGCCGGGAGCGGGTACGGGTGCTGGGGGTATTTCACGGTGGGGCCAGTCTGACAGTGCTTGGCCTGATGATGGAATGGCAAATAGCGGATGTGACTACACTGGCAGAGGAACTGGTCCAGACCGGATTAGGAACGATGATTGAGTATGGTCATATACCACTCAATTCTGCTTTGTGTCCCTATCTGCACCAGCGGCTGGACCCGGAAGAACAGGCCGCACTGACCGAGTGTTGGCGCCAGGCCATGCAGGCCTATGTCGCGTTTCTCGTGCAACAGCGGAGTGAGAAGACCGAGCTGGCGGCGACACTGACCTTGCTGGAGCTGCCGAATCTGTTTGCCCTCCTGGAGCAGATCCAAACGGCCGGGGACCCGGCGGTAACCATCGAGCTGGCTACCCATCTCTATAGCTTACTGCAGACACTCGGCAAGCCGCGCTTGCTGGACTATGTAGGTCAAGTACGGGATGCCGCAGCAGCAGCGCTGGGCGCGGACTGGAACCATGCGGCTTTCCAGGCCCAGCGCACCCGGATCGAGCAGCAACTTGCCGGCGGGCAGTTGCAGGAGACATTGGCAGATGCGCAAAAATTGCTCCAGTGTGCCCGAGCGGCGGGCGTGGAGGTCTATGCCGAGGCCGACTACAACCTGGCAATGGCCTACGATCTCCTAGCCCAGGTGTTGGGGAAGACCGGCAGCCCGGACGCGGCTCTGCCCTTGCTGGATGGGGCCTAAGCAGCCTTCGAAGCCATCGCCCGCGAGCGCGGCAGCAAGGCAGCGGAGAGCATGGCGTCTGTTTGTCTCGCCGAACGTGGCGATTGTTTTCTGCTACTGGGCCGACTCGACGAAGCGGCCAGTGTGTACAAAGAAGCTATCGAACGTGACGAGAAGCGCGGCGACGAGCGCGATGTAGCGGTCGGGAAATTCCAGCTCGGGACTGTCGGCTTGGGGCAGGGCCGTTATGGGGAAGCCCTGGAAGCCTACGAGGCGGCCCGTGAGCAGTTCGACCGGCTAGGGGAGCCGGCTTCGGTCGCCACGGCCTGGCATCGGATCGGCATAGTGCACCAGAGGGCCGGGCAGGCGGAATCGGCGGAGACCGCCTATCAGCACTCCCTGGCAATCTCAGTGCGGCTCGGCGATCCGGCCGGTCAGGCGGTCACACTCAATCAATTGGCGCACCTGTACGCTGACTCGCTCGACCGAACCGAGGAGGCGGTGACCTTGTTCTTGGTGAGTGTCGTGTTGGGTTACGGCGCGTTCGACACTGTTTGTATCCTTCGGGGTCAGGCCGCGCGCCTAACCCAACCTACGCTCAATGTGGAGTCCGCGCGGGCCGGTAGCCCGCGTCGGTTGGGCAAAGCCGTAGGATGCTGGTGAGCGCGGTGGTTCCGAGCTCGCTGTCTGGTGCACGTTGTCCCCGCGCGAACTGCATCTCTGGACGGCGGGCGTGCCCAACAATCAACCACTATGGACTGAAAGTCCATAGTCTGGAGGACTAAAGTCCTCATCCGTGGACAAGCCACGGACTGAAAGTGAAGGGACTTAAAGTCCATAGTTTAACTATGATGCGCTTCGCGCACTAAAGTTATTGAAGCAATGAAGCGGAGCTCCTGTTCCTGCTCGAGATCCTGGAGAACCACAGGCCGGCGGTTTGAACCGCATCGGCACCGCGGCGCAATCCTGGCGAGGCTTCGCCTCAGACCGCCGAGTGCCCAACTCGAGCGTCGTCGCAAAACGCCAATCGGACAGGATTTACACGATGTTTGTCTTTCCTGAATTTCCGACGCCCGATCACACCCTGACCAAACCGGCAAGCACGCTTCACACCAAAAAATCCTGTTAATCCTGAACATCCTGTTAATCCTGTACCATTAGCCGGCAAGACGAGACGTCGCCTTAAGCCCACCGGACGTGAATGTTTTGTGCCGTGCACAAACTCGACTCATTTGTAAAGATACGGGTCATTCAAGGGATCCTAGCGCTGTCCGGCGTTATTCGCTGTTGCCCTGGCAGGCCTCTATTAACCACGAAAGACACGAACAGGCACGCAATTGTCATCCCGACCCAGGAGGGATCTGTTCGTAACCCCTCAGCCTCCACCGCGTCATTCCGGCAGGGAGTGCCGGAATCCAGGTGCCATGGACGGCAAGAACAGTGGGGTCCGAACAATTACGCGCCTCGATCCTGAGTGATATTGTCGTTGATACGATCGCAATAAGCTTCCGCGCCGCCTCGATTGCTGCGCTCAACTCCCCAAAGGTGATATTTGACCCGTCTTTGTGCGCAACATTGTGTCGGCTCGACAAAGCATTGCCATAAGGTGTGACCGCTTCGTCATTAATATCGTCATCGAGGTATTTCTTGGCCTCGGCACCGAAATACCCGACCAATCTTGCCACTTCATCCTCACCAACGCTTCGCAAAACTCTTTTGCAGGTTGCAATGGCATAGCTTTTCAATAATGCGCGATGGGATGAGTCCACTCCCCGCCGGATTTTGGCCTGATGTGGACACAATCCTGATGATGCCCTGTATCCGAGATCAGGCTCCGGCGGAGACTATGAGCGGTTACGCAATGGGTAGAGCTAGTTTATACTATACCGAATCTGTAATTTTCCCTTATCCAAAACAATTTCCAAGACTGTATCGAGGAGGACCGGGATGCAAGAACTCAGGAAAAACGGGGCCTTCGACGGACCGGAAGGACCGGTGGTGCTGGTGATCATGGACGGGGTCGGGATCGGCAAGTACCCGGAAAGCGATTTCGTCGAGATCGCGCATACCCCCAATCTGGACTGGCTGCGCACGCAGGCGATCTATACCCAGGTCAAGGCTCATGGGACGGCAGTCGGTCTGCCGGACGACACTGACATGGGAAACTCCGAGGTCGGTCACAATGCGATCGGCTGCGGTCGTGTCTTCTCGCAAGGAGCGGCGCTGGTCGATCAGGCCATCGCCTCCGGCTCCCTATTCGAGGGTGCGGTCTGGAAAGAGTTGACGGCAAATGTCAAAGACCACCAATCGACGCTGCACTTTATCGGCCTATTTTCGGACGGCAACGTGCATTCCAACCTCAACCACCTGGAGGCGATGTTGCAACGGGCCAAGTCGGAGGGGATCAAACAGGTCCGCATCCACCCCTTGATAGACGGGCGCGATGTGCCCCCGACCTCCGTTCTGGACTATGTCGAACGCTTCGATAAATTCCTGGACGACATCAATGCGGACGGCACTGTGGATTACTGTGTGGCGTCCGGCGGCGGGCGCATGCACATCACCATGGACCGTTATAACGCCGACTGGAGCATGGTTGAGCGCGGTTGGAATACCCACGTCAAGGGCCAGGGCCGTACCTTCGCCACCATGCGCGAGGCGGTGGAGACCTTCCGTAAGGAGCAGCCGGGCATCCTCGACCAGGATCTGCCGGCCTTCGTTATCGCGCGCGACGGCGCCCCGGTAGGGCCGATTCTAGCGGGGGACAGCGTTATCTTTTTCAACTTTCGCGGCGACCGCTCCCTGGAGATCACCAAGGCCTTCGAGGCCGAGGCGCTGAACGAGTTCGACCGTGGCCCCAACTTGGATGTGCGCTACGCCGGCATGATGCAGTATGACGGCGATCTGTGCGTACCGGAGAAGTACCTGGTGTCACCACCGGCGATCGATCGCACCATGAGTGAATATCTCTCCAACGCGGGGGTCAAACAATTCGCCATCTCCGAGACCCAAAAATACGGCCACGTCACCTACTTCTTCAACGGCAACAACTCGGGCAAATTCGCTACCGAAACCTGGCAGGAGATCCCTTCGGACATTTGCCCGTTCGAAGCGGCGCCACGGATGAAGGCGACCGAGATCACCGATGCCGTGGTGGCGGCGATCAAAAGCGGTGAGTACCGATTCATCCGCCTGAACTATCCGAACGGTGACATGGTCGGTCATACGGGTGTGACCGATGCCGTGAAGATCGCCATCGAGGCCGTAGACGAAGGCGTCGGCAGGATCATGGAGGCGGTAAAAGATGCCAAGGGCATCGCGGTCTTCTCGGCGGACCACGGCAACTCCGACGATATGTACGAAGCGGACAAAAAGACCGGCCAGCTGAAGCGGGATGCCGCCGGCAAGTTTCTACCCAAGACGGCACACTCCCTCAACCCGGTGCCGGCAATCGTCTACGACCCGACCAATGGATCTCGAGTGCGCCTGGCGCAGGTCGCGGATCCCGGCATCGCCAACCTGGCGGCTACCTGCCTCACACTGCTCGGCTTCCAACCCCCGGCGGATTACACCCCGAGCCTGGTGGAGGTCGGATAAGAGGCTGTATAAAAACTAACCAAACTGTAGGGTGGGCTGTGCCCACCACATACGACGCCTGAGAGGTGGGCACAGCCCACTATGGGCACGATTCTATTAAAATCAATGGATTAGTTTTTAGACACCCTCTAAGGCGGTTTTGTCGTTTAAAGCTTCCAGTCGCCAGCTGCTGCAAACGATGTTCTTCTATCCGCAGATTACGCAGATTCCCACAGATTGTTTCGGTTTTCATCTGTGAAAATCTGCGCAATCTGCGGATTAAATATGCGCTTGCCCTGCATCATGCCCTATCCCCTCCTGGTCCTATCCTCCGGCTCCCCCTTCCGCCGCGATCTGCCGGAGTACCTAGATGTTATACTGCCACACGGCACAATCTGAGTTTTTGAATTTCTCCCTCTCCCGGAGGGAGAGGGGGTGAAATGTGCAGATTGTGCCGTGATGATCATGAAAATAGCTATATCAATTCCAGATCCAATATTTCAAGCCGCTGAAGGGTTGGCTCATCGTTTGGGAATATCAAGAAGTGAGCTTTATGCTGAAGCTCTTGCTGAATATATGAAGCCTTATAAAAATCAAAATGTTACAAAAATCCTAATCAACCACTATGGACTGAAAGTCCATAGTCTGGAGGACTAAAGTCCTCATCCGTGGACAAGCCACGGACTGAAAGTGAAGGGACTTAAAGTCCATAGTTTCAACTATGATGCGCTTCGCGCACTAAAGTTATTGAAGCAATGAAATATATGGAGAAGAGGTATCTGAACTGGATGAAGAGTTAAATATCATGCGATCCCGTTCCATCCCATAGGCTTAGGGGAAAAGGGGCCAGCTTCAATTGATGGGTCGTTTTCACAGCTCATTCGCCTAACATTTGGCTGCAAGTGACCCAATGCCGCGGTCCGGCTTCTCAACAACCTTCAAGCTCAGTACCACACGGCATTGGGCGCTTGAGGCTTAGTTTTAGCCTATATCCCCAAAAACCTCCATACAAGTGAGGCACCAAAATGCGCATAGTGTCATTTACTGAGGCCCGAAATGGGCTTAAATCCATCCTGGATCAAGTAGTTAACGACGCTGATTGTACAATTATCACGCGCAGGGACAACGCGGATGCCGTCGTGATGTCACTGGATTACTACGATAGCCTTATGGAAACTGTGTATTTGCTGAAATCCCCGGCAAATGCGGAACATCTGAGAAAATCCATTGAGCAATATCGGGAAGGTAAGGCTCAGGAAAGGGGTTTATTGAATGAGTAGGAACCTGGCATGGACGGAAGTTGCCTGGTTGGACTATGTGTATTGGCAAGGCCAAGACAAAAAGACATTGAAGCGAATTAACAAATTAATTCTTGATACTCTGCAAACGCCTTTTGAGGGGATAGGGAAGCCCGAGCCATTGAAGGAAAATTTACCGGGTTTTGGTCAAGAAGAATTGATGCTAGCCATAGGCTCGTTTATGCAGTATCGGACACACATGTCACTATCATAGCCTGTAGATATCACTATGGTTGAAAGGGCTGACAAAAGTGCTCAAGAGAGACATCCCTCCGCAGTGTTTGCCTTATGCATTCGCTACGCTCATTGTCGCACAAGGCGCTCACCACTCCGGGCCGCCCCTTACCGCCGGCGTCAGGTAGGGGGCGCTTTTGCTCAAGCTACACTACCGGCCGCAATCCCCGCGCCCATGGGGATAAACCGATAGAGCTACCAGTCGCCGGCTTCCAACTGTCGGTCGTCAGCCGCTGCAAATGACGCCCTTCTATCCGCAGATTACGCAGATTTCCACAGATTGTTTCGGTTTTCATCTGTGGGAATCTGCGTAATCTGCGGATTAAATACGCGCTTACCCTGCATCATGCCCCATCCACCCTTGGTCTTAGCTTCCAGCTCCCCCTTCCGCCGCGATCTGCTGGAGCGCCTCGGGATACCCTTCACCACTGCCGTGCCCGATGTGGACGAGACCCGGCAACCGGACGAGTCTCCCCAGGAGCTCGTGGTACGGCTGGCGGAGGTAAAGGCAAGGGCGGTAGCCGAAGGCCATCCGAACGCCCTCGTCATCGGCTCGGATCAGGTGGCCTACCTGGACGGTGCGGTAATCGGTAAACCGGGGAACCGTGAGCAGGCCATCGCCCAGCTCACCCGCGCATCCGCGCGCGAGGTCGTCTTCCACACGGGCTTGTGCCTGCTCAATACCGCTACCAGACGCACCCAGCGCTGCTGCGAGCCCTTCCGGGTCCATTTCCGGCAGCTGTCGCGTGCCCGTATCGAGGCCTATGTCGACCACGAGCGGCCCTTCAACTGCGCCGGGAGCTTCCGGTCCGAGGGTCTGGGCATCGCGCTGTTCGAGCGCCTCGAGGGCGATGATCCAAACACACTCGTTGGTCTACCCCTGATCCGGCTGATTGCCATGTTGGGACAGGAAGGAATCGATCCCCTGGAGTCCGTGGAAGATACCTGATGGGTGCAATCCTGAATCATCCGGCATTGCCGGGGAGGGTATCTAATGGACAGGATTTAGGGCACTTTGAAAAATACGGTTTTCATCTACAGTACCTCTCAACAATCAATGACTTAGAGTAGATTGATCGGTGAAAGTACCTGTTTTTCAAGGTGCCCTTTACAGGATTACCCGGGATTTACAGGATTTTGTCATTTAATGAAGGCATCCTGTGAATCCTGTGAAACCCTGTACTATTCAAGGATCCAGCATGACAGCGAGCGGCAACATCGCACCCTACAGGATCAACCAGGTTGGTATTACCAATATCCAAAGAAGTATCGGCCAGTACAACAGCTTAAGAATCAGATTGTCTCGGTAACGGACGATGTCCGTATAGCGGGATTCCCCGAATGAGAAAATCAACCACTATGGACTGAAAGTCCATAGTGGTTGATTTTTTATTACATAGGTATCCACTCCATACGGACGGGATTTGCTCGTCCACTTATAACTCATTGCAGCGATAGCCAGCACTGAAATGAGAAAAGATAAAACCCACCAACGTATAGTATGCTTTTCCACTACAAAGCCTCTTGTATTGCGAAGGAGTAGCGGCCTTTGCTTCTTCTAAATTCATCCACAGCGGATGATTGCCAAATGGCCGCAGGGCTGAAACATATTGGATGTCGGACGAATCAATTACCTAACACTTGGCTAGACAGAGTGTCGGTGTATTATGCCAGGCAGAATCTATTTTATTATTATCCCGTACAAACCGTACAGTTGATTTCAAGACTATGCCACACAACACCAGAATGGACTATCGTACGCCGGCACCGCAATGCTAGCATATGGTCGATTCTCTAGCAACATCCAAATCGGTTGGCATATAGACCTTGACGTAGCGCTCGATGGTGTCGGTCAGGGTTTGGGTTGAGTCGCACTGGGGGTAGCCAAAATCTCAGCGATGTGGCCGTTGCGAAATCTAGGAAACTATACAATCACTCTCAAACAGGCGTCCACCCTGGGAACGTACCTCGCTTCCCGCAACACTCATCTGCGACGGGTAGCGTTCAGTGCACCACTGGGTAACCGTCGGCCCCACTCAGGCGCAGCAAGGACTCAACGATGATTGAGGCACCGAGGCGATCCGCCAGGCGTTCAAGCAGGTTCTTCTTGCTGCTCAGGTGGCTTGCCTGGACGGTGCGCGGTGATCGGTAAACCGGGGAGCCGTGTACAGGCCATCGCCCAGCTCACCCGCGCATCCGCACGCCAACAGGATTTACAGGATTACCCGGGATTTACAGGATTTTGTCATTTAATCAACCACTATGGACTGAAAGTCCATAGTCTGGAGGACTAAAGTCCTCATCCGTGGACAAGCCACGGACTGAAAGTGAAGGGACTTAAAGTCCATAGTTTCAACTATGATGCGCTTCGCGCACTAA
>Ga0209458_1000354_pt1 | contig 17508 bp, 18 predicted proteins | sample WorMetLIZAISLAND_FD_187411 | JGI IMG/M metagenome (GOLD analysis project Ga0209458, IMG submission 187411) | Marine gutless worms symbiont microbial communities from Max Planck institute for Marine Microbiology, Germany - Inanidrilus manae... ...
TTAGTGCGCGAAGCGCATCATAGTTGAAACTATGGACTTTAAGTCCCTTCACTTTCAGTCCGTGGCTTGTCCACGGATGAGGACTTTAGTCCTCCAGACTATGGACTTTCAGTCCATAGTGGTTGATCTTGTGAGATACTATAGGTGATATAATTACAATTTTCCCCATTCTTCTCTGCTTATTCCTGCCTGATGCAAGATTCTTGGAAGTAAATCTTTGCTAATATCACTTTGATGAGGATTTGGTATCCTTAAAGTGACGGTATCTCTTATCATAAATTGGTGTTTACCTCCGGAATATGGACCTTCAAAACCAGCGTTATGGAGATACGCTATGAGATCTCGTCGTTTTATTGGTCCGAATTTTGGCATTATGCAGCTGTCCTTATTTTTATTTCAATTCCATCTATTTGTGGTAATGGCAAATTCTTGTAGATCCTAAAAAGTACCCATTCTTCCAGGACCTCTTTAAGCTGTTCACGACACTCTTCCAAGGTAGAGGCGTTAGCGTAGACTCCCTGGAAGCCAGGAATTTCTCCATAGAAACTCTTGTCTCCTTCAAGAATTTCATAATGTGCATGTCGTAAACTTGTCTGTAGATATTCTACTAGCATAATACTCTCCACATTGGGTACCAAACAAGACAACCAAATCAGTCCTCACAGCGAACTTTAACCATTTAACCCTATCACGCTGCCTGTTTGGCTACAAACATTACTCGCGCAGCCTGGATGCCACGCAGGTATTTGGCCTGACGTCGGGCACAGAGATCCGCGAGCGATGCCGGTGCACCGACCGCTGTTCCGAACGCCTTGAGAAGACGTTCGGAATAGCCGATAAACTGCTTCCCATCGATATCCAGTCGCGCGAGGATCTTGGGTTCTCGCACCTCAATGTACCCAGGTTTATCCGCGCGTAATGCCCGCCCCGTCCAATCAACCAGCTCCAGATAGTCCTCGAAGGCAAAAGGCACCGCCCAGGGAGTCCGTGCGGTGGCGTCGAAGGGCATCAGCAGGGCCTGGGGTAAGACCCGCGTTTCGGCCTCCGGTCGTAACCGCTCCCCATCAAGTACTACTTCAGGATCTTTAGTGGTTGTGGTCTCCTGCGAGCCGGCTTCGGACTCAGCTTTTTCCGGTAATCCGCCGACGCGCTCCTGAATCGAGGTGTAGTCCGAAGTCTCCGGTGTCTCGGCCAGCCCCGCCCGGACCGGATTGAGATCCACATAGGCCATCGCTGCTAGTAATGCCTTCTCGTCAAGCAACGCCTGGCTCTTGAAGCGACCTTCCCAAAAACGTCCCTTCACCCCATCCTCGGTATTGGCCCGGCGGGCGATGTGCTCGTTGAGGGTCCGCATGAACCAGGACAAATCGTGCAACCGCTCCCGATAAACCTCGACAAGTTCTTCAACCTTGGCGATCTCCGCCTGGCTCATCTCCGCCCGTGACTCCGAGAGATACCGTGTCACCAACAGTGGTCCAGTGAAGAGTGCCGTCCAGCGCCTCAGCACCTCCTCGATCGACCATCCCAAGGCCCGTTCGCGGTCGATGCGCACCACGATGTGATAGTGGTTGCTCATCACCGCGTAGGCGGCCACGTCGATAGCAAACAAGGTGGCGAGTTGCTGGATGCGCTCGACAATCCAGCCGCGGCGGTGGTCGAAATTCAGACCCGAGAACTGATCCTCGCCACATAAAAAAGCACGGCGCACACAGCGACATACGCAGTGATACCAAGGGGTATCCTCAAGGGAGACGAGAACGGAACGGGGAGCGGTCATGGTCGGACTCCTGACTGAGTATCGGGCTGAAGGAAATGCTAGCTCACTGAAAGAATCGAGTCAATAAAATGGGTGTCCTTCTTCTCCCTACGCGCAAGCCGCACCCTAACCCGATGCCGCGGTGACCGGCTACCGGTAAGCAGTCGGTCACCGGTATTAGGGGACGTTCTCAATTAAGCCAAATCCGCGTAGCACAGGCGTACCGCCTGCCGGAACCCAGGCATCTCGCCCGCGGGTGCAGGCGACGTTTGTCAGGATAGAATGTCATTCCAGCTCGACGATGTGCTTGGCGGAGAGGCGTTTGCGCTCCGCAACGGAATATGGACCTTAGATGGGTCTTTCGACCTGTATCCGAACTTTCAGCCCTTAAATCTCAACCCACCGGCTTTAGCCGGTGGTTGTTGAGTATAGTTTTTATATTTTCTTACATCCACAAGGAATGCCTCAGTCGGGGAAACTACAAGTCGTGCGAATCAGCGCGAATAAGATCCCTCCCTTCGATTCAGGATGACAATCCCTTTGGTGCGGGATGAAAGATCCCTCCTTTCAGTTCGTGATGACAGTTTCGCGCGGATTCGCGTGATTCGTAGTTTTCTTTCACTATAGTTTTATACTACCAAGCCCAGCGGCTGCCGAGATAGAGCGGTTTTGTGCACTAATTGAGTGCAGCGAAATCCACAAATGCCGCGCAGTTTCGGATGTCCGCTAGAGTGATTTGTTAGCGGCTATTTGCCATGGGCTGTATCATATGCGATAAAGGCGAAAACACTTACAACAACAACCAAGACAATCGTTGACAGAATATCCATTTATAAGTCCTCACTCTGACTTCTGTGTTTTTACCATATCATTGGTTCGTTGCCCATTTGCCGCTAAATTGATGCGGTTCGCCGCAGGCATCCATTGATGCGGTTCGCGCCCCCTCGCAGTGCTATCCTGCAGAATTTACCACGTTCACCACATCCTACGCCGCCCGCGGAAGTTGGGCAGCAGCAGGGCCGCCAGGAGCAGTAGGGGCAGATAGAAACGTTCGTTCCAGATCCGGGTGCGTTCGTCGCTCGCTTCCGGGGGCAGACGGGTGATTGCCGCCGCTTCCAGGATCTCTTCCGTGTCGTCGTCCCGATAGTCTGCTACCTGGTAAATCCCCTGGCCGGTCTCGGCCAGCTCTTCGAGCAGGGTTTGGTTGCGGGAGGAGAGGACGGGCTGGCCGCTGCGGTCGAGGAGCCAACCACCCTGTTGTGCCGGGACCCGAGCGCCTTCGGTGGTGCCGACGCCAAGCACATGAAAACGGACGCCTTGCCGCGCTAGCTCTTCGACCCGTGGGACCAGCCCTGGTTCGTCCAGGTCGCCGTCGGAGATGAGTAGGATGGAGCGTGCGCTGTCCTCCGGTAGGCTGCCGAGCAAGACTTCGGCGCGGTCCAGGGCCTGGTGCAGACGACTGCCTTGGAGTCGGGCGAGGTCCGTGGACAGGGCCGGGAGGGAATTGAGGATGGTGTAGGTATCCTCGGTGATGGGGGAAAGCACATGGGGCACGGAGGCGAAGGCGATCAGGCCCAGGCGCACCTGGCGATTCTGCAGGATCAGGTCTTGGATCTCCTGGCGGGCGCGGCCGAGACGGCTGGGGGCCACGTCGTCCGCCTGCATGGAGCGGGAGATGTCCAGCAGGATCAAGAGGTTATTGCCGGGATGGAAGAGGCGGATGTCTTCGTAGTCCCACCTGGGTCCGGCCATGGTAAGGATCAGCAGTGCCCACAGGCCCGACCAGCGCAGGAAGCGGTCCCAGCGTTCAGTTGGCTTGAGCGCTCGGGTGCCGGTCAGGTGGGGCAGCAGGTGCGGATCGGCATAGCGGTGGATGGGTCCGCGCGCGGCCTTGGCGGAGCTGCGCCACAGCCAGATGGCGACCGGGATCAGGGCCAGTAGGGCCCACAACCAGCCGGGTTGCTCGAAGTGAAAGCCGGTCTCAGCCACTGGCTACCCTCGTCACGAAGCGTTTGCGCCCCTCCGGGAACAGGCCGAGCCCGAGTAGGGCCAGCAGGGCCACGGCCAAGGGGATGCGGTACAGGGGGGTGGGCAGGAAGGCGGTGCGGGACTCTGCCTCGGTCTTTTCGAGCTGACTGATCCGGGTGGAGATCTCCTCCAGGGCGCGGGTGTCGGTGGCACGGAAATAGGCCCCGCCGCCGATGGTGGCGATGCGCTGCAAGGTATCCTCGTCCATGGTCAGGTCGTCCCGGTACTTGATGACTCCCTCTTCTACGATGGGGATGCTTTCCTGTTTGCTGCCGACGCCGATAACGTAGATGCGTACCCCCGCCGCGCGGGCCAGCACGGCCGACTCGAGCGGCGCGAAGCCCCCGGCGGAGTTGTCGCCGTCGGCGATCAGGATCATGATCCGGGAGCCTTCGGGGCGCTCGCGCAGTTTTTTCACGCCCAGGGCGATGGCATCTCCGAGGGCGGTCCCTTGCCCCGCGATGCTGGGCACCACGCCGTCCAGTAACTGGCGCACGGCCAGCCGGTCCACACTCAGGGGCGAGAGCACGAAGGCCTGGCTGCCGAAGACGATGAGTCCGATGCGGTCCCCCTTGCGGGCATCTACGAAGCGACCCATGACCCCTTTGACGACCTGCATCCGGCTCACCTGTCGGCCCTCGACGGTGAAGTCCAGAGCGTCCATCGAGTGGGAGGCGTCCACCGCCAGCATCAGGTCGTAGCCTGGGGTGCTGACCTGGGTGTGGGGCTCGAGCCACTGGGGACGCATGAGGGCCAGGACCAGACCGGCCCACAGCAGATACAGCAGGGCCTTGTGAAACCAGCCGGCGAGGCGGCGGCCTGGTCGGCGGACCTGGAAGGCGGACTTGAGCTCCTGCAGGTGGGGATGCAGCAGGGTGGTCCGTTGGCCTTCCAACTCCTCATCTCGGGCGGCACGGCGGTCCGGCCACAGGAAGGGCAGCAAAAAAGGCAGCGGCAGGAGTAGGCCGACCCAGGGCCAGTGGAACTCAAACATCCGGTTTCCTCCGCTCCTCGAGCTCGACCCAGCCGTAGGCGGCATCGATGAGCATGAGCAGCTCTTGGGAACGCTTGGAATCCGCAGGCGGGGCATAGGGGACCTCCAGCAACGCCCGTCCCTGTCGGGACCAGTCGAAGCCCTTGGGGTCATTGCCCTGGAGCCAGGCCAGCCAGTCTTGGCCCGTGAGTCCCGCGCAGGCATCGCGTCCCAAGCGGGCCATGGCGATCCGACGCAGTAGCTCGGAGAGCTCACCCGCGGTCTGTTTGCTGTCCTGGGTGTCCGCGCGTCTGCGCAGGTCCCGTAGCCGCCGGGCCGCGTCCCAGCGCCAACTGCCGACGGTGAGGAAGGGAACAGGCGGTAGGGTCACGCGGAGTTTGGCCCGGAAACGCCAGATCAGAACGGCCAACGCCAGCACCGCTGCCGTCAGGAGCCACCAGCCGGGCCCCGGCGGCCACCAAGGCACGCCCTGGATACCGTGGATATCGCGCAGCTGTTCTACACCGGGGAACATTCAGACCGCCCGCGACCGTGCCCGCTGCTCCAGGTCGTGGATGAGGGTAAGGTGGATCTCCTGGTCGGTGCGGACCGGCAGGAGGATGATATTGAGCCGGTAGGCCATGGCTTGGAGCATCTTTCGCCGCTCCTCCCAGGTCTCGCGGTAGATCAGCCGCGCCTGGGGGTCGTCGGTGTCGATCTCTATCAGCTGGCCGTCGGTGCCGGTGAAGGTGGTCACGCCCATGGCCGGGATCTCCCAATCCGCCGGGTCGTCCACCGGGATCAGGGCCACCGCGTTGCGTTGGATCAGGCTGCCTAGGACCCGCTCCAGGTCCATGGCCCCCCGGTTGAGATCGGCGATGACGAATACCAGGGATCCGGTGGGCAGGCCGCGGGTAGCCCGCCGCAGGGCGTTGCCCAGGCAGTCGATGGAGACATCGCCGGCCGTCGCCGGTTCGGTGAGGGTGCGCAGGAGCCGCCACAGGGCCCGGCGGCCGCGGGCGGGCCTGAAGTGCTGTAACCCCGCCTCCACGTCACCGAAGACCATGCCGCCCACCCGGTCGTTGAGGCGGCTGGCCGCCCATCCGATGAGGGCGGCGGCGCGGGCCGCCTGCACCGATTTGAAGGTGCCGCGGGTCCCGAAGCTCATGTGGGGACCCCGGTCCACGCACAAGACCACGGAGCGCTCGCGCTCCTCGCGGAAGACCTTGAGGTGGGGCTCATTAGTGCGGGCCGTGACCTTCCAGTCCATGTAGCGGATATCGTCGCCCTCGCGGTACTGGCGGACCTCCTCGAAGTTGACGCCGGCGCCCCGGAACACCGAGGCGTAGAGTCCGGCGAAGGTGGAGCTGACCAGGTGGTGCGAGGGTAAGCCCAGGGTATGGGCCTGGTGACGGAGCTCCAGCAGGTCATCGAGGCGGGGATAGAGACTCATCGAGTGGGAAGCTTGTCCCTCAGGGAATCGCGACCAGATTGAGCAACCGATTGATAAACTCGTCGGTGGTGATGCCTTCGGCCTCCGCCTCGAAGGTCAGGAGTAGGCGGTGGCGCAGGATCTCCGGGGCGACGGCCTGAATGTGGTGAGGGGCGACGAACTGGTCACCGTCCATCCAGGCGCGGGCCCGAGCGCAACGAGCCAGGGCAATACTGGCGCGGGGCGAGGCCCCGAATCGACACCAGCGCGCCAGATCGGGGTCATAGACCATGGGGTTGCGCGTCGCCTGGATCAGATCGACGATATAGTTGTTGAGCTTGGGGTCCAGATACAGATTGGTCACGTCCCGCCGCATCGCGAAGAGCTCGGCTTGGGACAGGGGCTTGGACGGCGCGGTGTAGCTGGTCTTCTGCTGCTGGAGGTCGAGCTCCAGGATCTTGATCTCTTCTTCCCGGGTGGGATAGTCCACCACCGCCTCCATCAGGAAGCGGTCGAGCTGGGCCTCCGGCAGGTGATAGGTACCTTCCTGCTCCACCGGGTTCTGGGTCGCCAACACCATGAACAGCTTGGGCAGGGGATAGGTGCGCTGGCCCACGGTGATCTGATGCTCGGCCATGGATTCCAGCAGGGCCGACTGCACCTTGGCCGGCGCCCGGTTGACCTCATCGGCGAGCAGCACATTGTGAAACAGGGGGCCGGGACGGAACTCGAACTCCCCTTTTTCGTGCCGGTAGATGTCGGTGCCGATCAGATCCGACGGCAGCAGATCCGGGGTGAACTGGATGCGGTGAAAATCCCCTTCCACCGCCTCTGCCATGGCCTTGATCGCCGTGGTCTTGGCCAGACCCGGCATGCCCTCCACCAGGAGATGACCGTCGCTGAGCAGGCAGATGAACATGCTGTCGACGAATCGCTGTTGGCCGATGATACGCGCGGCGATGTGATCGCGGACTGGCTTGAGATCTTCGGGAGTCATGCGGTGCGACTTGGGCCTGATGTGTATTTGGATTGCCTGAGCTGGTTGGATGGCTATCCGTTAGGTGCCACCCCCGCTCTGGACGACCGCTCGGAAGTGGCAATCCTGACTGCTTTTCGGGTCGAGTGCAACCCCCGGATAGATCGCAACCGATTTTCCATACTCGATCTGACCTGGGTTGTCCCGCGGTCACCAATACTCTGTGGTTAAAAAAACTCTGTGGTCTCGTAGGCGCGGGCTTGCCCGCGCTTTCCTGAGGTTCGACCGGCCGGCTTGGTTGCCTTCCAGCCCAGCGCCGGCAAGCCGGCGCCTACCGGTCATGGCGAACCCCCGCAGTGAGGTAGGTTGGGCAAAGGGCCAGGGATGGCCCGTGCCCGACAAAATCGTTGGGCACGCCGCAAGGAGCGCCGCCATCTTGGCGGCGGATAATTGCCGGCAAGATGCCGGCGCTCCCGGCTTTGCCCAACCTACTTGGCTGATTTGCGGGGATACCTCAGGGGCTTGCCCGCGCTTTCCTGAGGTTCGACCGGCCGGCTCGGTTGCCTTCCAGCCCAGCGCCGGCAAGCCGGCGCCTACCGGTCATGGCGAACCCCCGCAAGTGCGGCTGACGACCGGAAATTGGACGTAGAACCAAGGTTTTTGATCTGGGATTCACCGCCGGCGGGATGCGACCAACTTGAACTTATACACATCCGGACCTTGACATCAGGGCGACCGCATAAAACAGCGGTTCGGCCCGGACGGTCTATTAGCAAATACTTTAACTTTTTGATTAAACTATAAAATACTGAGCTGGTAAAAAAGTGTCCATCCGTCGAGTGCCTTGATTTCTCGCCGCGTCCGGCACCGTGCGCAGAGATTATTCACAGAGATATCCACAGATTCTGTTGGTAAGTGGAAATCTCTAATTCCCACAAGCACCTTGGGCCTGTGACCGAGGAAACAAGGCTAACAAATGCCGTCAACCTGCTTACGATGGGAGGACGGTAGGGATTCCAACCGGAGAAACTACGAATAGTGATCGAAAAACTCAGAAACATCGCCATCGTCGCCCATGTGGATCATGGCAAGACCACCCTCGTGGATCGGTTGCTCCAGCAATCCGGGACCCTGGGAGAACATTTCGGCCCGGTGGAACGGGTGATGGACTCCAACGACCTGGAAAAGGAGCGGGGCATCACGATCCTGTCCAAGAACACGGCGATTCGCTGGCACCAGTACCGGTATCAATATCGTCGACACGCCCGGACACGCGGATTTCGGCGGCGAGGTGGAGCGGGTCCTGTCGATGGTGGATTCGGTGCTGCTCCTGGTGGATGCCCAGGAAGGCCCCATGCCCCAGACCGGATTCGTGACCCGGAAGGCCTTCGCGCACGGACTCAAGCCCATCCTGGTGGTCAACAAGATAGACAAGCCGGGGGCGCGATCCGACTGGGTGATCGATCAGGTCTTCGATCTCTTCGACCGGCTCGGTGCCAGCGACGAACAGCTGGACTTTCCCATCGTCTATGCCTCTGCCATCGGCGGCTACGCCGGACCGGACGACGGGGTACGCGCGGGCGACATGCAGCCCCTGTTCGAGGCCATCGTCGCACACTGCCCGGCGCCCGAGGTGGATCCGAAGGGCCCCTTTCAGATGCAGATCTCGACCCTGGACTATAGCTCTTTTGTCGGCGTATTGCCGTGGGTCGTATCCGGCGGGGCAGCGTCAGGCCCAACCAGCAGGTCACGCTAGTCAAGGCGCATGGGAACCACCATCGGACCAAGATCGGCCTGGTCTACGGTTACCTGGGACTGGAGCGCCACCAGGTGTCTTCCGCCCAGGCCGGGGACATCGTGGCCCTGACCGGCCTCGAAGCCCCCAAGGTCTCCGACACCCTGTGCGACCCGGACCAGGTGGAGGCACTGCCGCCGCTGACGGTAGACGAACCCACGGTGACCATGACCTTCCAGGTCAACACCTCGCCCTTCGCCGGCCGGGAAGGCAAGTACCTGAACTCGCGGCAGCTCAAGGAACGCCTCGAACGCGAGCTCATCCACAACGTGGCCCTACGGGTGGAGGCCGGCAACGACCCGGATCGATTCAGGGTATCCGGCCGCGGTGAGCTGCACCTGTCGGTCCTGCTGGAGAACATGCGTCGCGAGGGCTACGAGCTTGCGGTCTCCCGACCCGAGGTCATCTTCCGCGAGATCGACGGCAAACTCTGCGAGCCCTACGAGCAGCTCACCCTAGATCTGGACGAACAGACCCAAGGGGCTGTCATGCAGGCCCTCGGCGAGCGCGGTGGGGAGCTCAAGGACATGGTGCCGGACGGCAAGGGCCGGGGGCGTCTGGACTATGAGATTCCATCCCGCGGGCTGATCGGCTTTCAGACCGAATTCATGAGCCTGATCTCGGGTACCGGCCTCAGGTATCACGTCTTCGACCACTATGGTCCCGCCCACCCGAAGCGGGGAATCGCCCCGCGCCGCAACGGTGCCCTGATCTCCAACAGCCAGGGCAAGACCCTGGGTTATGCCCTGTTCAACCTGCAGGAACGCGGCCGCATGATGATCTCGCCGGGGGAAGAAATCTACGAGGGTCAGGTGGTGGGTATCCACTCTCGGTACAACGACCTGACCGTCAATCCCCTCAAGGCCAAGCAGCTCACCAACATCCGCGCGGCGGGGTCCGACGCTAACATCCTGCTCACCCCACCGCTAGGCTTCAGCCTGAAGCAAGCCCTGGAATTCATCGAGGACGACGAGCTGGTGGAGGTCACACCCGGCGCCATCCGCATCCGCAAGCACCACCTCAAGGAGCACGAACGCAAGCGGGCGGGAAGAAGCAGGTGACTGCCTGTGGGCCGTCGCGTTGAAATGTTTGAACCGCAGAGACGCAGAAACGCAGAGTTTTTTTAAATCTCGACCCCTCTTGGGTCTTCCGCACCTGTCTGCTCTATCTGCGGCAGACAGGTTGCAGGCAACAGGCCCAGGCTCCTTATGAGCGATGCCACAGCCCCACCGCAGCGACCAGGCAATTTTCCCATGCTCAATCCGACCTGGGCCATCCTGTGGCCAGCCGCCGCGGTCTCATTGCAGCGTCATTCCGGCAGGGAGTGCCGGAATCCAGTGCCAGGGATGGCGAAAACGGAGCAGAGATGTCGGGCACACCGCCAGGGAGCACCGGCAGGATACCGGCGCTTTCCCCTGGCCGCAACGCCGCTGTTCAAACCGGCTGCGTGGCCCAATCCAAAGCGGCGGCGGGCAAGTCGCCCCGGTCAACCCGGCGCCTAGGTCGCGCACCGCGGATTCCGGCCGGGACCGGGGTCAGGTTGCCGCCGCACTCCAAACCGTCCGGTGCTCCCCTGCCATGATCGTCAGCGGTCCGGGATCCTTAAAGAGCCAAGCAATTCATACACGCTCGCCCTGGAGAGAGATGCCTAGGGCGAGCGTGTATAGATTTGTTGGCGATTGAGGTTGCTGCCAGCTTCCGGTCGTTAGCCGCACCTGCGGTGGTTGGTCATGACCGGTAGGTGCGGGGCAAGCCCGCGCCTACGCCTTCCAGCGCTGGGAAAACCAATCCGGCAACATCATGGTTTCAGGAAGAGTTATGCGCGCTCACCCTGGAGAAAGATACCGCCTCTGTTGACCGATTCTGGCATTTACATGTTAAATTGGCATATCGGCATACTCTGAAAAGGCCGAGCAGATCCAAACCGTAGACAATCATCGGGAGAGAGCCATGAGCGACATCGCGGCCTTGAAGCAAGAGAAACAGACCCTGATCGACAAGATGCTCGAGATGCAGAAGCAATTCATCGCATACGAGCACCAGCACGGCGTCTCCGGTAAGGACTACTGGGCCTCCAGCGAAGGGCTCCTCGCCGACTATCGGCAGGAGTATACGGACATGGCGAATCGGGTGGTGGATCTCGCCCACGAGATCGTCGGCTCGTCGCGGGACTGACTCTCTCTCGGCGGACTGAGGGGGTGACGAAAGCCGTTGGTCCCCCCTTTCCAACCCGCTTCCCCAGAGGAGGCGGGCACAAATGTGGCATTACTTTGATTTTCTTAGGTAAGTCATGCGGAACAGGGCCGCAATGGGGTCCTGAACGATGAATGTCAACAACCCCTAGTACATAGTTTCGGTCGATATTGCGAATGCATAGGGGATGTTCGCATCAAGCTCAAGCGACTCTACCTGCAATATCGAGAGAAATGAGGTAGTAGTACCCCATTTCACCTTATTTTTCGCTCTCGGAGCCCTCCCAAACGCGCCAAGGCAAGGCACAGCGCGCCGGGAATAGCTCCCTCTCTTGCCAAGTGCGGTAACGCCGCCTTGGCGCGTTTGGGGGGCTCCCTTCGGGCGCGACGAGAGGCGGCCATCTGCGTTGTTGCGCGAGCTTGAAAGAGGACTGGCTATTCCGGCGTTCGCGCGCCTCGCATCTGGCCGCCTCTCGCCGCGCTGAGAACGTAAAATAAGGTGAAATGGGGGTGCTAGGCATGATTTTAGGAGACACCGTGGCTACGTTTGAAGGTATGGACGCCAGAATCGAATTCGAGAAGGATAATCGGGTTCTGGACGATCTGGAGCTCGAAGCAATAACCTCTGAGGATGAAGATTACGAGAGTGCACCACCGGACTACCAGATTACAACCTACCCGGCTGATTTTACGCTGAAAGTGCTGTACCAGAAATGGAAGGCAAAAGATATCCAGATCCCGGATTTTCAACGCAGCTTCGTCTGGAAGCAGGTTCAGGCGAGCAAACTGATCGAATCCTTCCTGGTGGGACTCCCGGTCCCGGCGGTATTTCTTTATACCGAAAGGAACAGCCAGCAGTTCTTTGTCATCGATGGGCAACAGCGTCTCAAGAGCATCTTTATATTGCTGGTCGCTAGTAAAAACTATGGACTTTAGTCCAAGGGCTTTAGTATTCTCTTGGCGATGAGACCGAAGAAGCACGCAACCCATGCGGTCTACGATCTGAAGGTTTATCTGGTATGGATCACAAAATACTGCTATAAGGTACTAACCAAGGATGTCGGGAAGCGAGTGCGGACGTTGGTTTGCCAAACTTGTGATGCGAAAGATATCGAAATCATCTCGGGGGTAGTCAGCAAGGATCATGTGCATCTCTACATCTCCTATCCCCCGAGGTTATCGGTTAGTGAGATCGTGAAGTCACTCAAAGAAAGAACCTCTCGTAAGATCCAACAAGAATTCCCACATTTGAGGAAGCAGTATTGGGGGCGTCACTTTTGGGCCATCGGGTATGGTGCATTCAGTTCGGGACATGTTACAGATGATATTATCAAAGAGTATATCAGGAAACACCGAGAGCATATGAATCATCATGATGATGACTTTCCAGTCAAATGAAACCTGACTTTTAGTCATCGTGGACTGACTTTTAGTCTGAGGCGTTCAGTCGGCTTTAGCCGAAACAACGACTTTCAGTCGCACCCCAGACTATGGACTTTCAGTCCATAGTGGTTGATATCGAGGGGTACTTTGGCCTCGAGATCCGAGGCACACGTCCTGTATTTCGGTTGACGGGATTGAGCCATAACAGTGCATTCAGTAACAAAACGTTTGAAGACCTGCCTGAGGAAAGCCAGCGTAAATTAAACAATGCCGTATTGCGCGCTTTTATTGTTCAGCAATTGGATCTCGATGACGATACCAGCATGTATCATATCTTCGAAAGGCTGAATACCGGGGTACCCTGTTGACAAATCAGGAAATCCGCAACTGCGTCTACCATGGCAGCTTGATCGAATTCCTCGACCTCAGAAGGAAGTAATGCAACCTTTCATGAGGTCAAACGATTTTACGAAGAAGGACACGTCGTACTGGACTATTTTCGGGAAGCACTGATTGGGACGAATGGCAATGATACAGGAATTTAAGGTCCTCCTCAGCAGTATTGGTAGGCACAGCCCACCTTACGCGTTTTGTTCGTCGAGTCGTGCAGCCCGGCAAAGGTGATCGGAGGATCATTGAAACACATCCACCCCTGGGACGTGACCCCCGCCCAGGCGCGGGCCATTCAGGACCAGCTCCGCGAACGGCTGGTGAGACAGGACGACTTTGCGCCGATTGAAACCGTCGCCGGCCTCGACATCGGATTCGAGGAAGCGGGAAAAATAACCCGGGCCGCGGTAGTCGTGTTGCGCTTTCCCGGACTCGAGCTCCTGGAACGCGCCCTGGCGCGCTGCCCCACCAGCTTTCCCTATATACCGGGGCTCCTATCCTTCCGCGAAATCCCGGCGGCCCTCGAGTCCCTCGCCAAGCTGCGGGTCGAGCCGGATCTGCTCCTGTGTGACGGTCAGGGCTATGCCCACCCGCGCCGGTTCGGCCTGGCCTGCCACCTGGGACTGCTCACCGACCTGCCGAGCATCGGCGTCGCCAAGTCACGGCTTATCGGGGAGCACGGACCCCTTGCCCCGGAAAAAGGGGCGCAGACCTGGCTGCGACACCAGGGCGAGATCATCGGCGCCCTGCTGCGCACGCGCAATAATGTGCGGCCGGTCTATGTGTCCGTAGGGCACCGGATCGGCCTGGAGACGGCGCTGGACTGTGTCCTGGCCTGCACCACCCGCTACCGCCTACCCGAACCCACGCGTCTGGCCCACCGGCTGGCATCGGACGAGAAATGACCATGACAACCAAAGCCCCACAATTGAGGCCAATTCAGCAACGCATGCTTATCGAATTCGCCCAAGCAGCAGGGAGTGACCCACAAGTACTGCTTGATAGCCTGGTCGATCATTTTCTGACAGGTCCGGACTACGCAGCATATTGTCGTCACATAGAGCGTGCAGAGCGGTCGCTTGACGAAGGGGAAGGAATACCACACGCTCAAGTCGTGAAGGCGCTGAAAGACCGAGGTTTGAACGACTACAACAGGTGACATTGCTGTGCTACTGATCCCAGCCATCGATCTCAAAGACGGGCGATGTGTGCGTCTGCGCCAGGGCCGTATGGGCGAGGAGACCATCTTCTCCGACGATCCGGTGCGGATGGCCGGACGCTGGGTCGACGCGGGTGCCCGTCGCCTGCATCTGGTGGACCTCAATGGGGCCTTCGCCGGGAAGCCGGTAAACGACGCCGCCATCCGCGCCATCGCCGCACGCTATCCCGAGCTGCCCATCCACGTGGGTGGCGGCATTCGCGACCAGGCCACCATCGCCGCCTATCTGAATACCGGGGTTGCCTATTGCATCATCGGCACTCAGGCGGTCAAGGAGCCGGAATTCGTAGCCCGCGCCTGCCGGGCCTTCCCCGGCCACATCATCGTGGGTCTGGACGCCAAGGAAGGACGGGTAGCCATCAACGGCTGGGCGGAGCTTACCGAACATCCGGTAATAGACCTCGCCCAGCGCTTCGAAGCAGACGGGATATCCGCCATCGTCTACACCGACATCGGTCGGGACGGCATGATGACAGGTCCCAACGTACAAGCTACACGCGCCCTGGCGGAGGCCATCTCGATCCCCGTCATTGCCTCCGGCGGCATCACCGACCTGGACGACGTGCGCGCCCTGTGCACCATAGGCGCCAGTGGCGTGACGGCCGCCATCACCGGCCGCGCCATCTACGAGAGGACCCTGGACTTCGCCGCGGGGCAAGGTGTCGCCGATGCATTCAGGATGTCTTCCATTTTATGGAGCAGCCCATGCTCGGAATCTGTTCCTTAGGTCCCGTACCGGTCTCGGCCACCTGCTTCATGGCCTCGAACAGATCGCGGCGCGCGCCTGGCGGTGCCGGTTCTCTGCGGCTGGCGTCCAGCCGGCCCCGGTACTGAAGCCCCAACTCGCTGTTGTAACCGAAAAAGTCCGGTGTACAGACGGCATCATAGGCCCTCGCGACCGCTTGGGTCTCGTCGAACAGGTAGGGAAATGGGAAGTCATAATCCGCGGCTACCCGCTGCATGTTGTCGAACGAGTCCTCCGGGTAGTTCGTCGGATCGTTGGACATGATGGCCACGTGGCCGATGCCGTGGCCGGCCAGCTCATGGGCATCGCGCAGGATCCGGTCGCGCACCGCCTGCACGTAAGGACAGTGATTGCAGATGAACATGACCAGTAAACCCTTCTCGCCTTTGCACTGATCGCGGGACCAAACCTTTCCGTCGACGCCCGGAAGGGAAAAATCTGGCGCCGGCGTTCCAAAATCACAGACTGGGGTCTGAACTGACATTGATCGACTCCTGTGTATTAGTGGCTGTTGACATTCATCGTTCACGGTTCGATTACGGCCCTTTTCCGCGCTGACGGCGTTGCGGCTCGTCAAAATAGGCCCACTATTCCTCCTCGCCGCGCCTGGTCAGCACGGAAAATTCCTCACAATCGCCCGCGTTCAGATAAATGTCAACAGCCCCTACTTTCGATTTTCGTATCAGGACGCTGTGCGCGACATCGTACCGGAAGCGGCAAAAAAGCCTAACCGACTCGCAGTCCCTGGCAAAAATCGGTAATGCGGATACCATTCACCAATTTCGGAGACCTCGAATGGACCCTCGGGTCGAGCCGGACTCCGATCCCGGACAATCATAAACCAAGACAACGGGCACGTTAGCGATGGCAAACGATTTCATCTTCACTTCCGAATCCGTCTCCGAGGGACACCCCGATAAGGTAGCGGACCAGATTTCCGACGCCCTGTTGGACGCCATCCTGACCCAGGACCCCCGTCCCGAGCAGGCACGCGTCGCCTGCGAGACCATGGTCAAGACCGGAGCCGTCATCGTCGGTGGCGAAATCACCACCAATGCATGGATAGATCTGGACGAGTTGGTCCGCCGGGTGGTGACGGACATCGGCTATAATAGCTCGGACGTGGGTTTCGACGGCTCCACCTGCGCCGTCATGTCCCTCATCGGCAAACAGTCGGGGGACATCGCCATGGGCGTGGACCGCAGCGACCCGGAGGCCCAGGGCGCCGGCGACCAGGGACTGATGTTCGGCTATGCCACCAACGAGACGGACGTGCTCATGCCCGCGCCCATCACCTATGCCCACCGCCTGGTACAACGCCAGTCGGAGATGCGCCGCTCCCATGTATTGCCCTGGCTGCGACCGGACGCCAAGAGTCAGGTCACCCTGCGCTACCGGGACGGCAAGGTTACTGCCGTGGACTCAGTGGTGCTTTCCACCCAGCATGATCCGGACGTGGACTACCAACATTTGCGCGGGGCGGTGATGGAGAACATCATCCTACCTGTGCTACCTAAGGAGTGGCTCCACGATGGCACCAAATTCCATATCAATCCGACCGGGAGCTTCGTCATCGGTGGCCCGGTCGGCGACTGCGGCCTGACCGGGCGTAAGATCATCGTCGATACCTACGGCGGCGTGGCCCGCCACGGCGGCGGCGCATTCTCCGGCAAGGACCCGTCGAAGGTCGATCGCTCCTCCGCCTACGCCGGACGCTATGTGGCCAAAAACATCGTCGCCGCGGGACTCGCCGAACGCTGTGAGATCCAGGTCTCCTATGCCATCGGGGTGGCCGAGCCCACCTCTATCACCATCGAGACCTTCGGCACCGCCAAGCTGCCCGAGGAGCGGATCGCGGACCTGGTACGCGCGCACTTCGACCTACGTCCTTACACGATTATCCACATGCTTGATCTGATCCGGCCCATTTACCGCAAGACCGCCGCCTACGGACACTTCGGGCGCGAGGAGCCCGAGTTCACCTGGGAACGAACCGACAAGGCGGAGGAGCTGCGCGAGGCGGCCGGGATATAAGAATCTATCGGGGGTCCTCCGTTACCCCAATCAGCTTGAGGGCATCTTGAAAAATTGCCTTCCCGGCAATTTTTCGCCACGCGAAGTGGAAACGCGGTTTCCACTTCGCTTCATTGCTTCAATAACTTTAGTGCGCGAAGCGCATCATAGTTGAAACTATGGACTTTAAGTCCCTTCACTTTCAGTCCGTGGCTTGTCCACGGATGAGGACTTTAGTCCTCCAGACTATGGACTTTCAGTCCATAGTGGTTGATTTCTCAAGCAGTTACGTACTTGAAAAATGGTGGGGCATCCCTGCTGCCCCGCACGGGTGCCTTGAATTTTTCAAGGTGCCCCTGTATGAATCGAGATGATTGCCGTGAAACCAGCTTTCAAAATACTTTGGCATAACTATCCTCATGCCCATGCGTGGCTGCGTGGACGATTGTTTCGGACAATTGGCTGGGACAACCTAATCAATCAACCACTATGGACTGAAAGTCCATAGTCTGGAGGACTAAAGTCCTCATCCGTGGACAAGCCACGGACTGAAAGTGAAGGGACTTAAAGTCCATAGTTTCAACTATGATGCGCTTCGCGCACTAA
>Ga0209458_1000355_pt1 | contig 17461 bp, 21 predicted proteins | sample WorMetLIZAISLAND_FD_187411 | JGI IMG/M metagenome (GOLD analysis project Ga0209458, IMG submission 187411) | Marine gutless worms symbiont microbial communities from Max Planck institute for Marine Microbiology, Germany - Inanidrilus manae... ...
TCTCGGCCGGCTCTTTCTTGCTCATCGATTTCTGCCTCATCTTCGTTCCCTTCGGTCACTACGATGAGCCAGAAATCCTCCCTTGTGAAAACCCCTCAATGTGTCCCAAGGGTGCTGACGTCAGACACGCGATCAGGAAGAAGCCGATTGTCTCAATCATCGAGTTCCCTCCCTTCTACGAACTTGGCCAGCGCCAAGGTGCCGACGAAGCTGACTAGGGCCCAGACGATCGCAACGTCCAACAAATACTCTTTCGCGGTCAGGGCCGTCATGACGGCAACGAAACCGACGACGACGGTGCCGAGCACGTCAATCGCAACCATACGGTCAGGCGCGCTTGGCCCCTTGCCGATGCGATAGAGGCAGAGCAGGCAGCAAACCAGGAGCCCGGCGAACACCAGCAACACGAAGGGATCGAGCGTCATCATTCGACAATCCTCCCGATGAACCATTCGAATCGCCCAAGAATGAGCCGCGCCACTTCTTCCGGATCAGCTGTCGAAACGTCGATCCAGTGCACAAAGAAAGTCCCGTCCTCGCCGATATCGAGGGTCAACGTGCCCGGCGTCAGGGTGATCGAAGCGGCCAGCAAGACGCGCGCCGATCGCAGTCTCAGTTTCGATTTCACGGCGACGACGCCAGGCCGGATCGGCATCGCCGGGTGCAGCACCCGGTAGGCGACATCGAAACTGCCTTGAGCACGTAGAAGACGAACACTACCAGGTAGAGCATGGCCCATAGGTAACGACGCGGGTCGATGAGGCGTTCGAAGCGATGCGTGACGATCCGTTTCATCACTCAGGCGACGAAGGCGGATACCAGAACACCGGCCCCGATGTCGCACCACAGCAGACCGCCGTCGGTCGGTGCGACCGGCCACACCAGCAGCAGCCAAAAGCCAAAGATGACGGCAAACAGCGTCAGGCGTTCGGCTGTGGGACGGCTCGTCGCGCCTTGTGTCTCGGCGGTCCTGCCGATCTCTGGAACGTTGGTTTTCGGTTCGGCCGTAACGGTCATTCTTTACTTTCCTTCGTTGCCGCCTCCTACGGGGCGAAAGGCCCGGCCAGCAGGGTGTCCACGGCCGGTCCGATGAAAAACGGGTCATGCAGCCCGCCGATCACCAAGAGCGACAGGGCCAGACAGGCAATCGACAACAGGATCATGGCAATGGCCATCGACCGCGGCTCTTGACGCCAGGCCATTGATGTCGTCGGCGACGCGGTGAAGAAAGCGCCGCGCTGTACCTTGAGCTGATAGGCAAGGGTCACAATGCTGACCAAGGCGGCAACGATGGCGAAACCCACGAAACCGGCTTCGACGGCGGCCAGGATGATGATCAACTTGCTCCAGAAGCCGTTGAGCGGCGGGATGCCGGCGATCGACATTGATGCGATCAGCGAGGTACCGCCGGAAACCGGCAATGCTCTGTTGAGGCCCCCGAGTTTGTCGAGATCGCGGGTGCCCGTCGCGTATTCGACGGCGCCGGCATTGAGAAACAGCAGCGACTTGAAAGCGGCATGGTTGACCAGGTGATAAAGCGCACCGACGATGCCCAGTGGCGTTCCGAGGCCGAGGCCGAGGACCACGTAACCGACCTGGCCTATCGAGCTGTAAGCGAACAGGCGCTTGATGTCGGTTTGCGCCATGGCGAGCAGACTGCCGGCGACCTTGAAATCACGGCCAGCCAGCGGAGTGCGGTGAGTACGCCTTCGCCAGCGCCGAACACGTTGAAGATGAGCCGGGCCAGGACGTAGATGCCTATCGCCTTGATCAGCACGCCGGACAGCATGGCGGAAACCGGGGCCGGGACCGACGGGTGTGCGTCCGGCAGCCAGGCATGGAACGGCACTAGGGCCGATTTCAGACCGAAGCTGCCGAGGAACAGGGCCAAAGCGAAGAGCAGCGGCAGGCTCATGCCAGTGTCGTGGACGCGAACCGCGATATGGCTCAGATTGAGGTTGCCGGTGACGCCGTAGATCAGGGCGACGCCGATCAGGATGAAGGTCGACGATACGGTGCCGAGGACGGCGTATTTGAACGACGCCTCCAGTTCCTCGTGCCGACAGCCGAAGGCGACGAGGGCGTATGACGCGATGGCGGCGATTTCCAACATGACGTAGAGATTGAACAAATCGCCGGCCAGGATGACACCGTTCATGCCGGCCATCATGATCAGGAACAAACTGTAGTAACGGTCCTTGGCGGTGAACTGGCGCATGTAATCGATGGAATAGAGGCCGGCGGCCAGGCGACCCCGGCGACGGAAACCAGCATAAGCGAAGCCAGGGGGTCGAGGCGAAGCACGATGCCGATCGGTGCCGACCAGCCGCCGACTTCGTAGAGACCGTGCTCGCCAAAGGTGACGATGCCGATGATGACGAGGGCGAACAGCGTCAGATTGGCCAGCCAGTCGGCGACGCTCTCCCGGTTTGCAGCGATTAGCGGAATTAGGAATGCCGCCGCCAGTGGCAGGACGGTGAAAAACGGGATCAGGGCATGGACTAGTGTGTCCGTCATCAGTTTCCGTTCCCTATCCTCTAAGCCGCCGGATCTCGGTCACGTCAAAAGTCCCGTAGCGTTCGTAGAGTCGCACGCAAAGCGCCACCATAAGGGCGAGGACGCCGAGGCCGATGACGATCGACGTCAGGACCAGGGCTTGAACCAGGGGGTCGACAGCGCTCACGGCGAACACCGTCGGTGCCGTGCCGAAATCGAGGATCGGTGGCAGGCCGCCGTGCCGGTAACCGATCAGGATCAACAGCAGATGCACGCCGTGTTCCATGATCAGGAGACCGATGACGATTTTCACCGTGTTGCGGCTGACGACGACACCGTAGACGCCGACCATGACCAGCAACAGGGCGAGGGAATAGATCATGGTCCGCCCTCCGTTTCGCCGCCATCACCGAGCATGACGCGGAAGGCGGCCAAAACTGCGAAGACCAGGAAGATGGAGCTGGCCACCTTCAGACCGAGTGCCATGTTCGACATCGGAATCGTGCCTGCGCTGAACAGCGCGAAGCGGGCCTCTTCCGACGTCGCAATGAAGTTCTCGAAAAAATAGCCGCCGGCCAACCAAGTGCCGACAAGCGCGATCACCAGGAAGGCCAGGATACCGACACTGTCGAGGCGAGATGCCAAGCCGCTGTGGAAGAAACGTCGCGCCTCGTCGCCACCAAGGGCCAGGACCATCAGCGCGAATGCGCAAGCGATGACGACGCCGCCGGCAAAGCCGCCGCCCGGCGTCAGGTGGCCGTAAAGGACGATGTAGATACCGTAGAGCAGGACGATGCCGCGCAACCAGCGGGCGACCGTGCGGACGATGGTGCTCATGCCGGGGTCGGATCGTTTGCCGGTCATGCCCGATCCTCCTCGTGGTGGGTTCCCTGCGTCCGCGCCCGGCGGCGCAAGATGGCGACGGCACCGATGACGGCGCAGAACAATACGGTCGCTTCGCCAAGTGTGTCGTAGGCCCGAAAATCAAGGAGCACGGCAGTGACGGCATTCGGCGCACCGGTTTCCGCCAAGCCCGTCTCCAAATAAGCGGTCGCCGGCGCATCCATGAAGCGGTCCATGGCCGCGTAACTGAATTCCGGGAAATGAGCGAACAGCTGTACGCCGAATAGACCGATGGCGACGACGATGGCGGCGGCGATCATGCCGACGAGGCCGCGGCGGTTGTTGTTGGTCTCGCTTTGGCGGCCCAATGTCGCCCGGATCAGGATGACCAGTGTGACCACCTCGACGCCGATCTGAACGATGGCGATATCGGGGGCGGCGAGGAACAGAAACGCGATGGCGAGCAGGAATCCGACGGCACCGACGCCGATCACAGAGGCCATCAAATTCGGCGTCTCGAGGGCGAAGATAGCGGCAATGACAGCCAAGAGAACAATGACGGCAAGGACCTCGATCATCTCACCCTCCCCACTGCAAAAGCAGGTAAACCAGGGCCAGGGCGCCGAACAGGGCCCAGGTCAGGTAATGGGGCAAGACGCCCGTATGGGCTGTGCGCAACCAACCGCTGAGATATCCGGCCGTCGCTGCGCTGACGTCGTGGATGTCGAAGAGCCGGGTTCGCGCCAAATGGTAGAACTGGCGGAGCACCGGCACCTTCTCGATGGTTGCGTAGAAGTCGACGCCGGTGACCTCGACGTGGCGGGCGGCCCCGGTGTCTACGTCCCGGATATAGGCCTCGTCCATGTGTTCGCCGCCGATGTAGGTGCCGACACGGCGCAATTTGCCGCCCCGCATGGTCAATAGGTAGGCCAACAGGCCGAAGCCGAGAGTGACCAGGATCAATACCGTCGCCGGTCCCGACCACCAGACGCCGGCCATCTCGACGTCGACGACCGGCAGGATCAATTCGCCGAGTGGCACGTCTCGGGCGAAGATACCGAAGATCGCGCATAAGACCGCCAGGGTCAGCATCGGCGCGACCATGGCGAAACCCCTTCGTGGACGGAAGCCTTCTTGACCTCAGGCGCTGGTTTGCAAAGAAAGGCGGCGTGCATGACCTTGGCGAAACTGGCCAGCGTCAGGGCCGATCCCAGCATGGCGGCGGCGATGAACAGGATCCAAACGCCGGGCGCCGTCTCGGCGCCGGAGATAACACCCTGGTAGACCATCCATTTGGAGGCGAAACCGTTAAGCGGCGGGATGCCGGAGATGGAGAGTGCGGCGATCAGGCAGACGGAGAAGGTCAGCGGCATCAACCGGCCAAGGCCACCGAGGCGATCGAGGTCGGTGTTGCCGGCCGATTTTTCGACGGACCCGGCGCAGAGGAACAGGGCGCATTTGTAGATGGCGTTGTTGAGCATGTGGAAGAGCGCGCCGGCCAACCCCACGGCCGTACCGGTACCGATGCCGAGCACCATGTAGCCGACCTGGCTGACCGCGTGATAGCCGAGCAGCCGCTTCAGGTCATGCTGCACGAGTGCCAACAGCACTGCGGCCAGGATGGTGATGGCGCCGACCGCCATCAACAGGAGATGCATAGCCGGTGTCGCGACGAAGAGGTCGAGTACGAGCCGGGCCAGCAGGTAGATACCGAGCAGCTTGTCGAGGGACGCGGGTAGGAATGCGGATACGGGCGCGTCGGCCTTCTCACCGCAATCGGGGACCCAGCTGTGCACTGGCATGGCGCCGGCCTTGGCGAAGGCGGCGATGGCGAAGCAGAGGAAAGCGAGATGGCTGTTGAGATCGGTCAGCGCCAGGGCGCCGCCGTCCATGCGTGTCGAGCCGGCCAGATTCCAGACGAGAACGGCACCGAAAATCAAGAGCGCGTCCGATCCGCCGACGATCATTAGCGACTTCTTGGCGGCATCCGCAGCCTCGGGGCCGGCGATGCCGATCATCAGATAGAGGGTGAGAGCGACGAACCCCCAGCAGACGAGCAAGAGGATCAGATCGTTGGCGAGGACGACGCCGGCGGATGCGGCAATGGTCCACAACAGATAGGCGAAGTACTCGCGCTGGCGCTCACGGCCGGTCATGTATTCGACTGAGTAAAGCGCGATTAGGAAACCGACGAGGGTGATGATCAGCAGCACGAAGGCACTCAACGCGTCGAGGCGCAGGGATAACCAGGCGCCGGCTTCGAAACTGTTGCCGATGATCGAAAACAGCGGCCAGGAGATGGTCAAGGTGATGGCGGCGACCAGGACGGCGAATTACGAACGTAAGAGTTCCGCGCGGTTCGGCAGGACGAGGCAGAGCAATCCACCGGCCAGCGGTAGGATGATCGGTAAAGTCAGCGCGTGAAAGATCGCGTCCATGTGCATTTCGTCCGTCCTACTCCATGGGCAAATCCGGTTCCTGCCAGCCCGTCTCTTCTGTCAGCTTCTGGGTTTTCTCGCGCGACAACCGGATCAGGTCGGCCGCGCCCAGCAGCCGGTCGCCGCTCCGCTCGTCGACGGCGGTGGCCATGCGTTCGGTGCAGCAGTAGCAGGGATCGACGGCGGCCAGGATGATGGTCGCATCGGCGACGGTGGCGCCGATCACCGTTTCTCGATTGGTCGGCACGTTCATGTAGCTGGGCGCGCGCACCTTGTGGCGCACCGGGCGGTTACTGCCGTCGCTCCGGATGTAGTGGAAGACCTCGCCCCTCGGCGCCTCGTAATGACCGATGCCCTCGCCGGGCGCGACTCGTTCGGGGTAGGCGTCGATCGGGCCGGTAGCGCTTTCCAATTCATCCAGGCACTGTTCGATGATGCGGATCGATTCGAACATCTCCAAAATCCGCACCACGGCCCTGTCGAAGACGTCGCCGCCGTCACGGGTGATTACGTCCCAATCGACCCGGCCGTAGGCGGCGTGGGGATGGTCGCGCCTGACATCGATGGTGACACCGGACGCCCTGGCCGTCGGTCCCAACGCTCCGTAAGCGATGGCCTTGTCGCGGGTCAAGACGCCGACGCCGAGGGTCCGGGCATGCAGCAGCGGGTCTTCCATGACCGCGTCACGGAACATGCCGATCGGTTTCCTGAGGCCGTCGACCAACTTGCGGATATCCGGAATGTCGTCAATCTCGATGTCCTGGCGCACGCCGCCCGGTTTCATCATGCCATAGTGGTTGCGGTTGCCGGCGATCGTCTCGAGGATGTTCAGGACGTCCTCGCGGAACCGCCACGACCACATCCAGATGGTGTTGAATCCGAGGAAATGACCGGCCAGGCCGAGCCACAGTAGGTGCGAATGAAGGCGCTCCAATTCGGCGACGACGGAACGTATGAAGAGTGCGCGATTCGGAACGACGATACCGCCGGCCTCCTCGATGGCTTGCACGCAGGCCAGCGGATGGGAGGTCGAGCAAATGCCGCAGATGCGTTCGACCAGAAAGATCGTCTCCTCAAAGTCCTTCGATTCGGAGAGTTTTTCGATGCCGCGGTGGTTGTAGCCGAGTTCGATGTCGAGATGGACGACCGTCTCGCCTTCCACGTGTAGCTTGAAGAACTCGGGCTCTTCCTGGAGCGCGTGATAGGGACCGATAGGGATGATGGTGCGTTTACCCATGCCCGGTGTCCCGCCCGTAGTCCCGTCTCAGGGGGTATTGACCCTCCGGCCAGTCGTCGTCCAAGAGCAGATGTCGGAGGTCCGGGTGGTTCAAGAATCGGACGCCCAGGAGCTCCCACATCTCGCGCTCGATCCATTCGGCGGCCGGGCAGACATCGGCGACACTGTCGATTTCCGGATCGTCGCGGTCGAGCCGCGCGCGCAGGGTGACGACGCAATCGGCGCCGTCGAGGGCCCAGTGGTAGAGGATCTCGATGGCGTTTGGGGTATCAACGCCGGATGCGATCTGGAAGCGGGCACCGAGGTCTTCGAACATCAGGCGGCTGGCCTCGACGACGCTCTTTGGAGTCACTTCGACGAACAAGCGGCGTGGCGATTTTTCCTCGACACCGATCAGGCTCTCGCCGAGGGTTCCTTTGATTTGATCGATGACATTTCGATCTGTCATGGTTTCTCCGTCAGTCCGCTTCACCGGCTCCGACAACGGCCAGTTCGCCGGCGGGTGTCGGTTGTCGGATTTGCGGCTGCGCCAGGGGTTCGCCGGCGCGTAGGCGTTTGATCACCTCGACGACGCCGAGGATGATGGCTTCCGGCTTCGGCGGGCAGCCGGCGATGTAGGCGTCGATCGGGATGTAGGTCCCTGGCGGGCCGTCCCAGTTGTAGGAGCCCCGGAAGATGATGCCGGTGCACGGGCAGCCGCCGACGGCGATGACGACGACCGGTTTCGGCGCGTCCTCGTAAAGTCGCCTCGCGCGGACGGCCGCCTTCTTGTTGAAGATGCCCGACAGCAGCAGGACATCGGCGTGGCGGATGGAGCCGACCAGCGTCAGGCCGAACCGTTCGATATCGTATTTCGGCGTCAGCGCATCGAGAATCTCGATGTCGCAGTTGTTGCACGCGCTTCCCGCCAGGTGAAAGACGTTGAGCGACCGGGTCAGGGTTTCGATGGCCAGGTTCATGGTCTCACCATCCGATCAGGGCCAGGACGACCGCCACGGTGGCGACGGCGCTGACCGGTCCCCAGAAAAACTTCACGGCCTGGTCGATGCGCAGCCTCGGCGTCGTATTGCGCAGAACAATGACGACAACGACCAGGAGCAGCCACAGCCCGGCCCCCGAAAGAGCACCCAGCCAGCCGTTGCCGACCACGGCGCCACCGGCGAACAGGACGACCAGGAACACCGGCATGATGAACAGCATCATCACGCGGGTGAGCTTGAACATGGCCAGCGGCGGGCCCGAATACTCGATGATGGCACCGCTGCTAAGCTCGGTCTCCGCCTCCGCCATGTCGAACGGTACCAGGGCCAGTTTGGCCTGCATGCAGACGATGCCGACGACAAGCGCCAGGATTCCGGACGGCGAGGCAACGGCGGTTCTGGCCACGATTTCGCTCAGCAGAATGCTGCCCGATTGGGTCACCGGTACCAGGATGGCCAGGATGAAGGGCAACTCGTAGGCAAGCAGCAGTTTGATTTCACGACTGCCGCCCAGGGAGGCCAGCGGGTTGTGCGACGCGAATGCGCCAAGAATGACCGCCAGCGCCGGCATCGCCAGCAGGTAAACAAGGACAATCAGATCGCCCATGAAGGCGGTGCCGGGGTCGATCAAGGCCCGCCATAAAATGGTCGAGGCGAGCACAACCGAAGCCAGACCGATCAACGGCGCGCCCAGGAAAACGGCCAACGGGCTGCCGTTCGGCACGCAGGTCTCCTTAATCATCAATTTGCCGATGTCGAAGAATGGCTGTAGGAGCGGCGGTCCGACCCGCATCTGCACGCGGGCTGTCACTTTGCGGTCGACCCAGCTGGTCAACAGGCCGGCGACGGCGGTGAACAGGAGGCCGGGGAAAATCAGGAATTGCAGGACGACGAAAAACTCGTTCATGTCCGCGCCTCCCGTTTCACCCACTTCGACGACCGCGCCGCCAAGTGCGCATCGAGAACGTGCACGTTGGCTTCGATTGGGCCGATCTCGCGGAACTCGATGGCCCCTTGCCCGCAACTGTCGACGCAGGGTGGTTTCGTATCGCCGACGGTCAGGCAGTAATCGCAGGGTGTCTCATAGAATGGCACCAGGTCCGGCAATATGGTGCCGAACGGGCAGGCGTGGACGCAGAGTTTACAGCTGACACACCGCAGATTGTGGCGGACAAGGATGCCGTCGATGCCGCGTTCGAGAACGCCGGTGGGGCACGAGTCGATACAACTCGGCTCCTCGCAGCGCCGGCAGATCAGCTCGAACGTAGCGCGCTCGCGCAGGCCCAGAATGCCGTGATCCTCTGCGTGCGGACGGAAAAAGTAACCGCAATGGACGCCGCAGCTTTCACAGCGGTCGCATTTCGCGAGGTCGATGACCAATCTCTTGCTCATGTCCTTCAGTCGTTCCAAAGCCTTGGGTTGGTACTGATTTCGTCGTAGGGAAAAACTGGCCCGTCGACGCAGACGTGATAACGCCCCATTCGGCAATGACCGCATTTACCGACGCCGCAGCTCATGTTGCGCTCCAGCGAGAGATAGATGTCATGCGGCCGGTAGCCGCGCTCCAGGAGCTTGTCGACGGTGAACCGCATCATCACCGGCGGTCCGCAGATGACGACGACACCATTATGCGGATCGCATTCCAGGAATTCCGGCTCGAGGATTTCCGGTAGGACACCGACGTGTCCTTTCCAACCGGGCGCAGGCGCATCGACCGTCATCATCACGTCGAGCGCGTCGCCACGGTCCCAGCCGCGAGACGCGGCTTCCCGGAACACGAGATCGTCGGGGGAGCGGGCACCGTAACGCAGTATCACCCGTTCATAGGCATCGATATCCTCTATCAGCTCCAGCAGCAGGGCGCGCAACGGCCCGACGCCGCAGCCGCCGCCAGCGAGCAAGATTTCCTTGCCCTTGAACTCGTCGAGCGGATAGGCGCGCCCATAGGGTCCGCGCACGCCGACCTCGGCGCCGGTCGCCAATTCGTGCAGGCAATCGGTGACGCGGCCGGTCTTCATGATGGTGATTTCCATGCGCTCCGTTATGCGCGGCGACGAGGACGGCGTGAACGGGGCCTCGCTGATGCCCGGCACCGTCAGTTCGACGAACTGGCCGGCGGCAAAGGGCAACGGCTCACGCGGGCGGATGCCGAAAGTCTTGATGGTTGGCGTTTCGTCGTCGATCCGGTCAATCGTCGCCGGAACCGGCGTGTAGAGCATGGCTGTCATCGATGGCCCTCTTCAATACGTGACGGATATCGATCTTGCCGATGCAGGCCTCCGTGCAGCGTCCGCAGCCGTCGCAGGCATAACGGCCAAGGACCTGCGGGAAGTAGCTGATTTTCTTATCGAAACGGTTTCTCAAACGTTGGGCGCGGCGGTGGCGCGGATTGCCGCCGCCGGCGGTGCGGGCGAAATTGGCGAAAAGGCACGAATCCCATTGTTTCGTCCGCGCCGTCGCGCCACCCCGGTCGAGCCCATCCGTAAGCAGGAAACAGTGTTACGTGCAGCAAATGAAGTTGCAGGCCCCGCATTCGACGCAATCTTCGGCGAAGTCCTCCCACAGGTCGGACTCGAAAGCGTCTTCGACGGCGGCCCGTAAATCGGCGCCGGGTGTGAGGCCGTGCCTCGTCGCGTTTTCGGAGACCTCGGCGAACATCACCGCCCGTTGGCCCTCGCGCGCCGCGATCAGGTTGTCGCCGGCCGGGCACAGAAATTCGCGGATTCCGTTCAGCAGGGCGTCACCGCGCTTGCTGCCGCCCTCGATGACCGCGCCCAAGGGTGTCGGCGAGATGTTGATGTCGTAACCTCGGTCGGGATAGGGCTGTTCGCCGACGGCCGGGCAAAAACAGACGTCGAGGCAGCCGGTGCAGTCGGTGGTCACAAGGATCGTCTTTTCGCGAGCCTCGGCGTAGTAGGGGTCTCGGTAGCCGCCTTCGAGAAACACGTGATCGTAGATGGCAAGCGCCGACAGGTCGCAATTCTTGACACCAATGACGATGCGCTCAGGCAATGCGCCAAGGGGAGACGGTACGTCCCACCGACCGAGATTCTCACGGGGTCGGAAAAATATCGATTTCAGGGGTTGCGTCGGGCGATAGGTGCCGAGCGTGTGTCGGCCTCTGGTCCAGCTCTCGGCAGACACCAAACGGTATTCGCCATCCTGGGCACGCTCTAGGGCATATACAAGACGGTCGGCGCCGAGAGCGGTGAGGACGTCGTCTAATCCATAGGGTTCAGCGACGGTCCAACTCATCTTGACCAACACAAGACGGATTTATCCAATTTACCCTATCAGATTTCACGCAACCTGTTGATGAGGTGGATCAACTTCAGGGAAGGACAAGGTCAGCCACGGTGCCGGCAAGGCTGGTAAAGACCGTAATTGGCGTCAGACACAGGGCCTCTTTGACGTAAAAAAAGACCGCCACGTTTGACGGGCGGTTCCTGAGATGGTTAAGCACTAATGATCGGATCCCGATGGCGTGAATACTCGGTTCGATTAATTCTTCGAAAACGTTGAAATACTTTGCTCCTGTCCGCGACAGGGACACCGGCGACGGCCAATTAGAGGTAAGTGGATTTGCGGTGACGGGATCTCAGCGTTCAGAAATGTCACCTACCGGCGTGTCCCGTTTCGAGGTCGGAAGGCGTCAATCCAATAAGTTGGGATTTCGAACCCCGGACCCACATGACGTTACATTGGTTCACGTTAGGATGCCGGCTTCGCTTTAGGATGCAGGCTTCGCGCTTTAAGCGACCGTTTTCCAGCAATACGTGACATGCGGTATTCACCAAAGGGTCGATTGCAGTTCTTGGAGGGGGCGAGTCCGAAAATGTGGCTCGGCCGAAGAAACCCGATCCTTCGAGAACCAACTGTTTGCTGCGCCAGGCGGGCTTAAATTCGCCGGTGAGCGATAACGAGGTTCGACTGAGATTCGGAAAATAAACAGCATCAGTCTCCACCGCCCCCAATCTTCTCCCGAAGCGTATTGGCCACCGCCAGCGGCGGTTCGTCGAAATCGAAGAAGCCCAGGTAGGCCCCCATCGGGTCGATGACGTAGACGCCGCCGGAGTGGTTGATCAGGTAGTCGTCCCCCTCGCTGACCTTGTCGTAAGTCACTTTGTAGTTGGCCGCCACATGTTTGATCTCATCGGTGGTGCCGGTGAGGCCGATGATCGAGGGGTGGAAATGGGTCACGTAGCCGGCCAGTTGTTCCGGCGTGTCGCGGTCCGGGTCGAGGGTGATGAAAACCGGCGCCACCTTATCGGCCTCGTCGCCCAGGTGATCAAGCATCTCAGCAATGTTGGTCAAGGCCACCGGGCAGATATCCGGGCAGTAGGTGTAACCGAAGAAGACCAACAGGTGCTTTCCACGTAACTCCTTATCAGAAAGCCGCTTCCCCCGGTGATCGGTAAGGTCGAAAGAGGTGTTCGTGATCTCGGCTCCCGCCGGCGCGACGCCCCCCCAAGAGGAGCCCGCCGATGGCCAGCACAGCCAAAATACCGTTGACGGATGGCCTCTTTCGTCCCCGGACCTCAGACATCGTCCGGAATGGTGAAAACCTGCCGTGTCCCGTTGACGCCGCGCAGCGAGAATTCGCCGAGCGAAGTCAAATGACCTTGGTAATTTCCGGCGAAGGCCTCGGAAATCACAATCGAAGCCTCGGTCTCCTTGGTCAGGGCTTCGATGCGCGCCGCCTCGTTGGCCGCCGCCCCGATCACCGTGAACTCGAGGCGCTCGGGGATGCCGATGTTGCCGTAGGTGACCTCGCCGATATGAAGGCCGATACCGAAATCGATCGGCGGTTTGCCTTCTGCTTCCAGGGCCTCGTTGAGATCGCCGATCCGCGCCTGGGCGTCGAGGGCGGCCGCGATGGAACGCTTGCAGGCGTCGCCGATGGCACACGAGTTCTCGCGGCAGGCAGCCTCATCAGTGCCGATCGGGAATATGGCCAGCACCTCGTCGCCGATGAAGCGCAGGACCTCGCCGCCGTTGTCGACGACGGCGCCGGCCATACAGTCGAAAAAGCGGTTAAGGTGGTCGAGGAAATCGCGCCTGGACAGGGTCTCCGCCAGCGGTGTCGATTGGCGCATGTCGCAGAACCAGATGACGGCGTGAATGTCTTCGCCGTCGCCGCGCTTGATGGAGCCGTTGAGAACACGCTGGCCTGTATGTTTGCCGACAAAGGTTTCGAGTAGCGTGGCCGCCGTCCGCGCCTTGGCGTGAACCTCGAAGAGCCGGCTCAACAAGGGAATGACCTCGTGGACGTGGCCGAGCGACTCGGTGGTGAAGCCGTCCGGGCGGTCGGTGGCCATGGTCAGCGCGTTGATCTGGCCGTCCGAAAAGCGCACGGGCATGGCCACGTACTCGATGGCGCCGGCCTCGTAGAGGTCCTTGAGGATGGGAAAATCATTGATGCTCTCGGCGTCGACCCAACGCCTTATGCCGCCCTCCCCTTCGAAGATCAACGGCAGCGGACTGGCCCGATACTGCCGGCTCTCGAAAGTTTCGTTGGAGGCGGCATTGCGCACCGCTTCGCCGGTGTCGCGGGACCACCGGTAGGAATGGGCGACCAGAAGCGGATGCAAGGTCGGGATGACGACGTTCAAGCGTAATACGGAAAGCCCGGCCTCGTTCAGGGCATTGGCGAAGCGGCGCACCAATTCCCGGGTCGTCGTCGCGTCCCAGGCTTCGCGGAGCAGCCAGTCGACGAGCGGGTTTTCCTTGACGCCCGATGGGTCCGTCCGGACGGCGGAGCGTTCATATCCGTCCAGGGGCTTGCCGTCGACGAACCAGCCGTCCATACGATCGCGGTAGAACGACACATATCCGCCAATCTCATGGACCTCCGGGAAGGGCTCCTCGTATCCCCAGAGCGCGTTCTCGGCGCTTTTCTCCCTGACCCGTAGCGTCCAGTAGCTGGCGTTGCCCTTGAAGGGACAGAACGTGCTGTGATCGGTCGTCTCCATAAGGTCCATGCGGACGTGGGCTTTCGGGAAATAGTAGGTCGGTTCGAGCCGCGTTTCGTGCAGCACCAGGACCTCTTCACTATCGGCGATGGTGACGCCGTTGAACTCGATTCGATGGTGTTCGACGACGGCATCGACCGAGATCCGATAGTCAGGATCCGGTGCAAACGACTCGGCCAAGCGGACGACGCGTTCTGCCATGGCCATTTGCCTTTCCTCCTCATCCGACTTCGAGCTCTCTAATGAAGGTAGAACACCGAGCCGTTTGCGCAAGGGCCGCGTAGCGGCTGTGTCCGGCGGCAAAAGCGGATCTTCGCGGAAAAGCGGGCCGGATCGGGCCTTCTTTGTGGTCGGTCACGAAGTCTTGAGGCGAATGCGATGACGCGCCGTCGCCGCGGCGCCGGGCGACCGCCCCGGCTCGAGGCGGCCGGGGCGGCGTTTGGTTCGTTGGCGCGATCAGGCGGCCTTGATGTCCTCGAGGAAGGAATCGACTTCGTCGCGCAAGGCGCTCGCGTTCTTCGTCAGTTCCCGGGCCGCTTCGAGGACCTCATTCGGCGACTGCCGGGTTTCTCCGGCGGCTTGGGTGACGTCGCTGATGTTGGCGGTCACTTCCTGCGTGCCACTCGCCGCCTGTTCGACATTGCGGGCGATCTCCTGGGTCGCTGCGCCCTGTTCCTCTACGGCCGACGCGATCGTCGTCGAGATCTCGCTGATCTCTCGGATGACGGCGCCGATCCCCTCGATCGCCGAGACGGCGTCGTGCGTCGCAGTTTGGATGCCGCCGATCTGGGCTCCGATTTCGTCGGTCGCCTTGGCCGTCTGGTTGGCCAGGTTCTTGACCTCGGAGGCGACGACAGCGAACCCCTTACCGGCATCGCCGGCCCGTGCCGCTTCGATGGTGGCGTTCAAGGCCAGCAGGTTGGTCTGCTCGGCGATATCGGTAATCAAGCTGACCACTTCACCGATCTTCTGCGCCGCATCAGCTAACCCCTGAACTTGCTCGTTGGCACCCTCGACCTGACTGACGGCGTTCGCTGCGATCGTCGTCGATTGGCCGACCTGGCGGCTGATCTCGGATATGGACGAACTCAGTTCCTCGGCCGCCGAGGCGACTGTCTGAACGTTGGTCGACGCCTCTTCCGCCGCCGCGGCAACAGCCACCGTTTGCGTATTGGTCTTCTCGGCCGTCGCTGACAGGCTTTCCGACGAGGCCCGCATTTGGGTCGATGACGCGGTCACGGTCTCGATTGCGCTCGACACGACCTTGTCGAAATTGTCCGTACGCGATGCAATGGTCTCGGACCGCTTGGCTTGCGCCTCGCGGACCTGAGATTGCTCGGCCTCGAGCTTGCGGTTCTGGATCATGTTGTCCTTAAAGACCTGTACCGATTTCGCCATGTCGCCGATCTCATCCCGACGGTGAAGATCGGGAACCTCGGCCTCGGCGTCGCCTTCGGCCACGACGTTCATCACCTCGGTCATACGGCGCAGCGGTTGGATAATACCGCGCGACGAGTAGACGGCGATACCCAGCAGGACGGCGAGTGTCACCATCATCGCCGCTATATTGGAGAAACGGATCAATGCCTGCTTTTGGTTGGCAAGCGCCGAATACTGTACGACCAGATCGTTGCTGACCTTCCGCAACATGTTCGATTGGCCCAAGATCTGGCCGATCGCCTTGTGTTGATCCTGCCTCGCGACGCTGCCGCTCGCGATGGCTTTGGCGGTCTCGCGGAATCCGGCCAGTTCCTTTTCAACGACGACGATCGTTTGTTGGATTTCCTCATCATCGATGGCGACAGCCGTTCTTGATTTTTCCATGGCGAGATCGGCCGGATAGTCGCCGCCGGACTTCATCGCCGCCAACGTCTTGGTGAAAATGGTCGCCACCGTTTGGTATTCCTTCAAGGTCGGGTTCAAAGCCTCGTACCCGGCAGCAACATCGGCGGAAAACGGCAACTCGTAGCGCCGGATGCCGAGCATGTCGCCAACCTTATAGGACTTGTCTTGCATTTCGGAATGGCATGTCGCGCAGCCTTTGACGGTTGCCAGGTCGGCTGTATAGAACACCAGGCGAAGGCCGCTGTCGGCTTCCAGTGGCTCCATGTAGGTCTTGTCGGGGTTCGCCTTGAGGAATTCGTTGGCCTTGACGTCCATCTCCGTCTTCAGGCCCTGGTCCGCGTTGATCGGCAATTCGGCAACGACGTCGACCGAAACTTCAGCAACCTTGGAATGGTTGAAATTGACGGCGCGCGTCAGGGTCGCAGGGAAAGGAACCGCTGGATGCGGCTCGTTTTGGGGGTCCATCGACACGGTCATTCCGGCCGCCTTGGCCGATGCGATCACCAATTGCGTATAGGACTTCCGCATATTGGTGATGTAGTTATCCAAATTGACGATGTTCTCTCGGATGTCCGTGACCAAATTCTTCTTCATGGCATATCCGAGAACCGATTTGCCCATGGCCTGGGATAGCATACGCTGGCGGCCGAGTGCGTTGACGACACTGGTATCGCCTTTGGCGCCTTCCATCAGAACCCATATACTCGTGCCTGAAACCACGCCGACGACGCCGATGGCCGCCAGCAACAGGTAAATTTTCGTCTTGAGTAGTAGCGATTTCATGACTTCCTCTCTGGTCCCCTACCTATTCCCGTGCCGATAAAACGCTGTCCTATTTCGGCGCGGTATTGCCTTCATTTCTGACCCTTCGTCGACAACGTTGATCGTCGTCAACGTTAAGGCCGTCGTGTTGCCACTCGATTTCGGAAGTGTTTCGGAATGTTTCTAATTCTTAGCCTACGTCTATTGAGTATTTCTTGTGTTTGGCCGCGATCCGACCATACGGTTGGCGATTTACACCGGACGCGAGGGATAATAGGTTGTGCGCCGGTCTGGGGCGGCATCTTGCTGGCGCCCTTGGACTATCATCAGGAGTTGGATTGAGGGCGCTGACGGATGGGCGATACGACATCGGTTTCCGTTTTTCCGCTAATAAGGCAGATCTCCCGGAGGGTCTCTCCTCTCCTGGTGCGATTGCCGATCAGTGCCAACCAGGTGACTTCGCTGTTGCTCCTGGTCGGAGTCGGGGCCTGCTGGTATTTGAGCGAAGGAACGTATGAGCAAACACTGATTGCGGCCGGTCTGTTTTTGCTTTGCTACATACTCGACAATTCGGATGGAGAAGTGGCTCGGGCCAAGAACCAGTGCTCCGAATTTGGCGAAAAATACGACACTTTTGTCGACTGGGTGGTTCACACCGGGTTTTTCGCATCGCTTGGCTGGGGCGTTAGCCGTGAGACCGGGCAGGACTTTTGGTTTTGGCTCGGACTCGTCGGTGCGGCCGGTGGAACGATTAACTATTTCGTCGACCGTGAAGAATCCACGTCAAGCTGCGCTGAGCGGCGCTGGACGTTTGTATTTCTCGGAAAAAAGAACCGTGATCCAGACACAAAGAAGCCTGATCCACTTGAGGATGAGCCGGAAGTTGTA
>Ga0209458_1000356_pt1 | contig 17397 bp, 18 predicted proteins | sample WorMetLIZAISLAND_FD_187411 | JGI IMG/M metagenome (GOLD analysis project Ga0209458, IMG submission 187411) | Marine gutless worms symbiont microbial communities from Max Planck institute for Marine Microbiology, Germany - Inanidrilus manae... ...
AAGCGAAGGCGTTCTTCCATCACCGAACTCTCTTTCCACGGCATCAACACCTCCTGCCTGCAAAAACAGGCCGAAAGTGTTACCCATGTGTCCGGTACGAAATGTCACCTATGTCTCGGGCCGCTCAGGCATCGGCCTGCAGGCCACGAAAGCGAACGAGAAAGGACTACAAGCCATGGGGATCGAAGTCGGCGGCCTGTTCGGCCTGATCCTGTTGGCCGCCGTCATCTGGGCCCTGATCAACATCGTCCAGAGCCGGGCCTCGACCTTGGCCAAGGTGGTCTGGATCCTGGTGGTGTTGGTCTTCCCATTCCTCGGCGTCATCGTCTGGCTCATCGCCGGGCCCCGCACGGGGCGCGCCTGAACGCTGATCCGTAAAGACACCCCGTGAAGCAGCTAACAGCGCGACAACCCGGCCGCATTCCTGCGATAGCGGCAATGCTCTGTGCCATTGGCGTGCTGCTCGCCGACCCCGCGGCGGCGCAGCGCAAGCTCACCTGGAAGCCGATCGACGCGACGGCGTCCAAGCTCAAGGTGGCGGGCGAGCAGCTCGGCATGCGGGCGTCGGTGCTGGAAGCCGGACGGACCGACGATTATCTGATCCAGTGCCATCACCAGGGCTGGCAAGGCAACGGACAGCAGCTAGAAGCCGTGCTGTGTGCCCTGGAGCGTTTCAACTGGCACTATCGTCCCATCGGCGTCGACAAGGCGTTCACCGACTTCACCTTCTTCCAGTCCGGCGAGATCAACTGGGGCGACAAGAGCCGTCTGGTACGCCGGCGTGGAGTGATGGACGTGCGGCAGTTTCGCCGCGGCAGTTTCCGGTGCTTCGCTTTCTTCATGCTGTTCGGGGTGAACGGCGAGAGCGGCGAGCCGAACCACCAGCTCCGTGGCTACTACTGCCAGCGCAGCGAACTGAATGCGGCGCGGATCGAGACCGTGGTCGATACCATCGGCTACGAACACGAACGCTTCGGCTTCGCCGCAAAGACACCAGCCGGCGCCGGCGCCGTGATCCAAACACGGGCTGCGACAGGCGTGCCGCCGGAGGGCAGCGGCCGGTTGTTCACGGTGCCGCTCTCGGTCGTCTGGGACGACGCCGACCGTCCGTTACGTGGCTTGCTGACGTATCGGGCAAACGGCCGCACGGGCACCGTCAATGCCGCCGCCAGCACGCTGCGCTGCAAAGGCGCCTGGAAGCTGCAGGCCGGCAAGTATGGCAGCGCCTTTCCGCCGCAGGGCACCTGGACGCTGACCTGCTCGGACGGCCGCTCCGCTGCCGGCGGCTACACCAGCTCAGCCCCCGGCGTCGGCCAGGGCAGGGGCCTGGGATCGGATCTGAAGCCGATCCGCTTCGCCTTCGGTGAAGAACGCAGGCCGACATCCAAGAGCGCCGGGCGCCCGAACACCAACGCCGGGGCGGCAGACCGTGACGCCACAGCACCGGACGACCGGCCGTAAGGTCACGGTTACCGCCACATCGGCACGATCGACGCCACCAGCAGCAGGCCGAGGACGAGGTTCAACGCGCGCCATTGCCGGCGGGTCTGCAGGCGTCGCGCCAGCCAGGCCCCGCCCGTGCACCACAAGGTCAACGACACCGCCGCGGCCAGGCCGAAGACGGCGCCGAGCAGCAGGGCGAGAACGGCGGCGTTGCCGGCAAGCCCGGCATAGGCGCCAGCAGCGGCCACGGCCATGGACCAGGCCTTCGGGTTCAGCCAGAGCAGGAGCGCGCCGGCGGCGACGCCGAGCGGGGCGGCGGCTGCGCCGCCTTCAACGCCGGCATCTACGTCCGGTCCCGCCTGGCGGGCGATGGTCCAGGCCAGCCAGAGCAGATAGGCAGAGCCGACGAGGCGCAGCCCGAGCTGGAACTGTGGCCAGGCGGCGACGAGCGAGCCGAGGCCGCCGGCGACGACGGCCATCAGCATGGCCAGGCCGAGCGAGACCCCGGCCAGCAACCGCAGGCTTCGCTGCAGACCGAACTGCGCCCCCGAGGCGGTTGCCAGCGTCGTCGCCCCACCCGGCGAACCGGTGGCGACGGCAGCAAAGATCAGCAGCGAAAGGAACAGTTCCGACATCAGTCCGGCCAGCCTGCAGCGCAACGACGCATCCCCATCCAGCCAAAGCCCGAACGCGGCCGCTTTCACGAATCGGACCCAATCGCCACGCCGTCGCCGTCGGCGGTTGATCGCGCCCCGGCGCCCCGCTATAGGCAGGTGAGCAAATCCAGCCAATCGAGGCCCGTTGTGCGACGAAGGACGTATCGCCCGGCGCACAGAGCGACGACCCGCCCCGACCGGTGTGTGCGTGCCGGTCCGTGGCGCATCGAGCTGCTGCCGCCCAGCGGCTACGAGGCGACCTATACGGCCGAGACGCCGATCATCGGCTTCGCCTTCGACAGCCAGGTCGGCGTGCACGCCTTCGCCAGCGACCGGCGGCTACCGTACCGCGCCCGGCCCAATGGCCTCGCCTATGTGCCCATGGGCTGCGATGTCTATTCCCAGTCGGCGCTGGGCGGTGAGTACCTGAAACTGGCGCTGACGGGACCGGCGACGACGCGCTGGACGCGGAACCACCGCTTCAGCGACGCGATCGATCCGGTCGCCATCGACGCCGCGCATCGGCTGCGACGCCGTCTGCTGGCCGATGACAGTGCCGAACCACACGACCTCGAACCGCTGGTCCAGGTGCTCACGGACAGGGTGCGCGCGGTCATCCGCGGACCGGGTCGGACACCCAAGGCAGCCACATCGATGACGCCGCAACGCCTGCGGCGCATCGACGAATTGATCGAGGCCAGACTGGACGCCACGCTGACGGTGCAGGACCTGGCCGACGAACTGGGCCTCTCCAGCGGTTTCTTCTCGCGCGCCTTCAAGGCGGCCGTCGGCAAGGCGCCGCATGACCACATCATCGACCGCCGCCTGGCCCGTGCCCGCCGGCTGCTGCGCTCAGACGCGGCAGACCTGGCGGCAATCGCCCTGGCATGCGGGTTCTCGTCGCACGCCCACCTGAGCGCGGTCTGTCGCCGCCGCCTCGGCATTCCGCCCAGTCAACTGCGGTAGCGCCGGGGGCTTGCGGGGACGGCGACCAGTCCGGAAACTGGCACGATCGGATTCGCCACGGAGACCCAGCGATGACAGCGATCGCCAACGCCACCAAGGAACGGCTCGAGGCCGGCGCGCTGGTCGTCGGCATGGGCCTGCGGCTGGCCCGCACCGCCGACATCGGCAAGCTGGCCGCGGTGTCGGACCAGGATTTCCTGTTCATCGACCTGGAGCACAGCGCGCTGTCACTGGAGACCGCGGCCGAGATCAGTGCGGCGGCGCTGGATACAGGCTGCACGCCGCTGGTGCGCGCCTCCAGCCACGCGGCGTTTCACATCAGCCGGCCATTGGACGGCGGCGCCCAGGGCATCGTCGTGCCGCATGTCGAAACCGCTGCCGAGGCCCGGGCGGTGGTCGACGCCGCCCTATTCCCACCACGCGGCCATCGCTCGGTCGCCGGCGGTGCACCGCAACTGGGCTACGCCGCCGTGCCGATGGCCGAGGCGACCGAGATGCTCAACGCGCAGACCCTGGTGGTGGTGATGCTGGAAAGCCCGACGGCGATCGAAAACGCCGACGCCATCGCCGCCGTGGACGGGGTCGATGCGCTGCTGATCGGCACCAACGACCTGTGCGCCGAGATGGGCCGGCCGGGCGACTACATGCACGACGATGTGGTCGCGGCCTACGAGCAGACGGTCGCCGCCTGCCGCAAGCACGGAAAGCACGCGGGCATGGGCGGGATCTACGACGAGCGGGCCGAGCGCTATATCGCCATGGGCGTGCGCATGGTGTTAGGCGGCAGCGACGTCGGCTACCTGATGGCCGGGGCGAAGGCGCGCAGCGCCTTCCTGCGCGGGCTGGTCTGACGACGCCACCACAGCGATAAATGCACTTGCCATGACGCCGTCCATGTCCCCCTTCGTTCCGGTCTGGCTGATCACCGCCGCGGTGTTGCTGGCGCTGGCCTTCGTGGCACGGTCGCTGCGGTTGCGGCACGCGGCACGGCTGCGCGACATCCATTGGCGCGGGCTGATCGTCATCGCCCTGGTGCTGGCGTTGGTGCCCGCCTTCCTGGCGCAGCAGTTCTCCCCGCGCAGCGTCGAGGTGCCCGAGGGCGTGGCCGAGGGCCCGGGCCTGCCGACGCTGGACCTGCCGCAGAAGGACTAGGGGCCGCTACAAACGGCCGCCCAGGCTCTGCCGGTCGACGGAGACCGACTTGATCAGGGCGTAAACCTGGCGCCCCGGCGTCAGGTCAAGTTCGCGCAGCGAACGGCGGGTGATACGGGCCCACAGACGCACACCGCAATCGACCAGGACGTCGACCTGGGGCCCGTCCATGGCGCCGAGCTCTGCCACGGTGCCCGGCAGGACATTGAGGACGCTGCTCTGCGCCGGCGGCTGCAGGGCCAGCGAAACGTCGCGGGCGCGGATCCGCAACCGCAGCGGCGCGCCGACCGGCCCGGCCAGGTGCGGGACCCAGAGTTCGGCCCCGTCGAGCGCCAGCCGGCTGAGCTGGTCTGCCTCGTCGTGGCCGACGATGCGCGCCCGGACCACGGCGCCGGCGTCGTCGCGGCCCAGCACGCCGGCCATGTCGAGGCGCAGGCTGACCTCCTCCACCGGGCCGGCAGCAACGATCCGGCCGTCGCTGATCAGCGCCAGGTGATCGGCGAGGCGCACGATCTCGCCCATATTGTGGGTGACGTAGACCACGGGCACGGTGAAGCGGTCATGCATCGCCTCGATGAAGGGCAGGATCTCGCGTCTCCGCGGCATGTCCAGGCTGGCCAGCGGCTCGTCCATCAACAGCAGCTCCGGCGCCGCCAACAGGGCCCGGCCGATGGCCACGCGCTGCCGTTCGCCGCCCGACAGGGTGCCTGGACGGCGCGACAGCAGCGGCGCCAGACCCAGCACCTCGACGACCGCGTCGAGGTCGACCCCGTCGCGCTGGTGCCCGCCGACGCGCTGCCGCGGCATGCCGTAGCGCAGGTTGCCGGCCACGCTGAGGTGCGGGAACAACCGGGCATCCTGGAACACGTAGCCGAGGCGCCGGCGCTCGGGCGGCAGATTGATGCCGGCGTCGGCGTCGAACAGCACCCGGCCGTCCAGGCGGATCCAGCCCCGGTCCGGCCGCAGCAGGCCGGCCAGCATATTGACCACGCTGGTCTTGCCGGCGCCCGAACGGCCGAACAGGGCAGTGACGCCGGCCGGGGACGTGAACGCGGCGGCGATCTCCACATCACCCAGGCGCTTGCTGACGTCGACCTCGAGCATGGCGCGGCCTACCAGTCGCCTTCGGTCAGCATGTGACGGTGCGACGGGCGGGTCTTAGACCCGCCCCTACCGACCGTCGTGACAGCTGTAGGGGCGGGTCTCAGACCCGCCCGCCGTGGCTCCAACGGGTTACAGCCGCGCTTGATCACGGCAACCCGATCCGGCGCGCCAGGCGACGGGCGAACAGTTCGGAAGCCAGCAAGGTGAAGAGGGCGACGGCGACGGAGATCGCTGCCAGGCGGAAGGCGACCTGCTCGCCCTCGGGCGTCTCCAGCGCGGTGAACATCGCCAGCGGGATGGTCCGGGTCTCGCCGGGCACGCTGGCGGCGAAGGTGATGGTGGCGCCAAACTCGCCCAGAGCGCGGGTGAAGGCGAGCACCAGGCCGGTGACGATGCCGGGCGAGACCAGCGGCAGGGTCACGGTGAAGAAGGTGCGCCACGGCCCGGCACCCAGGGTCCGGGCGGCGACCTCGAGGCCGCGGTCCATGGTCTCGAGCGACAGGCGGATCGCCCGCACCAGCAGCGGAAAGGCCATCACCGCGGCGGCCACGGCGGCGCCGCGCCAAGAGAAGACGAAGGTCAGGCCGAAGGTCTCGGCCAGCCAGGCGCCGACGATACCGTTGCGGCCGAGCAGCAGCAGCAGCAAATAGCCGACGGCGACCGGCGGCAGCACCAGGGGCAGGTGGACGATACCGTCAAGCACCGCCTTGCCGGGAAAGCGGCGACGGGCCAGCAGCCAGGCGATAGCTACGGCGAGCGGCAGACTACAGGCGGTGGCCCAGACCGCGACCTTCAGGGACAGGCCGAGCGCCTCCCACTCCAGCGCGGTCACGACGCCGGTTCCGTGCCCGTCGGCAGGTGGCGGAAGCCGTAGCGGGCGAACACCGCCGCCGCCTCGCGCTGCAACAGGAAGCGGTGCAGCCGCCGGGCCGCCGGCCGATCACCTTGGGGCAGCAGGGCCATGGGATAGACGATAGGAGAATGCAGGGCCGGCGGGAACAGCCAGCCGATGCGGACCCGGGGCGAGACCCGGGCGTCGGTAGCGTAAGCAACGCCGAATCGGCTTTGCCCGGTCGACAGCAGGCGGATGACGCCCCGTGCCGACGGTGCATAGACCAGATGCCCCTGAAGGCGTGGCCACAAGCCCAGGGCGACGAATGCCTCACGGGCATAGATCCCCACAGGGACGTGCGTCGGCTCGGCAACGACGAGGCGATCGGCGCCGAGCAGAGCGGCAACGTCGGTGTCGCCGTTCAGCGCCGGCACGCCGCGGTCATCATGCGGCACCAGCAGGGCCAGGTGATTGCCGAGCAAGTCCTGGCGACTGCCGCGCAGCAGCAGGGCGCGGCTGTCGAGATAGTCCATCCAGGCCGGACTGGCCGACAGGAACAGGTCGGCCGGTGCCCCGCGCTCGATCTGCCGGGCCAGGCGTGAACTGGCCGCGGTGCTGAGGGTCACGGCAATGCCGCTGTCGGCCTCGAAGCGGTCGGCCAGGGCCTGCATGGCGTCGACGGTGCTGGCAGCGGCCAGGACCAGCAGTGGCCGGGCCGGGGCCGGCTGGGCGACGACCAGGGCCAACAGGCAGAGCAACGTGGGCAGCAGCGCACGCGGCATGGCGAAACGGCGGGCGGATGCGCCCCGGACGACGCCTTCGGCTTGCTCAGCTCGCCTTGCGCAGTTGCGCGAAGCCATGTTCGAGGTCTTCGATCAGGTCGTCGGGGTCCTCGAGCCCGGCGTGGAAGCGCAGGGTCGGGCCCTCATAGGGCCAGGGCCGGGCATCGCGCATGGTGTTCGGCGAACTGGCCAGCACCAGGCTCTCGAAGCCGCCCCATGAGGCGCCGAGGCCGAACAGCGACAGGCTGTCGATCAGCGCCGCCACGGCCTCTCGCGGCCGCGGCGTCAGGGTGACCCCGAACAGCCCGGACGCACCCAGGAAATCGCGCTGCCAAAGGGCGTGGCCGGGGTCGTCGGGCAGGGCCGGATGCATGACGCATTCGACCTCGGCCTGGGCCAGCATCCATTCCGCCAGCTTGAGCCCGGTCTGCCAGTGCCGTTCCAGCCGCACGCCCAGGGTGCGCAGGCCGCGCTGGGCCAGGTAGACGTCGTCCGGCCCCGCGGCCTGGCCGAGCTGGCGCGAGGTTTCCTCCAGTTGCGGCCAGGCCTCGCGGGTCGCGGTGGCGGTGCCGATCATCACGTCGGAGTGGCCGACGATGTACTTGGTACCGGCCTGGATGGAGACGTCGACGCCGTGCTCGAACGGCTTGAAATAGAGCGGCGAAGCCCAGGTGTTGTCCATCATCACCACCGCGCCGTGGCGGTGGGCGACCTCGGCGATGGCCGGGATGTCCTGCATTTCGAAGGTCTGCGAGCCGGGCGCCTCGGTATAGACGATCCGGGTCTCCGGCCGCAGCAGCTCGGCGACGTCGGCGCCCAGCAGGGGATCGTAGAAGGTCGTGGTGACCCCATAGCGCGACAGCACGTTGTTGCAGAAGGCGCGGGCCGGCCCATAGACGCTGTCGGTCATGAGCACATGGTCACCGGCCTTGAGGAACGCCAGCAAGGCGCCGGCGATGGCGCCCAGGCCCGAGGAGTAGAGCATGCAGCGGTGGCCGCCCTCGATGGCCGACACCGCGTCCTCCAGGGCGAAGGTCGTCGGGGTGCCCCAGCGGCCGTAGAAGATCCCGCGCTCGCCCCTGGCCCGGGTCTCGCGACTGGCGTCCCAGTCGGCCAGGGTCGGGTGCAACACCGTCGAGGCGTGATAGACGGGCGGATTGACGATGCCGTGGTTGCTTTCCGGGTCCCGCCCGGCAGTCACGATCTTGGTGTCGTCCTTCATGACGGCGTCCGCTCCAAAGCGATCAAGGGGAAGGGGCAGCGGCGCCCGGAGGGCGGGCGAGCCGGGCGGCATAATGACACCGAGATTGGCATCAGGCCAGTCGTCGAGGCCCGCCGGATCCCCCGCCAAACGGCCGCCGATGGGGGCTGGATCGGCCCTCTCGGCGGTTATTGTCGGGTCGAGGTATCTCTGTTACCGTCCTTTTCCGCCAATAGCGGTCGTCGGCTGAAGGTTCGGCAATCGCAAATAACCAGGCATGATTGATAGAGATTAGGCCAACAGGGAAGGTTCCTCTATGCAGTACAAAACCCTTATTGCTGCCGGCATCGGCGCAGCCATGGTAACCACCGTGGCCGGTGCCGGCACGCTCGACGACGTGCGCGCACGCGGCGAGCTGATCTGTGGCGTGACCACGGGTCTGGCCGGCTTCGCCGCGCCGAACGACAAGGGCGAGTGGGCCGGCTTCGACGTCGACGTCTGCCGCGCCGTGGCCACGGCCGTGTTCGGCGACCCGAAGAAGGTCAAGTTCGTGCCGACCACCGGCAAGAGCCGCTTCCCGGCGCTGCAGTCCGGCGAAGTCGACATGCTGGCACGCAACACCACCTGGACCTTTGACCGTGACGTGAAGCTCGGCTTCGAGTTCACGGGCATCAACTTCTACGACGGCCAGGGCTTCATGGTCCGCAAGGACCTCGGCGTGAAGTCGGCCCTGGAACTCGACGGCGCGACGGTCTGCGTCGGTACGGGTTCGACCACCGAGCTCAACCTTGGCGACTTCTTCCGCGCCAACAACATGAGCTACACCCCGGTGGTGTTCGAGAAGGCAGACGAGATCCGGGCCGGCTACGAAGCCAACCGCTGCGACGTCTACACCACCGACCGTTCGGGCCTGGCGGCCCAGCGTTCGCAGATGGCCAACCCGGACGACCACATGGTGCTGCCGGAGGTGATCTCCAAGGAGCCGCTGGGGCCGCTGGTCCGTCACGGCGACCACAACTGGGGTGACGTCGTGCGCTGGTCGCTCAACGTCATGATCATCGCCGAAGAGAAGGGCATCACCTCGCAGAACGCCGACAACCTGAAGGGCTCTTCGAACGATCCAGAGGTGCTGCGGCTGCTCGGTGTCGAGGGCGACTATGGCGCGCGCCTGGGCGTGAGCAACGACTTCGCGTTGAACATCATCAAGCAGGTGGGCAACTACGGCGAGTCGTACGAGCGCAACATCGGTCCGGACACCCCGATCCAGCTGGCTCGCGGTGTCAACGAGCTGTGGACCAAGGGCGGGATCCTGTACTCCCCGCCGTTCCGTTGATCGACTGATCGACCGACGTGCCCGGCTTCGGCCGGGCACGTCGCGTTGGTTCCAACGGCCGGCAGTACTAAACGGGGGATAGGGTATGGCCGTCGCCCAGGCGAGCCAGGGTCCGCGACGGACGAACTGGTTCTACGATGCCCGTATACGGGCCATCGCTTACCAGGTCATTACAGCTGCTGCGGTAGTGATCTTTTTTGGCTGGATTGCCAACAACACGATCGAGAACCTTGAGGCGCGTGGCATTGCCACCGGGTTCGAATTCCTCGATCACCCTGCCGGTTTCGGCGTTCCGTTTTCATTGATCGAATATTCCGAGGCGTCGCCCTATAGGACGGCGTTCATTCTCTCGGTCCTGAATACCCTCTTCGTTTCCTTCATCGGGATCATCCTGGCGACCATCGTCGGGTTCCTGTTCGGGATCATGCGGCTGTCGCGCAATTTCCTGATCTCGCGCATCGCCGCCGCCTACCTCGAGATTTTCCGCAACATCCCGCTGCTGCTGCAGATCCTGTTCTGGTATGTTGGCGTGCTGCAGCTGCTGCCAAATGTCCGCGACCCGATCATACCGCTGCCCAACATCTATGTGACGGTACGCGGGATCTATTACCCGGCGCTGGAAGCGCAGTCGGGTTTCTGGCTGGTGGTGACGGCCTTCCTCATCGGCATCGCCGCGTCGCTCGCCATTGGCACCTGGGCCAAGCGACGGCAGATGGCGACCGGCCAGCGCTTTCCCGTGCTCTGGACCTCGCTGGCGCTGATCTTCGGCCTGCCGTTCCTGGCCGCGCTGGCGATGGGCTTTCCGTGGACCTGGAGCTACCCGGTGCTGCGCGGCTTCAACTACCAGGGCGGCACGGTGCTGATCCCCGAGTTCCTGGCCCTGCTGCTGGCCCTGGTGATCTACACCGCCACCTTCATCGGCGAAATCGTCCGCGCCGGCATCCAGGCCGTCAGCCATGGCCAGACCGAGGCCTCATATGCCCTCGGTCTGAAGCCGGGGACGACGCTCAGGCTGGTGATCATCCCGCAGGCGATGCGCATCATCATCCCGCCGCTGATCAGCCAGTACCTCAACCTCACCAAGAACTCCTCGCTGGCCCCGGCGATCGGCTTTCCCGAACTTGTCGCCGTGTGGGGTGGCACGGTGCTCAACCAGTCCGGTCAGGCGCTGGAATGCATGGCCATGGTGATGGGCACTTACCTGATAATCTCCCTGGTCATTTCGGGGGTGATGAACTGGTACAACAAACGCGTCGCGTTGGTGGAGAGGTGACGTCATGAGCCATCTCGATCCAGGCGATACCCCAACCGTGCACGTGCCCAAGCCGGAGCGCGCGCCGCCCGTAACCGAGGTCGGCGTCGTCGGCTGGCTGAAGACCAACCTGTTCGCGGACTGGTTCAACACCGCGCTGACGCTGGTGGCCATCGCGTTCCTGGTCTGGCTTATTCCGCCGCTGCTCAACTGGACCGTCTTCGATGCCCATTTCGTCGGCGACAGCCGCAACGACTGCAAGCCGAACGTGCAGATCGTCCGGGACAACATCGTCGCCCCCGGCGTGCTGCCCGACGGCACGATCATGGAGATCGAGACCACGGCGGACCGGGTGGTGGTGCCCGAAGGGGTCACCCCCAACGTGCGCTGGGTCCACAAGGAAGTTAAGCACCCGGTCCGGGCCAAGGGGGCCGAGTATGCCCTGGTGACCCTGGAGCAGGACGTCATCGTCGAGGGCGCCTGCTGGATCCTGGTCAAGGTGCGCTGGGACCAGTTCATCTACGGCTTCTACCCGCATGAGGAACGCTGGCGCCCGACCATCGTCGTGCTCGTCGGCCTGCTGCTGGTCATCTACATGCTGACCGACGGCATGCCGTACCGGGGCTCTGTCGGACTGTTCCTGCTGATTCCGTTCCCGGTGATCTCCTACTTCATGTTTGGCGGCGGGGTGTTTGGCCTGGCCGAGGTCGACAACTCCAAATGGGGCGGCCTCTTATTGACGCTGATCATATCCGCGGTGGCGATCACCGGCGCATTGCCCCTGGGCATCGCGCTGGCATTGGGCCGGCGCAGCCAGATGCCGATCGTGCGCGTGTTCTGTGTCATCTTCATCGAGTTCCTGCGCGCGGTGCCGATGATCACCATCCTGTTCATGGCCATGGTGGTGCTGCCGCTGTTCCTGCCGCCCGGGACCACGTTCGACCAGCTGTTGCGCGTGCTGATCGGGGTGACCCTGTTCATCGCCGCCTATACCGCTGAAGTGGTGCGCGGCGGGTTGGCGGCGATTCCGAAGGGACAGTACGAGGCCGCCAACGCGCTCGGCCTGGGCTACTGGCGGATGATGGGGCTGATCGTGCTGCCGCAGGCGCTGCGGATCATGATCCCGGCCATCGTCTCGCTGTTCATCGGCATCTTCAAGGACACCACCCTGGTGCAGATCGTCGGTCTGAGCGACCTGCTGACCATGGTGCAACTGGCGGTGACCGACGCCCAGTGGGTCGGCCTGGCCAAGGAAGGCTACTTCTTCTGCGCCGTCGTGTTCTTCGTGTTCTGCTTTGGCATGTCCCGCTATTCCATTTACCTGGAACGTAAACTCGACACCGGCTACAAGCGGTAGCCGGGAAGGAGCCAGTCATGAGCGAAGCCAATACCGATCCCGCCGTGGTGGAAGGCAACGCCGCCGCGAAGGCGGAGATGACCATCTCGCAAGAGGTGGCGATCCAGATCACGGGCATGAACAAGTGGTACGGCGCGTTCCACGTGCTCAAGGACATCGACCTGACCGTGCACCGGGGCGAGCGGATCGTCATCTGCGGCCCGTCGGGGTCCGGCAAGTCGACGCTGATCCGCTGCATCAACCGGCTGGAGGAGCATCAGGAAGGGCAGATCCTGGTCGACAACGTCGAACTGACCAACGATCTGAAGAACATCGATGCGATCCGCAGCGAGGTCGGCATGGTGTTCCAGCACTTCAACCTGTTTCCCCACCTGACGGTGCTGGAGAACTGCAGCCTGGCGCCGATCTGGGTGCGCAAGATGCCGAAGAAGCAGGCGGAAGAGATCGCCATGCATTACCTGGAGACGGTGCGCATTCCAGAACAGGCGTTGAAGTACCCGGGCCAGCTCTCCGGCGGCCAGCAGCAGCGCGTGGCGATTGCCCGCTCGCTGTGCATGAGCCCGCGGATCATGCTGTTCGACGAGCCGACCTCGGCGCTCGACCCGGAGATGATCAAGGAAGTGCTCGAAGTGATGGTCAACCTGGCGAGAGAAGGCATGACCATGCTCTGCGTCACCCACGAAATGGGCTTCGCCCGCCAGGTCGCCAACCGGGTGATCTTCATGGACGGCGGCGAGATCGTCGAGCAGAACGAGCCGGAAGAGTTCTTCAACAATCCGCGCAGCGACCGGACCAAGCTGTTCCTGAGCCAGATCCTGACGCACTAGAAAGGCCCGGGCACAACCGGCGCGGCGGCGACCTGTTCCAAAGTCTACAGAACCGCGTCACCTGTACACGTGGACGCCGGCTTTCGCCGGCGTTTCCGCGTGAATTGAGACGAATCCCCGACACGAAAGCCGGGGTCAACGGGCACCAATGTGACACGGTCCGGGCGTGTACCAGCACAGTCCTAGGCGGGACTTCAGACAGCATAAATCTCAGATTTCCAGGGATTCTTGTGAAGGGCGGGTTATCAACCCGCCCTTCGTGCTTGGCCGACATGACAGATCGGTAATGTCGCCGACAGGCGCCTGACAGGCGGGGCCTGCCATATCCACTCCATGATCATTCCCAGTCATGGAGTTGCAAACATGCACGTCAAGCTGATCAAACCGACGCCCCGCAGCTTCGTCGTCGGCCTGCTGGCCGGGACCATGCTGACGGGGGGCCTTGCCGCGGTCGCGACGCCGATGCTCGCAGCACCGGTGTCGGTGCCTTATGCCAAGTCCCCGGCCGACTTCTCCCAGGTCGTCCAGACGGTCCGCCCGGCCGTCGTCAGCGTGCTCGTCGAACCTGACAGCGACAAGGCGGGTGCCCGGCAAAACGCCCCGCAGCTGGACAAGAACCATCCCTTCTACGAGTTCTACGAGCGGTTCCGCCGTGACTTCGACGGCAACAGCCAGGGCGGCGTGGTGCCGAAAATGCCGCGGCACAAAGCGCAGGGACAGGGTTCCGGCTTCTTCATCTCTGCCGACGGCTATGTCGTGACCAACGCTCACGTCACCAGCCGGGCCGGCAAGATCACCCTGATGCTGCACGACGGCGCCAAGGTTTCCGCGACCGTGGTCGGCGTCGACGAAAAGACCGATCTGGCCCTGCTGAAGGCCGAGGGCGAGGGCTACAGCTACGTCGCCTTCGGCGACAGCGACCAGGCCAGCGTCGGCCAGTGGGTGGTCGCGGTGGGCAACCCGTTTGGCCTCGGCGGCACCACCACGGCCGGCATCCTGTCGGCCCGCGGCCGCGACATCGGCGCCGGTCCGTACGACGACTTCCTGCAGATCGACGCCCCCATCAACCGTGGCAACTCCGGCGGTCCCGCCTTCAACCTCCAGGGTGAGGTGATCGGCGTGAACACGGCCATCCTGTCGCCCACCGGCGGCAACGTCGGCATCGGCTTTGCCATCCCGTCGAACATCGCCCGCGAGGTGATTACCGAGCTGAGGGAGAACGGCAAGGTCGAGCGTGGCTGGCTCGGCGTGGCCATTCAGCCGGTGACCAAGGACCTAGCGAACGGGCTGAACCTGCAGGACGCCAAGGGTGTCCTGGTGGCCGAGGTCAACGCCGACGCGCCGGCGGAGAAGGGCGGGCTCAAGGCCGGCGACGTCATCGTCGCCGTTGCCGGCAAGCCGATCGAGACCGTGCGCGACCTGACCCGATTCGTCGCCGACCAGGACCCCGACAGCGAGGTCGAGGTCAGCATCGTCCGCGACGGCGAGACGCTGACTCGAACGGTGCGTCTGGGCGAGATGCCGGTCGAGCGGCACGCGGCGCGGCCCGCCGCGGCCGAGGACGCGCCGAAGCTCGGCATCGCCCTGCGTGACGGCAGCGACGGTCCTGTCGTGGTGGCGGTCAAAGACGGTTCCGAGGCCGCCAAGAAAGGCATGCGGCCGGGCGACGTCATCCTGCGCGTGGACGCGACGCCGGTCGATGATGCCCAGGCTCTGGCCGACGCCGTTGCGGCGGCCCGGGCCGACAAGAAGCAGTCAGTTGTGCTGCACATCCAGAGCGAGCGGGGCCGCAAGCGCTTCGTCGCGCTGCAGCTCGACAAGGCTGCCTAACAGGGGGGCGGGGAGGGTGCGGCGTGCCTGGTCCGGTGCAGTCGCGGCGTGCCCTCCCTTCTCGGGTGCGAAAATGCTACTAGAGCGGCTCAGCGACATGTTGCACGTAGGATCGATGCGCATTCTGGTGATCGAAGATGACACCCGTACCGCAAGCCACCTGGTCAACGGGCTGCGCGAGAGCGGCCATATCGTCGACCACGCCAGCGACGGCGAAAGCGGCCTCGGCATTGCCACCTCGGCGAGCTACGACGCCCTGGTGGTCGACCATATGCTGCCGGGGCTGGACGGCCTGTCGCTGATCCGCCGCCTGCGAGAGAGCGGCAACGAAACGCCGGCGCTGATCCTCTCGGCGCTGGACAAGGTCGATCAGCGGGTCGAAGGCTTGCGCTCGGGCGGCGACGACTATCTGGTCAAACCCTATGCCTTCACCGAACTGCTGGCCCGGATCGAAGCGATGGCCCGGCGCCGGGCACCGGAGCAGGCAACCACACGGCTGCAGGTCGGTGACCTCTACATGGACCTGCTGTCTCGCAACGTCGAGCGGGCCGGCCAGCCGATTTCGCTGCTGCCCCGCGAGTTTCGCCTGCTCGAATACCTGATGCGCCATTCCGGGCAGGTGGTGACTCGGACGATGCTGCTGGAGCAGGTCTGGGAGTACCATTTCGATCCGCAGACCAACGTCATCAACGTGCATATCTCGCGCCTGCGCAAGAAGATCGACAAGGACTTCGACACACCGCTGCTGCACACGGTGCGCGGTGCCGGCTACATCCTGCGCCCCGGCGACTGACGGCTATGCTCGGGCGGCTGTGGCGGACCTCCGGATTCCGGCTTGCCCTGGGCTACACGCTGCTGTTCCTGTTCACGGCCGTCGTGGTCGGCGGCTTCGTCTATGTCCGCAGCGCCGCGCTGCTGGTGCAGCAGACGGACGAGACGATCGGGGCCGAAATTCGCGGCCTGGAGGAACAATATGCCGAAGGCGGGGTGCGCGAGCTCGCCGCCACGGTCAACGGCAGGACCCGCCGGGCCGGCGACAGCCTGTACTTCCTCGGCCTGCCGCAGGGGCCGCCGCTGGCCGGCAACCTGGATCGCCTCCCGGAGGCCACGCCGGACGGTGCCGGCTGGCTCGACTTCACCATCCAGCGATTCAATCCGACACGCCCGGCGGACGCGCCGTTGGCCGTGCATGCCGCGAGGGGCCGGCTGTTCAGCCTGCGCGAGGGGCTCGTCCTGCTGGTCGGCCGCGACATCCAGGCACGGCGCGACCTCGTCACCATCATCGAGCAGGCGCTGATCGTCGACCTCGCCGCCACCGTGCTGCTGGGCCTTGGTGGCGGCCTGGTCGCCGGCCGGCGCATGCTGCGCCGGGTCGACGCCGCCAGCGGCGCCGCACGCGAGATCATGACCGGTGACCTCAGCCGGCGGTTGCCGCGCAACGGCACGGGCGACGAACTCGACCGGCTGAGCGAGACCCTGAACCGGATGCTCGACCGCATGGAGCGGCTGATGGTCGCCATGCGCGAAGTCACGGACAACGTCGCCCATGACCTGCGGACGCCGTTGACGCGCCTCAGGGCGCGGGCGGAACAGGCGTTGGTGCAGCGCGCCGATCCGGCCGATACCCACGCCGCCTTGGAAGAGATCGTCGCCGAAGCCGACCGCCTGTTGGCGGTGTTTTCCAGCCTGTTGTCGATCGCCCGGCTGGAAAGCGGCAACATGCGTGAACGCTTGGTGGAAACGAACCTCACGGCCCTGGTCGAAGACGTCGCCGAACTCTACGGCCCGATCGCCGAGCAGCAGGGGGTGACCTTCGAGACCGACCTGGCCGCGGACCTCTACGGCCCGGCCGACCGGCAGCTGCTGGCGCAGGCCGTCATCAACCTGGTCGAGAACGCCCTGAAGTACGGCCGCCCCAGCGACGGGCCGGCGCGGCTGACGCTGTCGCTGCGCGCCGATGGGGCGAAGGCACGGATCGGCGTCGCCGACAACGGCCCCGGGATCCCTGTCGAGCGGCACGATGCGGTGCTCCGCCGTTTCGTCCGGCTCGACGACAGCCGCAGCGACGCCGGCGCTGGTCTCGGCCTCAGCCTGGTCAACGCGGTGGCCGGCGCCCACGATGGTTCGCTGGAGCTGCGGGACACGAGCCCCGGGCGCGCCTGCCCGGGCCTGGCCGCCGTCCTGACGGTGCCGCGCAGCGCACGCTGACGGCGACGGCGGCGCGCTTTTGGAGCAAGTCAGATTGAGGTCGAAGCGGAACCATCCTTGGTCTTCATCCTTCGAGACGGGCCTTCGGCCCTCCTCAGGATGAGGAGCAAAGAGAACACACCTCATCCTGAGGAGGCCGCGAAAGCGGCCGTCTCGAAGGATGTCGCTGTGGTGACTTCGGTCTTAGCTGCAAGAGCCTAATCGAGGCGTAGCGGCACTAGAGCATGTCCGTGCTTGTTTGAATCAACAGGGGGATTCCCCTGAGGCGTTTGATGTGATTCAAGATGCTGGCTGGAGGAGGAGGCCAGCATGCATGCCTCGACCTTAGTCGCTGGATTTGCGTGAGCGTGTTGTTGCCGCGGTGGAGAGCGGCTGTACGGTGCGCGAGGTCGCAACGACGTTCGGGGTCAGCGTTGCGAGTGTTGTGAAATGGTCGCAGCGCTATCGGCGGACG
>Ga0209458_1000357_pt1 | contig 17387 bp, 18 predicted proteins | sample WorMetLIZAISLAND_FD_187411 | JGI IMG/M metagenome (GOLD analysis project Ga0209458, IMG submission 187411) | Marine gutless worms symbiont microbial communities from Max Planck institute for Marine Microbiology, Germany - Inanidrilus manae... ...
CACACACACACACACACACACACACACACACACACACACATACCTCTTTAGCGTCTCACAAGTCAGTCTGTTCGTTTACATCACTTACGAGACGTCACTTTGACCACTAAAAAAACAGGTTTGGCGTCGAGTGTGTCGGCATTTCTGCAAGGATAAACACGAATCAGGGTCCTTAGAGCAGTCTACAAGAATAAAAATTGTGTGTCATAGCGTCTTATAAGTGACGTTGGATCACATTGGGTCATGTGTGTGTGTGTCTACCAGTTGTTATCAGCACTTTTGAGACGACAGTTAGCATATTTTCTTAACTTGTGAGTCGCAGTGTGTGTGTGTGTGTGATTCATCGGCCAGCCGCTGCTGTTTGCTGCTGCTATAGTGTGACCTTGGACAGCACGACAGCCATACAGACCTGCCCAGTGCCTAATAGGCCTACGTATCCGTCATCGTTGCAACAACATGTAGCGGCAGCGTGAGGCGTAGTGGCCCGACGGGCCACGGGCGGGGCACCAAGCCAGCACTGCGGAAGTCGTCTGGGACTCTGGGCAGGGACAAGTAATTTGTTGCAGCTATATCAATCGACCTTGCTGTGAAAGAAAATAGCAGTAGCAGTACCTAAAACTTCTAATAAATGCCGGGTTCCAAATAGATGTCTCAAATGTACAGAACTGAGAACACGTGCTAGATCCAGTAACAACTAGAAATCTAAGCAGTCATACGATGTGCACATCCCACGCCCGCATCAGCAGCACACTTGATAGCAACCATGCTACCGTGACGCATGCGTGCGTGATGCATATTGCTACAACTCAAAAACGGTAAAACATTTCTATCTTCTACCGTTTGTGAGTTATAGCAAGTTATTTGTCAAAAGTCACCTATTTTAACCTACCTCACATGCATTTGGCACCCCCATTGGGAGTGACTCTGTTCGGATTTCGCCCAGTCTTTTGGTACCGGAAAACTAGAGTCCCCATACTATCACGTAGCGTTGTTTGCGTGACCTTACGTTTAGCAGTTTCAGTTAAACACTGACTTGTGACGGACAGACAGACAGATATACAAACATACGGATGGACAGATGATCTCTCTGTCCGTCTGTTCGTCTATCTTTCTGTTTCAGAGATGGACACACGACGACAGCACATACCGCGCTAGCATTGCGTTGCACGCTAAAAATTACTGCGATGCCACAACACTCGCAACAGCAAGCAATGTAGGCCTAAATCTTCTTCGTAGCCCCCCAAAGTATCACACTGAATAGGCAATATGGGGTTACATTTTGCACAGAGTATCCCCGTCACGTTACATCGTGCATATGCAATCACGATTTGCATGCAAATAGCCATGCAAATAGCCGGGCACGAATATTTGAACATGAATATCTTGAAAATGGTTTGAGATAGAGGCTTGGTGTCAATTACCCACTAATAGGAAATGGCCTATGATGGATCGAATTGTGACGTCATCGATTACGTCATGTTACCTTGAAAGGTCAATGTCGTGACCCAGATAATTTTCGAATGCACTATCTTGAACATGGCTTAAGGTACAGACTCAGTTACTATGAGGAGTCTACAGGAAATTTAAAAAACAGCAAATAAAACTGTAAAAAAACTACTTTATCACCTAGTTAACGGCTGTATGGGTGTTGTTACACATTGAAAACAGCAAAAAATGATAGGCTCAAGGTGATATTACCGGTACTATGTAGCACGTTGACATTCAGTCAAACTGCTACAAGTATTATCACCTTTAGCCTATCATACAAAGGTAATGGTAGTCCCATAATGTCTTGGATTTTAGGGCCGGTGCTGATCTCTGTCTTTATGGGTAGACAGCCCGTGAATGATGTTTTAATTCATGACCTACTTTTTCTCCCTATCTCCACAATACAGTCTACTATTGGTAAACGTCTCATAACCCACTACTGAAAAGAATGTGCCAGAAACCCCACACCCCACCTAACCCCTTGTGGGTGCAGCAAAATGAACTCACGTCGCCTGTTTTCTGGGTGTTTCAAGTAGACGTGTGTCCTGCCATCTGGCGTTTGTAACCGTCGAATCAGAGTGCATTTAGACGAAAGTCGTTTATCACACCTGACTTGTTCACGAGCCAGGCGTGAAACGACAACCACGACGGTCATGAATTAAGTTTGTAACACCATAGTCTTCTATGGGATACACTCGTGTATATCCCATAGAAGACTATGGTGTTACTATAACATAGTCATAGGCCTATACACGCATGCACACCTGGTCAGGATGGCAGGATTGACGTCAGCTGCATACTCTCTGGCAGGCCTGTGGTTACCTTCCAAGCCACAGAATGTCACTGCCCATTAGCATGCACCAAATTTATACAGCTTGGTAACAGAAGCATGCGGCCCATGTAGGTGTGAACAACTTGCCTAGAGGCCATTTAGGCCTAAGCTTGTTATTTGACAGTATGGTGGCCGGAAATTGAACCTGTGAACAGTCATACGTCTGTAATGACCTATAGGCCTACCACCAATTTTTTTAGACAGAGCCACCCATTTTTATATAATTAGCTAGAAATACCTACACTAACTACTGTTGCATATAAGGACATGACCCACTTGGAGTTGAGGTTTGTCAGAAGTATAGGTAGATTATTCATAGGTTGATTTGTCCAAATTTGCTTTTACTCTATATCTTAGTATACAGAAGTCACTCAAAATACTGTACAACGTTTTAATGCTTTTAGGTTAAACCACATAGGCCTACTATTATGGCGTCTGAAGTTTTGGGGGGGTATTCGAGTGTTGTTAGTGTTGATAATCATCATCTCCATGGTGAACCTGGAATTTTTTTTTACTTAGGCCACCACTAAAGTATGCCTGTAGTTGGTTATGTAATGCACTCCAATATATAAAATGTAATATTCAGCTGATACGTATAACCTCCCAAGCAAGGACATCCATGTAATAACAATTATAATAAGGATGCTGTATAAAATTTTTATTAATCATATTTGTGTATTAAATTTTGCCAGGATTAGTACTTTCACACATGGGCACCCATAGGAATGGTCAAGGAAGGCACTTGCCCATCTGAAGGCAGCAAAACTGAAGCAGCCACCTAGACTGCTGCTGTTACATTGTATAAGCATACTTACAGCAGTGTTGCACCTTCCTTTAGGTGTAGAAATGTTTCAAATTTTTCACGTTCAGGGGAGTGAGCTCTTCCCTGGTCCACACTATTGGCTCCAACCCAGGCAACCATTATAGGCTTGCTCACTTCGCTATCACATCTAGCTCCTGCACCTCCCTGGTAAATTCCTATTGTACCCATGTTTTTAGACTAATATTCTACAGTAATGTTTTGCTCAGCAGTAAACACTGTTACGTTATTAGATCCATTATTTTTTTGTATTTCACCTTGTAATTATTTGCATTCTCTGACATTTCTGAGTGTATGTTTCCTCTGTAGCAGTGACTTGTGAGGTGTTCTTATAATCAGCTTTATTCATCGAAAAAGAATTCCGATAGCAGCATAAAACATTCACACACACACACACACACTACTTGCACACATGAAACACGCAAACAGACATACACATACAGGTAACAGAAGTTAGCAGCGTGTAACATTACTGCAACCGACAGACATTACACAATAAATTGTCCAGCAGAACACATTTCAGCTGAAACCTATTTTTTACATTGGCTAACGAGTTCACTTACTGAAGGTATACCGAAGCCATATACAGCTATTAATTACTTTTATCATACTTACGAAACAATTTGACCATAATACGTTTCACAGTAAATTCTAAAGATTGCATATCTTATACATTAACTGGACACACATCTACTCCGTATAACAGAACAGGCAAACATTTCACCTTAATTAAATTAAGCACAACCTCTTCATTTGCCTGACGACCCACACGGCCAAATATAGCGTTGAATAAGTGGTAAAAGGCTTTCTTTGCATAGGCATAATTGCATTTAAACTTACTACTGCTGACCAGATAAACACCAAAGTAGCGTAATTTCTTTACCCAGTCCAACACGTTACCATTTATTGTTTTAATATTAACACAACGTGCCAAGTAACGAGGGCCAACATGCATACAAACACACACACATACAACTGTTTTATGGCTCTTTGGATTTTGTCCGGGACAACCCGGGTGAGCCGGTACCAGAAGAAACATTCACCCACTCACACTCATCGTTGTCATCAATCATCCCTATCTGCTTTCTCCATCTACTACGATCCATGCCATGCTTTAGTCTTTTTCCACAATCTCTTTCCAAGTTTTCTTTCGTCTGCCTCTTGGCCTGGCACCCTCCACTTCATACTCCATACATTTCTTCACCCAATCATTATCTTCTTTTTGCAACACATGCCCATACCGTCGCAACCTGTTTTGCTGTAGTACCGAGATTATGTCATCTAATCCTAGTCTCCTTCTCAACTCTTTACTTGGAATTCTATCTTGTAACTTCACACCACACATCCATCTTACAATTCTCATCTCTGCCCTCTGTAGTGCCACCTCATTTTCCTTTCTTACAGATTGGATTGAGCAGGGTTTAACGTCCCACCACATTATAGGTCATATCGGGGACGAGTTTTTATGGGTCAAATGACCCAACCAACAGTGTCAAAGCACTGAAGGAAGATAGGTCCTAAGAATTAGGCTTCAATCCCATCAGGTCTACCCCACCGTGCTCACATGCAGTATGCACAGTAAAATGGGCCCAGTGTGACAAAACCCAATCCAGAGAACTGTAAGAACTGCTCATCTAAGTGTGCTTATGACTGTGCACAGCTTCAGTACATAATACAAAACAGAACATTTCTGATAATCTTCCCTCTTACCTCCAGACAAACATCACAGCTCAGATGTTGTCTATCAGAGGAGAGGGGACTTCCTTTCTTACAGGCCAGGTCTCACTTCCATGCAACATACTGCTTCGCACACAACTGCTATACAGACTGATTTACGAAAATTTAGATTCAATTCAAGTACATTAATCTCAGTTTCACACACAATTAGCATTTGTTGCAAACCTTCAACATACGGTGACAACAACAAAACATCATCAGCATACAAAATTACATTGACACAAACATGACACATGTAACAACCACCTCCCTGTAACTGAACAGATTTAATTACATCATCAATGTAAACAGCAAATAACTGTGGAGACAATACTCTGCCTTGTCTGACACCACATTTGATTCTAAAAAAGAAGGACCACCTTACACGTGTAGCATTTATTAAACCAGTTCTCTAATGTATTCAACAGCATATTGGGAACTCGCCTTTCATTATTTTCAGAAATAGGCCAAAATCATCTACCCTTAGAGATATCCAAGGCCATAGGCATAAACTTCTGTAAGGCTGCTAGGCTCGAGCCTCCCCCCTTCCCCCCTACTTTTCAAACTCCAAGGCTTTAAGGCTTCTGAGCCCCCCCCCCATTTTTTGCCACATGCAATGCCTATTAAGAAGCTGTCTTCTGCAGTGTACCACACAAGAAATGACTCCAAATGACATTCATGACAATCAGACTACCAGTTTCGTTCGAATCCAGCAACAGAAGCTGCAAGCTGTAAGCAGAATTGGCACGTTGAATTTTTAGCACTACACGTTGTTTAGTAGCGTAACATTACCCCACATTTCTTACTTACTTAGTGTTGCAGTGTGCTTTGTGCCCCTTCCTTTGGACGTCTGATCCTCAGAAAGCTTTCAGCTTAAGAGCGGCTTCGCCCCCTCTGACCTCCTGACCAGGGGCTTTGCCTCTGGACCCCGCTGGGGGCTCTGCCCCAGACCCCGCTATAGGATCGCACTCCACACTCGCCATGGTCAGCGCCCCTCCACTTTTTAAATCCAAGTTTATGCCTATGTCCAAGGCGGCCAAATTAACCATGCTGCCACCTTGTGTGTAATGGTTTATAACAGAGCGAGCAGTATAGATGGCATGCAAACACCCAGTTGGTGCAGCTGCCAGGAAAACGAAATCGTCAAGTCCCAATGCTTATCACAGCTTATGTGAAATTGGCAATGGATGCACTTGTGGCCAACCGTGATGCTGTTGCTGTTCCAGCAAGTAATCCATACTTTTTTGCGACACAGTCTGCTTATGGATATGTAGACGGCTGACGTGTGATGAGTGACATGGCAAAAGCTGCATTTCTGAAAAGACCAGAGCTAATAACATCCACTATACTCAGAAAGTACATATTGACTGTGGCACAGGTGAAGTTGAATGGCTAGCCAATCATCTAAGTCATTACTTGGAAGTTCACAAGTCTTACTATCGCCTGCATGAGTCAACCGTTGAACTCAGTAAGGTGAGCCACTTGCTGTTGGCTGTGGACTCGGGTTGCACAGCGAAGTTCAGTGGAAAATCTCTTAAGGAAGTTATGCCACATGTAGAGCCCAGTGACACTGATGTGCAGCCAAAATGACAGTGATGGCAAATTGGCAGTGTTCAGCCTGATGACTGTGACACTTATCTAGACTTCAATGCTGATGATCTTGATCATTCTTAGGCTGCAACAGTTAATGTTGCCCAGTGTCTGTCTCCACATTCTGAAGGCAGCTCAGTCTGGGCCACGTCACAGCCTGCTGGTCACGCCACAAAGTGTCGCAAGAAAGGTCCCCCTGCTGTTGGCCTCAAGGAACTGAATGTGTCAAAACGCTCAAAGAAATGCATAAAGCTGGATGCATGTACTGCATGGTCTGCTGAGGAATTGAATCTCCTAATGCGTGCATTTGAAAAAGACATTGCTGCTTGCAAAGTACCTGGCTATGGTGCAGTGGAAAGACTGCAGGCAAGGTATCCATTGTTTCATCAACACACATGTGAACAAATAAAAGCACGTGTTTGGCACAAAATAAAGAAGAAATTGCATAAGTGACTAACATTGTTACCAGTATATAAGATTGTTGGCTGTTAAGTCTGAGTGGTGGGATGTTGGCGTGGTTGTCTGGGATGAGTTGCAGACTTCCATATAGCCCAGCAGATGCCACTGCCACTCACTATCTCTTGCTCCAGTAAATCCAGATTGGTTTTACCCTTCCGGGTTTTACCTTTCTGGTACCTGCTCACCCGGGTAGTCCCGGACAGATTCCAGCAGAGCAGTAAAACGGTTGTGTGTGTGTAAGTCAGCAGTCAGCAAATTACAAGCATTTAATTTTACAGTCAGCATAACTGAATTTTTCATGCAGTTCAGTTGGATTATGTCATATGACTAGCATATATTTAGTTTGGATTTAATTTTTGTCTTAACATTTAATTGGTTTCGATCATGAACTTGCAACAAGTGCTTCCTCTTCCGCAGACTGTTTACAGATGTTTACTGGTTAACTTGTGCGTGATGTTTGAGTGTGTACTGGTTAACATTGTAAATCCTGAGAATGCTTCTTGGCACATCGCTGTGATAACTAATCAGTGTAATTCTAGACCCAATGGCTTTATCCTTTCTTAATTCACTAACTGGTTTTTGGCCAATTTAATCCTGCTACCAGTTGCCGAGGTCAATCTATGTTACAGAGCATTCTGGTTGCATTTCTTCGAGCGTTCCATGTCTGCAGGACAGTGACTACGATGAGGCTACTGCTGACGTACGTCCATCAGCTCAGTGATCAGGCAGATGTCGGCGTCGGTCGTTCGACGATCGCACAGTCGACGATTTTGGCAGCTGCAGTGCCGGAAGCTGCTGTCGGTGGAGAGGAGGCTGCTATCAAGGACACAGAAGCATGTGCCTTCTCGACCATCTGTCAACCTCTGCTGCCTGTAATTCACAATGCACAAGACATTTTTGTAACCAAACATTTAACTACAGGTATCCATGGTCACAGAGTTCATGGCAAGGCATTGTGCTCCTTTCTGGCCTCTTCATATTCGTTGTTTTATAACATCCAGACAAGTTTGCTTTGAGGGGCACAATAACCGCAGCCACGATAACCATTCACAATTACCAGTTTCGAGGAAAGCCTTCCGTGGGAGGGGTATACACCCTCCCATACCTTTTCACTGATACATAACTATGTATGTGATCTTGGGAAAACTGGACATCTTAATATGTAGAGGAGAATTCAGTTCCCATGCTCCTCCAGTGTCACTTCTCTTGAGACATTTGTCTGTGAATTGGCCCATATAGTGCACTGCATGTCTACATATTATGCACAAACCTGTATACAGTGATCAGAGTGTTGCATGGAAGCTGGGAGTACAAAAGCATCATTATATTTGTCTGATACAATAAAAGCACTACGAAATACATAAAAATGCCAATCACAGATGTGGTGCAGAGTCAAGTTCCCTTACAAAGTTACATTTTAACAGTGAGCAGCAAGAGGGTTGAAATGATAATTTTAAATATCATTCTCCTTCACGAAAATATGACCGCTGGCGACCCTCCAGGGAACATCTTCCCAACAGTCACTTCGAACTGTGAGCGGTACTTTGCGGTAAGAAACAAAGTGACCTTTTGGAACAAATTTCAAGTTCACTGCAAATGCAGAGTCCAACAACAAAACAAAGTTTGTCACACTATATGCCATCAACACAATGCCAAAGGATAAGTACTGTGATGGCCAGTTTACTGACAGAGGCATTTGCAACAGCTGAGTTGCAATGGCTGCACATGCCAACTGTGCTGTTCTCTTGAGAGGATACTGTTTTTGGCAGTCAGTGTATTTATATTTTTTATTGCCTTCAGTGCTTTGACACTGTTGGTTGGGCGGCAGGAAGGGCATCCAGCCTGTAAAAACTGAGTGTTGGCATGCTGGCATGGTTATGTGTCTGGGTCAAGGTGCAAAGTTGCATATGGACCAGCTTATGCCATTGCTACTGGCTATCTCTAGCTCCAGTAAATCCAGATTGGTTATACCTTGTATTTTTTTCAGGTACCGGCTAACCCGGGTTGTCCCCTGCAAAAGTCTGTTAAACAGGTGTTGTAGTTGCATTAGCTGCTGTATAAGCTATCACCATAGTAAACAGTGTTTATCTTCTCCTAAATAAATTATAAAAATAAGATACAATAAAACTTTCTACAGTAGATCAATATTATCCTAAAACGTGAACATGTGCCGAAGACAAACTGTAATATGTTACCATCACAGCTGAAAACGCTGGCCAAGTTAACTAGGGCATCTGATACACTGGCACCAAAAACAACAACACAGTAACATTCATTTTATGGCCCTTGTCCAGGTATACCTGTATACGCCTCTACCAGACACCTTTCAAGACTCAATATATCCATATTTTCCTGCAGCAGCACTGACACTAAGATACTGCTAATTAACTACTAAGTTGGTGAATAAACACACGACTTTACCTTTTCTTTATATCTCGTTCACTTCTTAGAGTCACTACAGAGGAAACACACACACACACACGGACAGAAATGTCAATGTAAGTTTTTACTACTGCACAATGCTATGCTAGCGGAATATGCCATAAACATGTGTCTGTGCGTATCCATCATGGCTAAATGTTGACAGATCATTATGCACATAGCAATTCGTACGGTAAATTTCACAACAGATGACTCATTTTAATAACCATGTCAGGTACAGGTGTTTTAAAAAAGGACTTTAGGGGATTTTAGGCACAAACTGGCAGCCCTGCGTAACCCATAACCCACACAAATGTGGTCGGTCTGACCTTGATCCAAAAAATCAGCATGACACTAAACACTCAAAATGTCTGCATGTGTGTGTGTGTGCAACGTCTCATAAGTGACGCTATAAATGCAATGGGCACCCCACAAATCCATAAGAACATCTCACAAGTCACTGTTGTTTCCTCTGTACCACACACACACACACACACACACAAATATCAGTTTAAGTTTTTATTACTGTGAGATGCTATGCTAGTGTGATATATACCATCGTCATGTGTCTATGTGTGTGCTTCAGTGGTATCAAAACGCCTAAACTTTGAAAGACCATTATATACTTTCTGAATGTCACGGTGTGCCGTCCATGCTGTGGCACTCAACAGCAGGCCCGATGTGCTCACGTCCAGACCCGAACTGGTCATCACGTAGTTACCAGCTGCCCACAGGGGAACTGTCTCTGTGTCCATGTCTGATGGTCGGAAGACCGCATCTGATGACGGACCATGCTCTGGGGAAACGGCGACCATCGTTTGAATTTTTCATCTACAAAAATTGATAAATAAATACATGTAACGCTTGTAAGTTGTATTTCCGACATTATCTGGGCTATGTCTTTGATGTTTATTGATTACAGCATATCCTAAGTATTTGCGTTTTCATATACTACAAGAAAGCTGTGCTATTGCAATGATTATCGCATGATGCGCATGACTGCACAATCCGACAATACGCACATGGTTTGCTGCTAGAAAGTCCCATTTGTACAATCTAGTACCGACTGCTGGGCTGTATGGGCAAAAGTAAGGCAAAGACGGCAGTCTTGGTGGCCATAGAGGCGAAACTGAAAGTAGAAATATGGCTGCGACTCAAAAAATCGAAAGACCATTGATGACTTCCTATAGGCCTCCATAGTAACTTTTCCTCTATCTTAACGCGTTTCAGAGATATTGCCGCTTTTGTGCTCTAGCATGCCACTTTTTCCACCCCACCCCTAGTCTTCCTAAAATTTCTCCATGTTCCCCTGGGAGTAGGTGGATGTTCTTTTGGCTACGAAGAGCGAAGATGTTGGGCTAGCTGTTCGTGCAGTTAGTTTCCGAGATTTTCCAGCTACGTTGTCTTGATCTACCAACAGACAGACAAAATTTTAAAACCAGTTTTGGGTACTCCTTTTCAGGGTCTATTGAAAGGAAAAGTTTGGACCATGCCCCCTGACCCTAAGGTGGTGGGAAAAAAATTTCGTCCCCACTCAATTTTTTTGGGGGGGGAGGCCCCCAAGGGGTACATAAGTTAGACATCATGACCCACGACCACTTGTAAAAATTTGAAGTGCATGTGACCCGTGACCCCTGAGCAATGCCCGTTTCAGTATCGACATTTAAATGGTCATTTTGCGTGTACTAAGTGTTACATTTTTTGTACATTTCTCTTCAATCCCCACTTCAATCTTGAACGTGACTATATCGTCAGAAAGCGAAAAATACAAAAATGTGCTGCATCAAGCACAGAAAATAAATGTGTGTGTGTATGTGTGACGTCTCACAAGTTATGCTACAACTGCAACTGGCACCCCACAAATCCATAAGAACACCTCACAAGTCATTGCTACAGAGGAAACACACACACACACACACACACACACAAATACACTGTGCATATAATAATGCACATGAAGCTCACTTGTTGCTAGGATGGCCGACTGTACTGCTCCAGTCGTAAAATTAACCCTAACCCCAACCCTAATGGGCCATAATCTGGCAAAAAAGGCAATTCCCCCTTAAACGGGCCAATTATGAGGCAAAATGAGGCATATCCAGCCATTTCCAGCTAACTGGCCGATCGACCCGCAGGGGAAGTGCTACGGGGAGTGAACCCTGGCCCGCATGCACAGCGGTCTAGTGGCTTAGCCACTCGGCCACAAGGGCAGGCACCATGTCAGGTACACTGTACAGATAAATGATCAAGTACTAGAAACTTAAACTAACATTTATGAGGCAATGGGCATCTGGCAACCAGACTAGATGATCATCATGCACACCAAATTTGAAGTCTCTGTGTTCACCCAGTATGAAGATACATGTACGAACAAGAAGCCCAGCTGAACGCTGGCAGGCCACGCCCGTCACCCATGCACTGTGGTCGCGTGGTCCACTCCACAGTAGTCAAATACTTGACAACATTACGGACGCAGGCAAACGTAATGCAAACGAATAACCCAGAGTCCGGTTTCAATTCTGACCACACAATCCGACAATACGCACATGGTTTGCTGCTCGAAAATCAATTTCTACCATCTAGTACCGATTGCTGGGCTATACGAGCAAAAATAAGGCAAAAACGGCCATCTTGGTGGCCATAGCGGCGAAACCAGAAGTAGAAATATGGCGGCGACCCCAAAAATGAACTCAAAATATGCTGCATGGAGCTTTGTAAGCATGATTGGATGTATATTGCAAATTTTGGTCAGTCATGCATGAACACTGTCTGATGCTTCTAGTTTTAATATTTGCAACAAATTGAACTCAATTTATTGGGTGCCTTCAGTGCTTTGACACTGTTGGTTGGGTGGCAGGAAGGGCATCCGGCCTGTAAAAAGAGTGGTGGAATGTTGGCGTGGTTGTGTGGGATGAGGTACAGACTTGCATATAGCCCAGCAGATGCCACTGCCACTGACTATCTCTTGCTCCAGTAAATCCAAATTGGTCTTACCTTCCTGGTTTTTACCTTTCTGGCACCCATTCACCTGGATAGTCCCGGACAAATTCCAGAAGAAAAGTCAAACAAAAAGTAAAACAAAAACAAAAATACATGAAAATGCCAATCACAGATGTGGTGCAGAGTCGGGTTCCCTTACAAAGTTACATTTCAACAGTGAGCTGCAAGAGGGTTGAAATGATAATTCAATACAGTTTACTGAATATGTGTGTGTGTGTGTGTGTAACGTCTCACAAGTTATGCTACAACTGCAATCAGCACCCCACAAATCCATGAGAACACCTCACAAGTCATTGCTACAGAGCAAACACACACACACAAATGCAAACACTGGGCATATAATAATGTACAAGAAGCCCACCTGTTGCTAGGACAGGGTGCTTACAAATTCAGGAAAATTAAATTCCCTGAGTTTTCCAGGTTTTCCAGACCCTCTAATCAGTCTTTTCCAGACAACTATAAAGTAAAAACCCGATGTAACAAATCACCTTAGCAGTCAGTTTGGCAGATGTTCTTCAACAATTTCACCGCATTTGCTTAGATAACTAGCATTAAATTAGTACATTCACCAAAATCTGGTAGATCACTACTAGCAGTTTACATAGGTACTACTGTAGCTACGCAAACTTACGTCATCTTCTTGTGTTTTGGACTGTGTCACGAAAAACAGCAAGCATCTGGTAAATTCCCTGAGTAAATTTTAAATTCCCTGAGTTTTCCCTGAGTTTTCCAGGTTTTCCAGGTTTTCGCGAGTTGTAAGCACCCTGTAGGATGGCCGACTGTACTGCCCGACAGCCAGGTACCACATCAAGCAGCAAACCACAATCATGCCAGGCTTTCCCAAAATGGCTGCAATTCTGTCATATTTTTGGTTTTCCTTAATGCAAGTAAAATTAACAGACGTAGCCACAGTGACAATTAAACTGGATATCAAGTCACCTGGGTCGCCAGTGCCTCTGCCACCATCCCCATTGTATTTTTATGTTGGAAGCCCGTTCCTGCTGCAACATTCTCAATTTATATTGGCTTGGAACAGGCACAAAATTAATTATGAACTGCAAACCAAAATAAAACAAAATAAAGCTGCAATCCATGGATACCTTTTGAAGAGTCATCATAGCCGATATACTTTATGGTATCTCGGACAATCTCCTGGTAGTTACGTGTGCCTTGGAGTTGATTTCGCCAAGCAGCATCAACATACCAGTCCTTGCAGCAGTTTCTGAAATCATCAACATTACATTACTTTTAGGATGTACATGTATTCATATGCACAGACACACACATATTTTGGGTGGGCCAGGTTCCCTCAATGCCTCCCTCAATTCGATCACTTGTCTTGGGGAGCATCATGAGCCCCCTCCCCCCAGTGGGGTCCAGGGCAGTTTGGAGCTTCGTAAGCATGTTTGGATGCATTCTGCAAATTATGGTCAGTCATGCATGAACACTGTATGGATTCGGACAAAACTGGTGGTCTGATTGTCATGAATTTCATTTGGAGTCATTTCTTGTTTGGTACACCACAGAAGACAGCTTCATAATATGTGGCAAAAAGTGGGGGGGCTCAGAAGCCTGAAAGCCTTGGAGTTTGAAAAGTGGGGACTCGAGCTTAGCAGCCTTACAGAAGTTTATGCCTATGGCCCTTAGAAGTAGGACCCCTTAAATCCAGCAAGGAGTCTGGGGAGCGCTGTGAGCTCTCCTAGCAGGGTGCGGGGCGGAGCCATTTCGTGCATTTTAGCCTTAAAATATAGCGTCTTAATTGTAGCAGCAATTTATGGGTTATGGCCATGAATGATGAATAATACATGAATAGACGAATTTTTAACTCCAAATTAAGAGCATTATGACAGTCAAAACACAGAAGACAGTCAAAAATTTGGGGGCTTAGCCCCCCCTAGTCCCTGATAAGCGCCGCCTCAAAAATATGCATGGCGTGCTGGTGATTAGGGCTGGCGTCGATCACCTAGCAAAGTGATCCATGATCTGATGATCGTGAATTCGGCAACGGGACGTTCATCTGTTAGTCACTAGGTGCACACTGCAGCACTCCACAGCAGGCCCGTCAGCTTCAGCAATCCAAGCCAGTAAAATTTAGTCGTTATACACTATAATAAAGAGACTAACATTTGCCTATGCGTTTGAATGTGGATGCAACCAGACAGCAAAGGCACACACCGTGCGTCATCTCCGTGTAACGTGATAGGGCCGTCGTCGGTCGTCGCTATAACAGCAACCACACCCAGCACACCCACCCATCCCACCGCGTCTCACTCACCAGACATCTCCGGCCGACTTGCAGCTGCAGCTGCAACAGCTCGCGACTCCCACCCCTCCCCCTCCTCCCCTCCGCCCTGCGTACGCTGTATCACAGACGAGCGATTGTCAGTCCTATACACCGATCGTCGGTCAGGCAGCCACCTACTACACAGTACACAGTGGAAGTAATTTTGCCGCCGAGCACCGACCGACCGACCGACCTTGCTACAAAGAGAACACGAAGCCCAGCTATTGCTAGGGGTGGCCGACCGTACTGCCCCAGTCACGGCCGGATTAACCATAGTGCCAATTGTTCCATGGCATGGGCCCCCCCACTGAGGGGCCCCCCTCCTCTGACTAATTTTTTTCAAACAAATGACTGGTTGAAAGCTTCAGTTCCACCGCTAACAGCGTAAGATTGGCTGGTTAAATTAGCTTATTACATGAATACCCATTCCTGGTCGTTTCATCCATTAATTTTATACACTCACGATTTTTATTATGAAGCATTAACTATAAAGCTTAATGCTCCGCAGATGACATGAGACTTGTACAGGTTCATTCCAATCCTTGCAAGAACTAGACACTTAAGCAGTCATACGACGTGCAGTCCCATGCCTGTAGCTGCAGCAGCACAACGGCCACATGCAGCAGCAGCTATGCGACCGTGATATTTTTGTAACCATGTGACCTTGACGTTTGGTATATGCCACTGTCATGTTTCTGTGTGTGTGTCCATCTCATGCCGGTATTGTATCAAAACAGCTAACCTTTGGATCACATAAACAAGGTAGATGCATAGCTTCCATTAAAGTCAAATAGGACGTTGTATGTGCCTGTCAACTTCGGCGACCCCTAACCTCAAATCAGCCCACACTGAAAAAATTACTGACTCAAGAACTCTGTTTTTCAGTAAGACACTAACAAAAATGGTGCTGTGGAACAATTGGCACAATGGCTAATCCGGCCCTGCGCTCAAGCCTCCAACCACACAAACTAAACTACATCTGTTTCACTTATGACAATGCTGAACTCTGAAGTTGCTGATTGTTAAGTATCAGAATTTTGAGCAGTCACACCTTACAAGATCTGAAGTCACTCCCAGGTCTAGGTACACTCCATAGATAAATAACCAGCTACAAAAAACTTAAACTAACATTTATGGGGTAATGTCAAAAATCAGCATCTGGCTGCCAAAATAGACTTGTTCACAAACACGCACAACCGTTGTATGGCTCTGTGGATTTTCTGGGACAACCCAGGTGAGCCAGTACCAGAAGAAACATTCACCCACTCACACTCGTGGTCATCAATCATCGCTATCTGCTTTCTCCATGTACTATGATCCATGGCATCCTCCCTATTCAATCCACGTGCTTTACAGTCTTTTTCCACAATCTCTCTCCAGTTTTCTGTGGTCTACCTATTGGACTGGCACCCTCGACTTCATACTCCATACATTTCTTCACACCACACATCCATCTTCCCATTGTCATCTCTGACCTCTGAAGTGCCACCTTATTTTCCTTTCTTACAGGCCAGGTCTCACTTCCATGCAACATACTGCTTTGCACACAACTGCTGTACAATCTCCCTCTGACTGACAGTGATATATCCTTATTCTTAAGCAATGGTACCACCCTATTCAAATTCTCGTCTCCACAGCTGCATAAGCATCTCCATCTACACTCAACATGTCGCCTAAATAACAAAACTAATCCACTAACTCCACATTCGCATCACCACCAATATCAACACTTGTGCATCCTGTAATAGTTACTGGATTCACACAACCTCTACAAATAAATGACTTCATCACTTTGTACATACTACCCTTAATACCACCGCATTTCTTGTGTACCCACTTCTTACAACTAGTACACTGTATTGAATTATTACCAACAGCGCTACCACAGACACCACATGGCCACCTTACAGGCTTCTGCGTTACCTTCTGCCGTTCCCCACTAATCATGATCTTGGTTTCAATCATATTTACTCTCATGCTCTGTTCTCCACGAAATCCCTTCACTCATTAAGCCTTTTAATCAGATCTTCTTCAGCCTCAGCTATCACAACCAGGTCATCTGCATATAACAACTCCCATGGTAAGGCAACTCTGAATTCTCTAGATAAAGCTTCCATGACCATCACAAATAGCAAAGGACTTCATGCTGAACCTTGGTGCATGCCAATCTTTACCTGAAAACCATTACTGTTTCCATAAACTGTTCTTACAACTGTTTTTGCATGAGTATACACAGTGGCGGCGCCAGCTCTGAGAATTCACCAGGTCCTGGCAAGGTCCTGAAAATGTTTGCCAGGTCCTAGGAACTAAAGTGAAGTTTGAAAACTAATTTTACTGGTTCATCGAAGTATGGTATTTCTGTGTTACACTCTAACTGTCTAACATTCTAACATTCAAACTCGTATTAAATAGTATAGAAAGAAACAAAAGACAAACTAGAAGATTAACTCGACGCTGCTTCGTCGAGTTGGAATACCTCCGTCCAAGGGGTGGGTGCAAATGAGCTGCGATCACGTATTCCGTGGTGGACGAAAGTTCACCATTTTCCACCATATCGTAGGGGAGTGTCCGTAGTTTGATAATCCGTTTTCAGATTGGCAATAGGGAGGTTTAGATTACGCGTGTACGGGTACGTGTACGTGTGGTTATAACACACCACACATCCATCTTACCATTCTCAACTCTGCCCTCTGAAGTGCCACCTCGTTTTCCTTTCTTACAGGCCAGGTCTCACTACCGTGCAACATACTGCTTCGCACACAACTGCTGTACAATCT
>Ga0209458_1000358_pt1 | contig 17385 bp, 15 predicted proteins | sample WorMetLIZAISLAND_FD_187411 | JGI IMG/M metagenome (GOLD analysis project Ga0209458, IMG submission 187411) | Marine gutless worms symbiont microbial communities from Max Planck institute for Marine Microbiology, Germany - Inanidrilus manae... ...
AAAGTCCATAGTCTGGAGGACTAAAGTCCTCATCCGTGGACAAGCCACGGACTGAAAGTGAAGGGACTTAAAGTCCATAGTTTCAACTATGATGCGCTTCGCGCACTAAAGTTATTGAAGCAATGAAAAAAACACGGCCATCGCCAGCATTAGGGCCTCGCTCAGCTCCACCAGGGCACCGGCAGTATCGCCGCTGAACCCACCCAAGCGGATCATCATGGATTGTCGCAACACCAGGAACAGGATGCCCGCGGTCGCGACCAGACCGAGCCACTCCGTACCGAGGTACAACGCCGATGCGACCAGGGTAACGACCAACCAGCTCCAGGCGGCGGTACGCGGCAGATGGGCCCTGACCGTGGCCCCCATGCCGTCCGGGCGGGCGGAGGGTGTGGTTAGAAACAGGACCAGCAGCTGCGCCCGCGCCAGAACCGATATCCAGATCAGGCTCGCCGTCGCGCCCGCGGTCATCAATGCGGAGAGCGCCGTCCACTTGCACAGCAGCACCAACACCAAGGCCATGACGCCGAAGGATCCCGATCCGGGATCCCGCATGATGTTCAAGGTCCGATTCCGGTCTCCCAACCCCCCGATCCAGGCGTCCGTGGTATCCGCCAGTCCGTCCAGGTGCAAGCCGCCGGTGAGCCACACCCAGGCGACAAGCACCAGTGCGGCGGCCACGCCGTAGGGTGGGCTGTGCCCACCACCTCCAGAACCCAGGTCGGGGACGCCGACTTGCGCCGACAGTACAGACAGACTCCAGACCACCAACCCCCAAATTATCAATCCGAGGAGAAGCCCCACCAACGGAAAAAAGACGGCAGAGCGGCCGAGATCCGGTTCGGAAACGGGTCCGGGGTCCGGCATGGGCAGCCGGGTGAGAAACCGACCGGCGATCAGGAAACTGCGCCACACGGCTCCGCCCCGCCGTGGAATATCAGGCTCGGACGGCCCTCCCCTACCGGCACCCGCAGACGGGTTCGACAGGCAGGCGGGACCTCGATCCGCATCATAGCAGCCGCGGAGAGGTCCAGGATCTGCCCCGAAATAACCCGGATGACACCGCCATGGGTTACCACCAGCGGAAAATCCGTCCGGTGCCCGAGTATTCGGTCCCAGCCCCTCAGCACCCGCTCGCGCAGGGCCTCGAAGGGCTCGGCACCGGGCGGTGTGAATCCCGCGGGGTCGTCCCAGAACCGCTTCAGCTCGGCGCTCGGCAGCTCGCCGGCGAGCCGATTCTCCCAGGCCCCGAACCGCCGCTCGCTCAGCTCCGGCATCAGCTCCAGGGGCAGCCCGTGCCGCGCCGCCAGCTCCCGAGCCGGCTCGGCGCACCGGCGGGCCGGCGAGCTGAACAGGGCATCGTAGGGTGGGCTGTGCCTACCAACTTCCCTCCCTGATCTCGCCACGGCCGCGTGCATCTGGGCGAACCCACGGGCGCTGAGCCGAGCGTCAGCGACACCCCGAAACCGCTCCCCGCCGACCACCGTGCCGTGGCGCAGCAGATCGACAAAGCGGTCATTCCCCACCCGATTCGCTCCGACGCGATTGCGTGGCAGCAGACCCCGGCCTATCTGCCGCTTGCCTACGGTAGGCAGGCCGGACACACGCTCCGGCGTCGGGAAGCGTTGAGGTATGCTCGCACTCGGCACCCGCCGGGTGGGCTGGGCCCACCGCCCCTGCTGTGTCCACAACGTCCAAGGACGGCCCCTTCAATAGCTGGGGCAGTCCGGCAACCACAAGCACCACCCGGTCGCAGCGGGCGGTGAGCGCCTGATGGAGCAGACCCGCTTCGTCACAGTAGCGGCGGCTGATCTCGCCGAGGGGAATGACGCCCATGTTGGTCTCGTTGCCGACCAGCACGAGATCGCCGGCAAGTGCCGGCAAGGCCTCCAGCAGAGCGATACGCTCAGACCCCAGGCGCGCCGGGTCCGCATGGGAGAGCAGGTTCGTAAGCCACAGGGTGAGACAGTCCACGACCAAGCAGCGCCCAGGTTCGGCCAACTCCCCTAGCACCTGCCCCAGTGCCAGCGGCTCCTCCACCACCAGCCAGTCTTGGGGACGATGCCTGCGGTGGGCCTCGATACGGCGCAGCATCTCCGCATCCCCTGGCACCGCGGTAGCCACATAGACGACCTGCCGACCGCTCGCGACGGCGAGCCGCTCGGCCAATCGGCTCTTGCCGGAACGCACACCGCCGAGGATCAGGGTCTTCACTACCGCTTCCGGTCGTTTGTGAAGCCGACGGCGGCTACTATCCTGGTACGGATGCCCTCAACGACCGATAACATTGAGTGAACAGGACCTCCCCGGAAATATCAGCCGCAAATCAACGCAATGCGCTAAGGCATGTTGACATTTTAAAAGGGAGCGAACCCCGACCTCCGTGCTCGCCTCTTAATCGTAAGGGATTCACAGGATTTACAGGATTAACAGGATATTATAATTGTTATTTAAGAAAATAATCCTGGAAATCCTGTTAATCTTGTCCTATTAGCGGTTGGCGTGACGATTATGTCAACGGCCCCTAGCGGCAGGGCTCGAAGAAGGTGTTGTCCATTGTCTTTTCACATTCGGCGCCCGTCGGCGTCAGGGCCTGGGGATCCGCGCTCCGAAGCCGCTCATCGGACTCCATCTGCAGGAGCTGACGCGCGGGATTACAGGCCTTGTGGGCCGCGCATTGGTCCGCGTCTCCGCACACCCTCTCCACCAGCTTCCTACAGGCCGTTTGCTCCGACCCCGGCGTGGAGGAATCACAGGCCGGAAAGGCCGGGTTCGCCAGGGCGTTCTGACACTCACCGCTCGACGGGACATGCGGCCAAGACCCGGCGGCGACGGACGTTCGGCGTTGTTGCTCGCGCTCCAGGCCCAGCAGTTGATGGGCCAGGATGCAGGGTTGGCCGTGGCGACACTCGTCATGGAAGCCGCAGACCTTGCGCACCAACTGGTCGCAATAGCGCGTGCGCATACTCGGCTCGGAGCCAGGCTCTCCGACCCAGCTGTCCATCATCGCCTCAGTGGGTACCGCTTGGCCGTCGCGGACAATGACCACCGAGCCGTCCTCGAGCCTATGGGTACCATCCCACAAGGGGACCACGCCACCCTTGTAATAGCGCATGGCGCGATGGGAGTTCGGGTCCACCTTCAGCACGCTGCCGTCCTGGAGGGTGCCGGTCCATGAACCGGCCTGAACCGGTCCGAGCGATGCGACCGGAAGGCAGACGACAAGGAGCAGCATCCAACCGTGCACGAATGTTCGCATGGAAGAAACAGGGAGTAACGACATGGCTCACGGAGTTGGAAACACCCACTGATGTTATGTGACCTTTTGGCGCAAGCATAGCAAATTCAGGGCCGGTTCGGCTCACGCATTCGTAACCGGGATAATGCAGGTGTAGATTGCGTTAAGATGCCGACAACCGACAGTCAAGGGATTCTCGCCGAATGACCGACCACACCAGCTCCTATCGACCCGTCCCCGGCGTGCGCTTGTCCGCGGCGGCGGCGGGGATCCGCTATCAAGACCGAGACGATCTGGCGCTCGTGGCGTTTCCTGAAGGTGCGCACTGCACCGCGGTCTTCACGCGCAATGCCTTCCGTGCCGCTCCTGTGGTGGTGGCGAAGCGCCACCTGGCGGTCGCATCACCTCGTTATCTGCTCATCAATTCGGGTAACGCCAATGCGGGCACCGGCGAGCGGGGGCTTGCGGACGCCGTAGCCAGCTGCGCCGCGCTCGCCGCTTTGACCGGTTGTCGCACCCAAGAGGTGCTGCCCTTCTCCACCGGCGTCATCGGCGAAAACCTTCCCCTGGCGAAGCTGGAGGCGGCGTTACCCACGGCGCTGGAGCGGATGCGCGAGACCGCCTGGCCCGAAGCGGCGCGAGCCATCATGACCACCGATACCCTACCCAAGCTGGCTATGCGTCGCTTTACCGTAGCCGGGCGCACCGCGGTGGTCTCGGGTATGGCCAAGGGCGCGGGCATGATCCGCCCGGATATGGCGACCATGCTCGCCTTTCTCGCTACCGACCTGGCGGTGGATCAGGCCCTGTTGCAGGACTGCCTGCGCGACGCAGTGGATGTCTCCTTCAATACCATCACCGTAGACGGGGATACCTCCACCAACGATGCCTGTGTGCTGGGGGCCGCGAGCACCCTGGGCAACGAGCCGTTGGACGATCCGGGATCACCGGATGTTGCGGCCTTTCGTGCTGCGGTGGAGGCGGTCTGCCGGGAGCTGGCTACCGCCATCGTGCGCGACGGCGAGGGCGCTACCAGGCTGGTGAAAATACGGGTAGAAGCGGCCCGGAACGCCGCCGAGGCACGCCGCGTGGCCGATACCATCGCCCATTCCCCGCTGGTCAAGACGGCCTTGTTTGCCTCTGACCCCAACTGGGGACGCATCCTGGCCGCTGTCGGGCGCGCGGATGTGGACCAGCTCGACATCGCGGCCGTACGCGTCTGGCTCGGCGACCTGTGCGTCGTAAGCCAGGGTGGGCGGGATCCGGACTACAGCGAGGCCGCGGGACAGGCGATCACGGAAAAGGATGAAATCGAGATCAGGGTGGCCCTTGGCCGCGGCAAGGCCGCAACCGAGGTACTCACCTGCGACCTCTCCTATGACTATGTGCGCATCAATGCCGAGTATCGGACTTGAGACTCGAACCGCAATGGAGATAGTCATGAACTTGAACAAAGAAGCAATCGTTGTGGTATAGAAGGCGCTTCGACGTATTTAAACACGGCGACTCGCCGTCTACTACCTGTTAAGCGCTCACACCACAGTAAAAAATTCAAAGAAAATTCATTGCTTCAATAACTTTAGTGCGCGAAGCGCATCATAGTTGAAACTATGGAGTTTAAGTCCCTTCACTTTCAGTCCGTGGCTTGTCCACGGATGAGGACTTTGGTCCTCCAGACTATGGACTTTCAGTCCATAGTGGCTGATTTATTAAGAGATAGACAAAAAACCAAAATCATGATTAAGAGTGAAGCATCCGCTGAACGCAGCATAACATGCGTTGATGCAGACCGTTCAGCGGATGCTTCACCTCGCTCGATGATATGCATGATTTTGATTTTTTATCGGTTGGTCCTAAAAGGCATTTTTCTTGGGTTAAAAACACGCGGAACATGCGCGCTTAACAAGTCGCTGAAGCTGACGGCATTTGCTCCTAGTGCAGCATAGTAAAAATCCTAGTACTATTTGTTAATTGGGGTTATTCCAGTAAGCTGCACTAGCGTCGCAAATGCCGCAGCTTAGCTCCACCGATAAGTGGCGCGTCCATGCGCCGCTTATCGGCGAGCTAACCAACAGGTGCAATATAAAAAGTATTGCACACAAGAACATGCGTGGCGGCGCTTTGATATCCTGACCGGTTCAGACACCGAAACAGGAAATCGCCGGACAAAAGCGTAAGGGCAACATGAGACGCGCTGCCTATCAAGATGCTGAACGCAGACAAACATCCATTGCCCCCTCCATGGGGACAATGGATGTTGCTGGTCAGCTCGCCGTTAGCCAAAAAAACGGAAATCAACCACTATGGACTGAAAGTCCATAGTCTGGAGGACTAAAGTCCTCATCCGTGGACAAGCCACGGACTGAAAGTGAAGGGACTTAAACTCCATAGTTTCAATTATGATGCGCTTCGCGCACTAAAGTTATTGAAGCAATGAAAATTGTGGGCAAAGAAGCAAGTAAACTGAAAATTGATAAAAGATTGCTGTCTATAGTGACATCATTAGATAAAACAGATGATAGTGGCTATTGGCTTAGCAAGAAACAAATTGAAAGAATAGGTCATATTGAATTATTAAGAAGGATAAACTATGGAGATGGTGCTACCTCCAGACTTCAAAGAGTTCTTGAGTTTACTAAAGACTAAAAACATCCCATATTTGTTGATTGGTGGGTATGCGGTTGGTTATCACGGCTATCCTAGAGCTACAAATGACATGGATATATGGATAGCTATCGAGCCCAAGGTAGCAGAACAAATGGTTTCTGCCTTAAAGGAATTTGGCTTTGATACGCCCCAACTTTCAAAAGATATTTTTCTCAAGGAAAACAATGTGGTGTGCATGGGTATTGTTACCATTCGCATTGAAATATTAGAATTGTACCCTTTGTAGCATGCTTTAAAATCAATATGTTACGGAAATCATTTGGCGTCTAACCCTTTGTTTCCTGGTTAACGAATACCATATTGACCCCTTGTTCTAAATAACGTGTTGATTTTCAAGGATTCGCATCGGGTACAATTCTATTGACGACAATTTCGGGTGTTTCTTTTGATGAGTGTTTTAAGGAAAGAATCGTTGATAAAATAGACGGCATTGAAGTAAACATCATCAGCTTGAATAAGTTAAAGATTAATAAGAAAGCGAGCGCCCGATATAAGGATTTAGATGACTATGAGAATTTACCTTGAAAACAACTGTTGACTAACAAGGCAATTCACCCGAACGCTACAGTCGCTATCGCTCCTTTCGCGTCGGGTGATTGCTGGCGTTAGGCTCGCAGGAAAGAAGCAAAAGATGAAGGTGTTTATTAGCTACTCTCGCAAAGATCGAGAGCCTGTAGGTTGGGATGAACTTGCGAACCTCAACAAATCACCATGTCAAGGGCACCTTGAAAAATACGATTTTCGTCAACAGCACACTTGAATAACCAATGGCTTAGAGTCGCTTAATTGGTAAAAACACCTATTTTTCAAGGTGCCCTCAAGCTAAAGCCAAATAGGAAAGGGGCCAGGCCCAATTGATAGGTCATTTTTCATAGATCATTCGCCTAACATTCAGCTGCAAGCGACCCATTGCTGCGGTCCGGCTCCTCAGCAATTTCCAAGCTCAGTGCCATGCGGCAGCGCCAAGCCGTTAGGATTGAAATGTACTGGTTGTCAGCGGTACGCAATAAGGTGACCACATGAAAATTGAACGTAAATACATCATTGATGAATCCAACCATAAGGTTGCTGTTCAAGTTAACATAGAAACTTTCACGAAAATTGAAGAAACACTGGAAAATTATGGGCTAATCCAACTTATGCAAGTACAGGAACCTGATGACGAGCTATTAGAGCTTGAGCAGGCTCGGAAATATTACCGGATGCTGGAAAAAACGCAGTGAGAACCAGCTATCGCAAGAAGTTTCTTAAACAGCTTGCACAGTTGCCCCGAACTACGGGATTTTAAGTAGAGGCTTTCGCCTTTGAGCAACTACCGAACGCAGCATCCATCTCTGAGGTGAGCATTGTTGAGAAGATGCAGGGATACCAAGGCTATTATAAAGCTCGCTTTGTTTCATATCGCGTGGGCATGAAAGTAGATGGTGATACCTTAATTTTTCAGGTCGTGATGAATCGAAAAGATATTTATAAGTTTTTTCCGTAAGCTGCAAATAACGGAGACGGACTACGTTAATCGCCTAACAAGTCGCTCCAACCGGCCCTGACTCCGCTACCGCTCCGCCGGGGCAGCTGAGCTTGTCGTTAAGCTTGGTATAAGCCCCTCTAAAAGGCCCCACAAGACCTAAAAAAATCGGTAGTGCTGAAATCTAAAGGATAGGGCACGAGGCCACGCTAGGCTTTGCCTACCCTATCATCCTATGGATTGCAGCACTACCAAAATCGAAAGAGAACGAGGGCATAAAGTTGTATCTCTGCCATCAAGGCTGCTGACAAGAGGCTCAATCGGTAATTGAGAGCATCTGTACTCGGGGGTGTTCTCAATCGACAACCTGAATCCGTGAGGTAAGCTCCGGGGTTGAGCTCAACTCGATGGTTTTGCTGCTATTAGAGATTGGCCACGACATCCACCGGATGCCATGGGCAATCTTAGTCTATCGAGTAAAATCACAGTGTTACGCCTAATTGAGAACACCCCCTAGCTCCCGACCATCGAGACCTTCAGAATCGATACTCCAATCCCTTGAGCCGGCTGCGAAAGTCATCGGTGATCGCCCTGAGGTCCGTATCGCTGGCAATTACCCGCGGCGTCAGCACCACCACGAGCTCGGTGCGGTCCGCCTTTCTGGAACGTTCGCCGAACAGGGGGCCGATGATCGGGAGGTTGTAGAGACCGGGGACGCCCTGATTGGTCTCCTCGCGCTCATCCTCGATGAGTCCGCCGAGTACCACGGCCTGATTCGAGCGCACTGCCACGTTGCTGGTGATCTTGCGGGTCTGGAAGGTCGGGGAGTCGAGGGCCGAGCTGTCGGTCTGGGCGACGGTGCTGACTTCCTGCTCGATCCCCATCTGCACCAGACCGCCCGGCGTCACCCGCGGCGTGACCGAGAGCTGAACGCCCGTGCTGCGGTACTGGATCTGGTTGATGATCCGATCCGTCTGGGAGGTACCCTGCTGCTGGGAGGTCGCCACGGGGACCTCCTTTCCGACCTGGATCTTGGCGGTCTGGTTGTCCAGGACCATCACTGACGGCGAGGAGAGCACATTGACCAGGCCTTCGCCGGTCAACGCGTTCAGGGTCGAACGAATGGTGTCCGGTCGCAGGACCGTGGTCCAGTTGAAGCCGGGAAAGGATGGGTTGATACCCGACTGGCTCTGGCTATCCTGCTGGCCATCTCTTTCTATTTTTATGGATGATTGATCTGAGTGCCAATGCACAACCATACAAGATTGGTTATGTTTTCAATCAGGATCTGCTGCATATGCAAAGAAACTATGGTGAATCGTTAGATCTTCCGCGTTCGAAACTTCAGTTCGCCGGTGGAAGCTCAGTGACAAATTGTTTAGAATATTATAGGTTATTGTCAGAACAGGAAATTGATGAGTCAATTCATAACCAACTGGTGAAGAGTGAGTATCTAGTATGTGATGCCCTGAAAATACTCGCTGAAGCTTCTGTTGTGTATGAGGGAAGCGCCACTGGTCGTGGTATAGGCGAGAAGTTGTCTACGAAATTGGATTTGCGATCTTTTCCTTCTTCGCTGTTCAGGATTAGCGATGAAGAAAAGCATACTTTGCTAGCACTATATCCAAAGGATAACCTTATGTCTGATGATACCGCTACGTCACTTGAAACTAAAGATTGGATATTTCGCTTGGAAGTAGTTGCTATCATACCGTTGAATGACAATAAAACTCCTGATTGGGTTATTTGGGTGTCAGACGAAGCTAAACAAGGTAGCTATCATTCATATTCTACGTTAATCGTTTACGATCCGGCCGCGGAAGAATCTCTCGTTGCGACCCCCTATCTCTCAGAGTTAAGGTCAAAAGGGCTGTAGTAGAATAAGGGGCCAGGCTCAATTGATAAGTCATTTTTCACGGATCATTCGTCTCGTAAATAGGGGTAGACCACATGTAATTTTTTCGGTCCGTTTCAGCATCTGCTTAAATAATAACTATCAATGAGAATATATCTTGATAATTGCTGTTTCAATAGACCCTTTGACGATCAATCATCGCTAATCATACGACTTGAAAATGAGGGCAGATTCCGAAATTAAGATGTTAGCTCTTGAAGTATTAAACAAGAGCCTTGGTATTGTTGAAGCCGAGAGATTTGTTGCCCTTATCCAAAGGGAAAGGTTCGACTATACGAAATGGAGACAAGATCTTTTCGATGAGTTAAGTGGTCAGGAAATAAGCGAAAGAGCAATGGAGTTTCAAAAGAAATTAGAGAATAAGTGAAAAAGCCTGGCACAACACTAAACCCGACCATGAAAAGTGCTGACGCACTTTGGGCCACAGGTTAGCTTGGCGTTAGTAGAAATAGAGGAAAAGGGCCAGGTTCAATTGATGGGTCGTTTTTCACAGCTTAACCAATAGAAAGCAGAATGACACGTTTACTTGAACGCGCATTTACAGAAGCATCTAAACTTCCAGACTTACAGCAGAATATGCTTGCAAGATGGTTACTGGATGAGTTATTGGCGGAAAAAAAGTGGGATTCTTTGTTTGCCGAATCTGAAGATTTTTTAGCTGACCTTGCAGATGAAACATTAAAAGAGCATCATGCTAGGAAAACTAAACCTTCAGGCTTGGATATGTTGTGATTTCACACACGACTGAAAAGTTTAGGAAATTATATTCTGCCTTGCCTGAAGACACTCAAAAATAGGCGAGAATTGCCCATTCTCAATTCAAACACAATCCACATCATCCGAGTTTACAATTCAAACGCGTTCATTCCGGCAAGCCTATTTATTCAGTACGAATCAACATTGATTATAGGACAGTGGGTATTGTTGATAATGGTGAAATCGTGTGGTTTTGGATTGGTTCTCATAGGGAATATCAACCATTATGGACTGAAAGTCCATAATCTAGAGGACTAAAGTCCTCATCCGTGGACAAGCCACGGACTGAAAGTGAAGGGACTTAAAGTCCATAGTTTCAACTATGATGCGCTTCGCGCACTAAAGTTATTGAAGCAATGAACTAAGGTGCCCTTAATTTCCGTAACCGTTCAGCCCCCACCCCGTCATTCCGGCAGGGATTGCCAGAATCCAGGCGCCAGGGATGGCAAAAGCAGTGGGGGTCTGAACGATTATTAATTTCCAGTATTTGAAAACAATAATATATAATCATGACTATACAGGATGAAGATAGGGAGGAATGCAAACGACGGAGATCATCGTTGATGCTTATGGCCCAGAGGAACAAGCCATGGGTTGGTATTATTACCTTGAAGATCAACTTGATTTTCCATTTACTGCTATCTGCACTGGGAAACGCGCAATATCTCCGCTGCAAGTTGAAGATGAGGTTGATATTATTGGAATGGCCCCTGAAGAGGAGTGCAACAAAGAAATGTTTGTTACAATTCGATGGGGAAAAGATGGTTTAGCTGTTCCGCTGTCTCAACTCACTCCTATTAGCCCGTAGGTTGGGGTGAGCTTGCGAACCCCAACAGATAGCCATGTCAAACCAAAGCTGTTGGGGTTCGTCCCTCACCCCAACCCTACGCAGGCTGTTTCTTTTACGAAGCCGAGGTGAGAGATTACGGGGACCTTTGGATAGATAGGGGTCGCAACTGCCATTTGTCCCGTATCTCCTATGATGGCAGTCAAACAAAGAGGGTAAAACTGTTTGAAATGGAAACGGAGTATCTTTCAAGGCCGAAATACGCCCTTTCGGAGAAACAGAAGAAATGGGTATATTCCGCATGCTAGGCATAACAAGGTAAATCCAGCCGACCCAAAAAGCTACGAGCCTCCTTCGTCGGCTCTTCGCTTTTAGGCCGGCTGATTTGCAACGTTGGGCGTAAAAAACCACTTCAACATCATCAACGCATGGAGATTGTAAATGGAAACAATAAGAATAACTTCTGAAGATGAAGCGTTCGATCTTCTCCGGAAACTTGTTGAAGACTATAAGTTCGAGGAATCTGTAGAAATATCGTTTGAGTCATGGCCCGGGTTCATTGCTTCAATAACTTTAGTGCGCGAAGCGCATCATAGTTGAAACTATGGACTTTAAGTCCCTTCACTTTCAGTCCGTGGCTTGTCCACGGATGAGGACTTTAGTCCTCCAGACTATGGACTTTCAGTCCATAGTGGTTGATTATAACAATCAAGGGCACTGATTTCGACGGAACCATTCCCACGCGAATAATGCCGACACTTCTCGAATTGCAGCGAGAAGCACATAGAATCTACTGCTTAACGTACTATAATGATGGGAGCACACGGAAGCTGACCAAAAAAGACCGGGAGCAGTTGGAACTCCTCGTGCGGGTAGACAAGGGATCGTCTATATTCGAGACTCTATTAAATGAGCCCATCACAAAGATATTCCAAGATGCACTAGCAAGAATGTCTCCAGAGCAACTTACAGCGATTCTTCTTGTTTTCGGCCTGTCTGTCACAAGCGTTGTTTTTTGGAAGTTATGGTTAAATCACCGGATTAAGGAAAGAGAACTAGAGCAAACAATACAAATGTCCCGTTTGGAAAAAGAAAAAATGGAGGTTATCCAGCACGCTATGCAAAAGTTTCCCGCATCGGAAATAGCATCAGCAATCGCTGATGTCATACGTAACGATCTATTAACGAAACTAAAAACCACCGATAATCTAGAAATAGACACTGGTACTTTGGAACAACCGTATCCAACGCCTGAATCCGCGGATTTTACGCATAGAGAAGGCGTTAGAGTTGAAGTTCAGCGCACATCGGATGGCTATTCTTTTAGGGCAGATATTCCCTTGGGTGTGCTTGGACACGAGCAAATGGAAGCTCTAAAGAATAACAGTTGGGGAAAACGAAACACTTTTATGAGCATTCTTGTCAGAGAACTTCACGGGCAGTATACATCCGCAAAGGTTGTTTCGGTAAAAGGTTTGGGTAAAGAGGGTTAGTCAAAGAAATATTTGCCCAACAATTGAATCAAGCCGACCCCAAAAGCGTGCGTCGAGTTCAGAGCATTGCTTAGTGATTGTGGCGGCGCGCTTTCTGGGCCAGCTTATTCATGACGATAGCTAACGACCGGAAACTGGCGGCTGGTAGCTGCTGCCAGGACTTAAAGATCGCCCAACCGATCCCGGAGTGATGCAGAGGCGAAAAAAACGAATGAGCGCCCCATCTTCCGCTTTACCAGGATTCCGCGCTCGACCAGCCCCAACAAGTCGGTCCGGGCCGTTTGATAGACCACCTTGTGGCTCCGGCGGTGCCCTTCGATGGTGTAGCGTGTGCCCGGATGCCGAAGCGCGTGGCGGATCAGCGCGAGCTGACGGTGATTGAGATTAGCCTGCAGCTGCTCGGATGAGCGCAGCAACGACTCGGTTTCATGCAGTGCTGTGGCCTTGCGGCCTAGATAGGCATGGAGCGCGTCGATCGCTTCGGCAATGACCGTCAGCTGGTGGATGATGAAATAGGTGACATCCCTGTCGTCCGTTGCGGTGAACAGGTAGGAACGGCTGTATTGGGTCGGGGCCTGTTTCAGTACCCTGGAGATCGAGACGAATTCCAGGAGCCAATAGCCTCGGGACAGGGCGGACCAATAGAAGAGTGCGCGGGCGACCCGGCCGTTGCCATCGACGAATGGGTGGTGGTAGGCGAGTGCGAAGTGCAGGAGAATCGCGCGGATGATCGGATGCACGAAAGGCTCGTCGTCGGTCGCGTTCGCGAATCGACACAGCAGATCCAGGCGTCCGGGGAGCTCATCAGCGGCGGGGGGTACGTGCAGAACGCGGTGGTCGCGATGATCGACTACCTCGATGCGCTCGTGCGGGTATCTCAGCCGACCCGCGGCGGAGGGATCGTCCAGGGTATCCTGGGTCAGGACGCGGTGCAGATCCAGGATTGCATCCGGCGTCAGGGGCTCGCGAATGTGCTCGGAGATCGAACGCATGGCCTGGAAGTTGTTGCAGATCATCTGCTCGCTCTGGTCCCGTGGCTGGCGCCCTTGGCGCAGCATCTCCTTGGCTGTCTGTCGGGCTGTCGAGGCGCCTTCCAGCTGGCTGGAGGTGATGGCCTCCTCGACCAGGGAGCTGACCAGATAGGTGTCGCGGGTCTCGGGATTGGCGATCGGGGCTGCGAGGCGGATCTGGCCGGACGCATCCCGGTCGATGCGATGCAGCCGGCTGAGGATCGGATCGGCGAGCACGAACTGGAATGGGCGATCCCCCTTGTCCCGGAGCGGGAGCGGTTTGTAGAGCAGGTAGCGGGCACTCTTGACGGCGAACCACCAATCCTCATGGGAGAAGCCCGCAGGAGGTGACTTGTGGCGTAGCTCGTCCCAATGCAGATAACACCCACCGGGAGCCGGGCCGATGGAGGCGCTGAGCAGCCGTCGCAGATGTTCGGCACTAGCCCCTACCACCGAGCGGCCGAGGTTGTCGTAATCAGGGGGGGGCCGAGGAATTTTCATGTATGCCGCATCATGACATTTTGCAAGAAGCTGTTTAGTTAAAAGTAATCCTGGATTATTTGGCGTTGTTTGGGGGATCGGATGTGTTGGGTTACGGCGCGTTCAACGGTATTTGTGTCCTTCGAGATCGGGCAGCGCGCCTAACCCAACCTACACCCAAAGCAGAATCTGCGCGTGCAGGCCACGCGGGGGGAAATGTGGGTGTAGCTTGCGTTAAGACGCTGGTACCGGAGCCCCAGGGGATCAGTGAACCTTCGAGCGTCAAACACGCAACAACGTCCTTGCGTGACCGAATTACTAATTTGACATCCATTAGTAGTATATTAGTACAAAGAGAGGGGCTTGTTCCAAGCGTTTGAAGCGAGGTCCGCACCTGCAGGCCGCGCGGGGAGAAATGTGGGTGTAGGTTGCGTTAAGACGCTGGCACTGACCTAAGCAGACGATTAGCGTGCCTTGACGCGTCGCAACGCAACACGTCCGGTCCTCCAGACAGCGCCGAATAATTCGGAATTGCTATTAACCAGACAGCTTCTTAGTGTTGCCACGCTCGGCGCGAGGTCAGCGCGGGCTGGCAGGCCGCGCGGGGGAAATGCGGGTGTAGGTTGCGTTAAGACGCCGGTATGATCTAAGCAGACGATCAGCGAACCTTGGTGCGTCGCAACGCAACACGTCCGGTCTCCCAGACAGCACCGAATAATTCAGGATTGCTTTTAACCAGACAGCTTCGTACAGACCGGCGTCCTGCCGGGGAGCAGCCAAGCTATGACCATCGATTTCTCCGCATACGTCACCAGTCTCAACACCGAGCCGGGGCACGAGCACCGTCAGGCGCTCGAATCGAGCTATCACGAGGCAGCCCGGGTCATGTCCCCCCAGGGGCTCGATCACTACCTGACGGGTATGAAGGCCATGGGCACCCTGAACAAAGGGGAGGACCTGATCCTGACCTATGTCCAGGAGATGCCCGGCGTAGCCAAGGAGTTGGGGGAGGATGTTATCCCCGACATCGTCAGTGCCCTGATGAAGCTCGCCTCCCACACCTCGGGGACCGTGGTCACCCTGATGATGGCCACCATGCCCTTGGCCGCGACTCGACTCGGCGATGCCGATGTGATGCGGAGTTATCTCAAGCTGCTCCACCAACTCGCCGGCAAGGCCCCGCGGGGGCTGCGTCCCATGATGGAGAACATGGACGAGCTGCTCTCCAAGCTCACCCTGGGGGGATTGCGCCGTTGGGCCCTGTGGGGTGCGCAGGCCCATCAGCGGGACCTGGACGGGCAGATGGCCTACTTCGGCCTCAAGACGGAATCGTCCCGAGCCGTGCTCCAGAAGGAGCGCCGCGGGACCCTGTTCGTCGATAACCAGCGCAAGCTCAATTTCTATCTACGCGCCCTCTGGGCCCGTGCCTTCTTCATGCGTCCCACTTCCGGCGACTATGAGATTCGCCAGGGCCTCAGACCCTTCATCGAGGACTTCCAGATCCACCTGCCGGACGCCTTCGACTCCTTCCGCGGCATCTCGGGGCTGGAGGTCTACCGGGCGAGCGCGGCCCACTGCGCGGCCCACATGGTCTATACCCGCCAGCCGCTCAGCGCCGAGCAGCTGAGTCCTGCCCAGATGAAGCTCATCGAGCTGTTCGAGGATGCCCGGATCGAGCATCTGGCGATTCGCGATTTCCCTGGGCTGCGTAAGCTGTGGCTCGGCTTCTTCACGGCCCCCATGACCCCGGACGAAGAGTTCGTGGAGCTCCACCCCATGATGGACAGGATGATGCGCCTAGCCACCGCCCTGCTCGATCCCCACTACCGGGACGAAGAGCCCCTGATCAACGACACGGCCGCCGATTTTCGCCGCCAGCTCGAAGTGCGCGCCGATGACAACCAACTTAGCTGGGACGCAGGGGTCACCTTCTACAACAAGGTCATCCAACAGGTCGCCCTGCCCAATCTGCGGGTCATGGAGACCTGGCCCATCCCCTACCGGGACGACAACCGGTATTTGTGGGCGTTCACCGAGAACATGTTCCTGGAGGCGGGGCTGGACTATCTGCCCGAGCGCCAGCAGCAGGTACGCAAGTATGTCTCTGCGGTGGAGATAGCCAACGAGGTGGATTGCGAGCTGGCCGGTGACGACGCCCAGGAGATCTGGATCTGCGCCACCGAACTCTTTCCCTACGAGGACGAGGGCATCAGCTACAACCAAATGTGGGGCAAGGAGCCGGTCTCCGATCCCTACCACTATCAGGAATGGGACTATCACGTCCAGCTCTTCCGCCCGGACTGGGCCACGGTCATCGAACGCCACCAAGGTAGGGACGACCCCGACCGCATGGATGAGATCCTCACCAAGTACAAACCCATCGCCAGCCGCATCCGTCACCTGATCGACGCCCTGCAGCCCCAAGGCATCGTGCGCCGGCGCGGTTACGAGGAGGGCGAGGAGCTGGATCTCAACGCCGCGGTGCGGGCCATGATCGACATCCGGCGCGGCGTCATGCCGGACCCGCGCATCAATATCCGCATCGACCGCCACATCCGCGACCTGTCCATTCTGGTGCTTATGGATCTTTCCGAATCCACCAATGAGAAGATCGGCGTGCAGGAAGGCGAGCCGGAGTACGACACGGCCCCCTCGATCCTGGATCTTACCCGAGAATCCACCGGCCTGTTGGCCTGGGCCATCGATGCCATCGGCGACAATTTTGCTGTCCATGGCTTCGCCTCCGATGGCCGCCACGACGTCCAGTACTATCGTTTCAAGGACTTCGGCCAACCCTATGACGACGAGGCCAAATCCCGCATGGCCGGCATGCAGGGCGGTCTCTCCACCCGCATGGGCGCAGCCCTGCGCCACGCCGGCTGGCACCTGACCCAACAATCGGCCCAGAAGCGGCTGGTGCTGCTCATCACCGACGGCGAGCCCGCCGACATCGACGAGCGCGATCCCCAATACCTACGCCACGATACCAAGAAGGCGGTGGAAGACCTGGCCAGACAGGGGGTCTACACCTATTGCCTGACCTTGGATCCCAATGCCGATCGCTATGTGGCCCGGATCTTCGGAGAAAACAACTACTCCATCGTGGATCACCTAGAGCGGCTACCGGAACGATTGCCGGCGGTGTTCGCGGCTATTACCGGTTGAGGCCGCGGCTGCCCGTCACACGGATCGACAGGATCACAGCGCATTCAAACTACGAATCACGCGAATCTGCACGAACTGGATTGTTTGCGCCCCTAGAAACATTCGCGTCGATGCGTGTGATTCGTGGTTAAAGTTATCTAGGATCCTTAACTATATGCGATCTATCGTCAGACAAGGTTCCAATGAGGCGAAATTATGGATTATATTGTTTATTCAATCGTATTTGCAGTATTGACGTGGAATGGGCTTACAAGGACTGATAGCAACCAGGCGCAAGAAGAAATCAACCACTATGGACTGAAAGTCCATAGTCTGGAGGACTAAAGTCCTCATCCGTGGACAAGCCACGGACTGAAAGTGAAGGGACTTAAAGTCCATAGTTTCAACTATGATGCGCTTCGCGCACTAA
>Ga0209458_1000361_pt1 | contig 17333 bp, 17 predicted proteins | sample WorMetLIZAISLAND_FD_187411 | JGI IMG/M metagenome (GOLD analysis project Ga0209458, IMG submission 187411) | Marine gutless worms symbiont microbial communities from Max Planck institute for Marine Microbiology, Germany - Inanidrilus manae... ...
CACTGGAAGTCGGACATGTCGTCATCGGGCTCGGCGGGAAAATTAACCTGGCCAGCTTCGGCGCTGAAGCGCGCATAGAGCGCTATGGAAGCCCGACCTTCAGCATAAGTTTTCCCGAGGGCGCGGAGGTCTTTGCCGGTGAGCCGGTTATCCCAACGCTCTTGCAAAGCGCCCAAAGCTTGAAAGAAACCATCGAGATTTGCGACGCCCACCTGACGCCCGTTTTCGAGGCTGATAGCGTCGCTTGACCCCTTGAAAGCCGCCCCGTGATCCGCGTTTGTCAGGTATATAACTCCCGGTCGTCAAATCGACAAATTCGCCGCATATTCGGGGTCGAACGCAACGCCGTCGGCGGTAGCGGATGCTCGGCCCCTTGCCGCACAGGGGCGGGGCGGCTAAACAGGGCGCCCGCCGGTGAGGGCGAGGGACAGGGAGATGAAAGCGTGTTCGGGGCGTTTGCCAAAGGGATCGGTCAGCTCGGCGACAAGCTGACGCGGCGGCTGTTGTGGATCAGCATCGGTCTCGCCGTCGGCGTGTTCCTGGTGCTGTGGTTCGTCATCGGCTTCCTGCTGACGACGACGACCATCTTCGAGATCTCCTGGCTGGAGAACCTCACCGACCTCGGTGCCGGCATCGCTACCCTGGTGCTGATCTGGCTGCTGTTCCCCGCCGTGGTCAGTGCCGGAATCGGCTTCCTGCTCGACCGCGTCGCCGACTGCGTCGAGGCGCGGTACTATTCGCACCTGCCGCCGGCCCGCAACGTCGGCATGGGCGAGGTCCTCGTCACCACCGCCAAGTTCCTCGCCGTGCTCATCGCGCTCAATCTGCTGACCATGGTGTTCCTGCTGTTCCCGCCGGTATTCCCTTTTGTCTTCTACGCGGTGAACGGCTATCTTCTGAGCCGCGAGTACTTCGAACTTGTGGCGTCGCGCCGGCTCGATCCCGCCGACGCGCTGAGGCTGCGAAAGGCCCACGGGGGGACGCTGTTCGTCGCCGGAATCGTCATCGCGTTCCTGCTGACCGTACCGGTCGTCAACCTGCTGGCACCGATCATCGCAACCGCCACGATGGTGCATCTGTTCGAGGGCTGGCGGTTCCGCGCCTGACCGTTTGGCCGGCCACTACTGCCCCAGTCGAGGAGTGACCGATTCATGTTTGGGAAAAAGAAGGAACCGGGAGCCGGGGAGCCCGGCGATCCGCAGGTGGAGGCCAACGGGGATGGCGGCGCGCCGCCACTGAAGCCGTTCACCGACAAAGGCGCCCACCAGCCGTCGAGGCCGGCGTCCCGTCCGGCGCTGCGGCCCGACATCGCGCCCCGTCGCACGGTGGATATCCCCGGCGCGCCGAAGCGCAGCGACCGCGGCGAGCGGGTGCCGGCCGGCGTCACCGAGAGCAAGAAACTGATCGTCGGCCGTGACATTCACCTGAAAGGCGAGATCACCTCGTGCGACCGGCTCATCGTCGAGGGGTATGTCGAGGCCTCCCTCGCCGATGCCCGCCAGATCGAGGTCGCGCCGACCGGCATGTTCAAGGGCGATGCCGAGGTCGTCGAGGCGGACATCTCGGGCCGTTTCGAGGGCCAGCTCACCGCCCGGCAGCGGCTGACCGTTCGCCCCACGGGTCGGGTCAGCGGCAAGATCCGCTATGGCCGGATCATCATCGAGGCGGGAGGCCAGATTTCCGGCGCCACCGAGGCCCTCGACGAACGCGAGGCCATCCGCTCGGCCGACGACGACCGCGCCACTGTCGCCGCCCCCGGCGGCGAGTGAGACGCCGGGTCCGCGCCCTTTCTTTCGTTGCGCCCCTGCTGGCGGGGATGGCATCGGCCTGTGTTGCCCCCCCGCCGCCGCAGCCGGCCCCGGTCGACGACGCTACGACGGGCGCGGCACCGGAGTCGGAACCGCCGCCCTTGCCGGTTCCCGAGGCCGCGCCGGAGACGGCGCTGGCACCCCCGCCGGCACCGGTGCTCCCCAGGCTCCGGCCGGATGAACTCCGGGGTTCGGTCGGCGATCAGGTGACCAGCCTGCTGGGTGATCCGGATTTCCGCCGCGACGATCCGCCGGCGCAATTGATGCAATACCAAGGGTCGCACTGCATCCTTGATCTGTTTCTCTACGCCGACGAGGCGGGCGGCCCGCACCGAGTGGCCCACGTCGAGACCCGAAGCCGCAGCGTCGCCAAGGTCTCGGGCGAGGATTGCCTGCAGAGCCTGCTGGAGGAGCGCCACCGTGCGGACGAGGCTGGCCGCGGCTAGAGGGTTGTCTTCGCGGCGTACCCGCAGAGGTCGTTCACCACGCACTCCGGGCACTTGGGCTTGCGCGCTTGGCAGACGTAGCGCCCGTGCAGGATCAGCCAGTGGTGGGCGTGCTGGCGCCAGCGCGCCGGCGTCACCTCGAGCAGGTTCTGCTCCACGGCCAGGGGCGTCTTGCCCGGCGCGAGGCCGGTGCGGTTGGCGACGCGGAAGATGTGCGTGTCGACGGCGATGGTCGGCTCGCCGAAGGCGACGTTGAGGACCACGTTGGCCGACTTGCGACCGACCCCTGGAAGCGCTTCCAATGCGGCGCGGTCGCGGGGAACCTGGCCGCCGTGCTCGTCGGCGAGGATGCGGCTGAGCGCGATGACGTTCTTGGCCTTGGTGTTGTAGAGACCGATGGTCTTGATGAAGTCCCGCAGTCGGTCTTCGCCGAGGGCCACCATCTTCTCGGGTGTATCGGCGATGGCGAACAGGGGCCCGGTCGCCTTGTTGACGCCGACGTCGGTGGCCTGGGCCGACAGCACCACGGCGACGAGCAGGGTGTAGGGATTGATGAACTGGAGCTCGCTCGCCGGCTCCGGATTGGCCGCGGCGAGCCGGCCGTAGAAGGCGTCGATGTCGGCCTTTTTCATCCTGTTTTCATCCTGCCCGGATCCCCTGTTCGGTCGCGGCGCAAGGTGCCGCGGGCGCCACAATATCGCCGCCGATGACGGCGCGAAACTCCGTCGGCTTGGCGGTCTGGTCGGGCGTTGGTAAGCTAATGGTTCTCGTTTGCAAATCGGCGGAACGCCATGGCCAGCGAAACCACCGGCGACGCGGTGCTCTACAGCGTGGTGCTGAGGCCGCACCGGTCCAGCAGCATCGACGCCATCCGACTGGTCTGTGGGCTGCTCGCCATCGTGTGGCTGGCGGTGGGCGGCGTGTTCATCGTCGTCGGCGCCTAGCCGGTGATGTCGTTCCTCGGCCTCGAGGTGCTGCTGGTCTACGGCGCGCTCAGGCTCAACCACCACACCGGCAACACAGAAGAAACCATCGCCTTGACCGAACGCGCGCTGACGGTGCGCCGGGTCAACCACTGGGGCCGTCGGACGGACGTGTCGTTCTCGCCCTTCTGGCTGCAGGTCAACCTCGCCGAGCCGCCCGACCGGCGAACCCCCCTGGAGCTTCGATCCCACGGCCGCTCCATGGTCGTCGGCAGCTTTCTTCTGCCCGAAGAGCGCCGCGACCTCGCGCGCGCGCTGCGCCGGGAGCTGACGCGGCTGACCGCCCGCCAAGCCCGCGGCTGACGGACCCGGAACACCGATGCGCCTGACACCGGGGGCGGCCAGCCTCGATGCCCTGGCGATGACGGCGATGGTCGTGCTCTGCGCGAGCTGGGGCGGCGGCCAAGTTGCGGTCAAACTCGCCTACGCCGACGTCCCGCCCGTGCTTCAGGCGGCCATCCGCTCGGCCGGCGCCGGCCTCCTGGTGTGGATCTGGATGCGCATCCGCGGCGTCCGGTTCGCCGAAGGGGGCCGGACCCGCCTGCCCGGCGCCATTGCTGGCCTGCTGTTCGCCGCCGAGTTCATGCTCCTGTTCTGGAGCCTCGCCTACACGTCTGCCGGTCGGGCCGTTGTGTTCCTTTATGTGGCGCCGTTCGTCGTCGCCATCGGGGCCCATCTGTTCGTGCCCGGCGAACGCATCCGTCTGGTGCAGCTCGTCGGCATGGGCCTGGCGTTTGCCGGCCTGGTGGTGCTGTTTGGGGCCGAGGCGCCGGCAGACCTCCCCCGCTATCTGCTCGGCGACGTCATGGCATTGGCGGCAGGCGTGCTCTGGGGAGCAACGACGGTGCTGATCAAGGCCAGCCCGCTCGCCCGTGCCTCGCCCGAAAAAGTGCTGCTCTACCAGCTCGCTATCTCGGCGATGGCGTTGCCGGTCGTGGCCCTTGCCGTCGGCGAACGCGTCGACGCCTTTCCGGGCGCGGTCAGCCTCGCCAGCCTGGCCTATCAGACGATATGGGTGGCGTTCATCACCTATCTCGTCTGGTTCGCACTGGTGCGGAGCTACTCGGCGCCGAGGCTCTCGGCGTTCACCTTCCTCGCGCCGGTGTTCGGAACCCTGGCAGGCACCGCCATCCTCGACGAGCCGTTCACGGCGCAGGTGGTGGTGACGCTCGTATTGATCTCGGCCGGCATCGTGCTGGTCAACCGGCCGGTCCCCGCCGCGGCCGGTCAACCCAGTCCCAGCACGTCCCGCATGGAATAGAGACCCGGCGGACGGCCCGCCGTCCACTGCGCCGCACGTACGGCGCCACGGGCGAAGACCTCCCGGGACGACGCCTTGTGGGTGATCTCGATGCGCTCGCCCTCGCCGGCGAAGATCACCGTGTGCTCGCCGACCACGTCGCCGCCGCGCAGGGTGGCGAAGCCGATCTCGCCGGATGGCCGGCCGCCGATCTGGCCGTCGCGGGTCCGTTTCGAGACGCTGTCGAGCGGCACGCCGCGGCTGGTGGCGGCGGCATGGCCCAGCGCCAGCGCCGTGCCCGATGGCGCATCCACTTTGTGGCGGTGGTGCATCTCAACGATCTCGATGTCGTAGTCGGGCCCGAGGATCGCCGCCACCTGGGTGGTCAGGCCGAGCAAAAGGTTGATGCCGACGCTCATGTTCGGTGCCAGGACGACCGGCACGAAGTCGGCCGCGGCCTCCAGCGCGCCATGCTGACCGCCATCCAGGCCCGTGGTGCCGACGACCATCGCCGCGCGGTGCTTGGCGGCGAGGCCGGCATGGACCGCGGTCGCCTCGGGCGTGGTGAAGTCGATGATGACGTCGGACCGCTCGAACAGCGCTGCTGCGTCGACGCCGACTGTGACACCGCAAGCCGCGTCACCGACGAGCGTTCCGATGTCGGCGCCGATGGCCTCGTGGCCAACCCGTTCGGTCCCGCCGGCCAGCGCGACGCCCTCGGTGTCCAGAACCGCTTTCGCCAGCATGCGTCCCATGCGGCCGCCGCAGCCGACAACGCCGATGTTCATGTCCCTGGACCCCCCGTTTCCGACAGCCGGCGGTCGGCCCGCTATTCCCTTAAATCCTCCCACAGTTCCTTCACCTTGGCGAAGAAGCCGTGGGATTCGGGGCTGTGCTTCTCGTTCGTGCCGGCGGATTCGAATTCGCGCAGCAGCTTTTCCTGGTCGCCGGTCAGGTTCACCGGCGTTTCGACCATGGCCTCGATGAACATATCGCCCCGCGACGGCGAACGCAGGACCGTCATGCCCTTGCCACGCAGGCGGAATTGCCGCCCGGTCTGGGTTCCCGCCGGGATGGTGATCTTGGCCCGCGAACCGTCGACGGCCGGCACTTCGACGTTGCCGCCCAGGGCCGCGGTGGTCATCGGGATCGGCACCCGGCAATAGATGTTGGCACCGTCGCGATGGAAGATGCGGTGCGCCGCGACGGAGAGGAAGATGTAAAGGTCGCCCGAGGGCGCGCCGCGCAGGCCGGCCTCGCCTTCGCCTGCGAGACGGATGCGGGTGCCGTCCTCGACGCCGGCGGGAATGTTCACCTGCAAGGACTTCTCCTTGCGGCTCCTCCCGGTGCCGCCGCAGACCGGGCAGGGGTCCTTGATGGTTTGTCCGGTGCCGCCGCAGGTCGGGCAGGTGCGCTCGACGGTGAAGAACCCGGACTGGGTTCGCACCCGTCCCGCGCCGCGGCACGTTGCGCAAGTCGTCGGCGCGGCCCCGCCCTTGCTGCCGCTGCCGTTGCACGGCTCGCAGGCGACCGAGGTCGGCATGCGGATGGTCGCCTTCTTGCCGGAGAAGGCCTCCTCCAGCGTGACTTCCATGTTGTAGCGGAGGTCGGCGCTGCGGCCGCTGGTCCGCCCGCCGCGCCGTCCGCTGGCCATGAAGTCGCCGAACATCTCGTCGAAGATGTCGGCGAAACCCGACGAGAAACCGAAACCGCCGTCGCCGCCGAAATCGCCCGGTCCGCCCTGCTCGAAGGCGGCGTGCCCGAAGCGGTCGTAGGCGGCCCGCTTCTGGTCGTCCTTGAGGACTTCGTAGGCTTCGTTGACCTGCTTGAACTTCTGCTCAGCGTTCTTGTCGCCCGGATTGCGGTCCGGGTGATAGCACATGGCCGCCTTGCGGTAAGCCTTCTTGAGGTCGTCCGCGTTGACGTCGCGGTCGACCCCGAGGGTCGTGTAGTAGTCTTCCTTGGCCATCGACCGGGTCCCCTACACGCATCCTGCCGGCTGACGAGGCACGCCGGCCGGCGGGATGGTGATCCTAGTGCCCACTTTCACGGATAGGAGCCACGGATGATCGCCTCGACGCGGGTCCTATCCGTGAAAGTGGGCACTAAGCCCGACCCCCATGGGGTGGACCCGCGTCAGTCGGCTTTTTTGTCCTTGTCGGGATCGACTTCTTCGAAGTCGGCGTCGACCACCGACTCGTCGGACGCGCCGCCGCCCGCCGGGCCTGCGTCATCGGGGCCGGGTCCACCAGCCTCAGCGGCACCCTCGGCCTGGCTGGCCTTGTACATGGCCTCGCCGAGCTTCATGGACGCCTGGCCGAGGGCCTCGGTCTTCGACTTGATGGCCTCGATGTCCTCGCCCTCGAGCGCCGTCCGCAGGTCGGCGATGGCGGTTTCGATGGCCTGCTTGTCGGGCTCGGGCACCTGGTCGCCATACTCCTTCAGGTTCTTTTCGGTGGCGTGGATCATCGCGTCGGCCTGGTTGCGGGCCTCGACCGCTTCCTTGCGCTTCTGGTCCTCGGCGGAGTGCTCCTCGGCCTCACGGACCATGCGGTCGATGTCGCCGTCGGAAAGACCGCCCGAGGCCTGGATGCGGATCTGCTGCTCCTTGCCGGTTGCCTTGTCCTTGGCCGAGACGTTGACGATGCCATTGGCGTCGATGTCGAAGGTGACTTCGACCTGCGGCATGCCGCGCGGCGCCGGCGGAATACCAACGAGGTCGAACTGACCGAGCAGCTTGTTGTCGGACGCCATCTCGCGCTCACCCTGGAACACGCGGATTGTGACCGCGGTCTGGTTGTCCTCGGCGGTGGAGAACACCTGGCTCTTGCGCGTCGGGATGGTGGTGTTGCGGTCGATCAGCCGGGTGAACACGCCGCCCAGGGTCTCGATGCCCAGGGACAGCGGCGTCACGTCGAGCAACAACACGTCCTTGACGTCGCCCTTGAGCACGCCACCCTGGATGGCGGCGCCGATGGCGACCACCTCGTCGGGATTGACACCCTTGTGCGGCTCGCGGCCGAAGAAGGACTTCACGACCTCGTTCACCTTCGGCATGCGGGTCATGCCGCCGACGAGGATCACTTCGTCGACCTCGCCCGCCGAGAGCCCGGCGTCCTTGAGCGCCGCCCGGCACGGACCGACGGTGCGCTCGATCAGGTCCTCGACCAGGGCCTCCAGCTTGGCGCGGGTCAGCTTGATGTTGAGGTGTTTCGGCCCGGCCTGGTCGGCGGTGATGAACGGCAGGTTGACCTCGGTCTGCATGGTCGAGGAGAGTTCGATCTTGGCCTTCTCGGCGGCCTCCTTGAGGCGTTGCAGGGCGAGTTTGTCCTGGCGCAGGTCGATGCCCTGCTCCTTCTTAAACTCGTCGGCGAGGTAGTCGATGACGCGCTGGTCGAAGTCCTCGCCGCCGAGGAAGGTGTCGCCGTTGGTCGACTTGACCTCGAACACGCCCTCGCCGATCTCGAGGATGGAGATGTCAAAGGTGCCGCCGCCCAGGTCATAGACGGCGATGGTGCCGCCCTCCTTCTTCTCCAGGCCGTAGGCCAGCGCCGCCGCGGTCGGCTCATTGATGATGCGCAGGACCTCGAGGCCGGCGATCTTGCCGGCGTCCTTGGTCGCCTGGCGCTGGGAGTCGTTGAAGTAGGCGGGGACGGTGATCACTGCCTGGGTGACGGTCTCGCCGAGGTAGCTCTCGGCGGTCTCCTTCATCTTCTGCAGGATGAAGGCGGAAATCTGGCTCGGGCTGTACTTCTGAGACTGGGCTTCGACCCAGGCATCGCCGTTGTCGGCCTTGACGATCTGGTAGGGCACCAGACCCTTGTCCTTCTCGGTCATCGGATCGTCGAACCGCCGGCCGATCAACCGCTTGATGGCGAAGATGGTGTTCTCCGGGTTGGTCACCGCCTGGCGCTTGGCCGGCTGGCCGGTCAGGCGCTCGCCCGACTCGGTGAAGGCGACGAACGACGGCGTCGTCCGGGTGCCCTCGGTGTTCTCGATGACCTTGGCGTCGCGGCCTTCCATCAGCGCGACGCAGGAGTTGGTGGTGCCGAGGTCGATTCCGATAACCTTGCTCATGTCTCACCTCTTTCGCGGCGGAGCCCCACGGCCCGATAAGGCACCGCACGGATCCCCTGGGTTGAAGCGTGTCCAAATGACGAAAACAATGCTCCGGCGTTATATATGCGGCGCGTCAGAGCCGCGCAACCGCATCGCCGCGGATTTCCGCGCCTTTCGGCACCATCAACCCGCGATGTGGATGGACGGCCGGCAAGCATCATGATCATCTCTGCGAGCTACAAGACGGACATCCCGGCGTTCTATGCGGACTGGTTCCGGAACCGGCTGCGGGCCGGGTCGACGGTCGTCGCCAATCCCTACGGCGGTCCGCCGCAGACGGTTTCGCTGGCGCCCGCCGACGTCGACGGCTTCGTCTTCTGGACTCGCAACGTCGAGCCCTTCCTGCCGGTATTGGGCGAGGTCGCCCGCAACGTCCCCTTTGTCGTCCACTACACGATCACCGGCTACCCCCGCGCCCTCGATGCCGGCACCATCGCCCCGGAGCGGGCCGTCGCGCACCTCCGCGACATCGTCAAGCGGTATGGCCCGCGCGCCGCAGTCTGGCGCTACGACCCGATGGTGTTCTCGTCTCTGACCCCGTCCGACTGGCACGAGGCGACGTTCGCGCGGCTTGCCGAAACGCTCGCCGGCGTCGTCGACGAGGTCGTTGTTTCGGTCGCACAGATCTATCGCAAGACCCGGCGGAACATGGATACCGCCGCCCGTGAGCACGGCTTCGATTGGTGGGACCCCGACGCGGACGAGAAGCGGACCCTGGTTGCCCGGCTCGCCGCCATCGCACAAGGAAACGGGATAGCGTTTACCCTTTGCGGCCAGCGGGAGCTGTTGGTCGAGGGCGTCGGCGACGCGCGCTGTATCGATGCCGAGCGGCTCTCCGACGTCGCCGGCCGGCCCATCGCCGCGGTTCGCCGGGCGCACCGCAAGGCGTGCGGCTGCTGGGCCTCCAAGGACATCGGCGGCTACGACACCTGCCCGCACGGTTGCGTCTATTGCTATGCCGTCGGCAGCCGCGAGCGGGCCAAGGCTCGGTTCGCCGAGCAGGACCCGGCCGCACTGTCGCTGGGTCCGGTCGGGAAGAGTTCACAGGACTGACCCGGAACCTGCCCCATTGGTGCCGTATTGGCGTTTAGGATAACCGCTGCCGACGGGCGGAATCGGCGGCGGGTTAACCGGCCGCTAACCGCCGGCGGCCGACAGTCGGGGCATGGGCGAGACGGTGGCGAAGACACGGGCCAAGGGGACGAAGGCAGGTGCACGGACGCCGGCGAAGGGCCGCGGCATCCTTTGGCCGGTCGTCAAGTGGACCCTCGTTGCCGGCATCTGGGCGACGGTGGCGCTGGCCGGCGTCGTCGGCTGGTACGCCGCCGGCCTGCCCGACCTCGACGAGGCGGTCGCCGCCACCCGCCGGCCCACGGTCCAGGTCGTCTCGTCCGACGGTGCCGTGCTCGCCAGCTTCGGAGACCTCTACGGCCGGCCGGTGACCGTCGCCGAGCTGCCGCCGGCCGTTCCGCAGGTCGTGCTCTCCATCGAGGACCGGCGGTTCTACGACCACTTCGGCCTCGATGTGTTTGGCCTCGCCCGCGCCATGGTCGCCAACATCAAGGCCGGCGCCATCGTCCAGGGCGGCAGCACCATCACCCAGCAGGCGGCGAAGAACCTGTTCTTGACCCCGGCGCGGACCATCGAGCGCAAGGTGCAGGAGCTGCTGTTGGCGCTGTGGCTGGAGCGCCGGTTCTCGAAGGACGAGATCCTGGCGATCTACCTCAACCGGGTCTATTTCGGCGCCGGTGCGTACGGGATCGACGCCGCGGCGAAGCGATTCTTCGGCCGACCGGCGTCGCGGGTGACGCTCTATCAGGCGGCGATGCTGGCGGGGCTGTTGAAGGCACCGAGCCGATACAACCCGGTGGCCAGTCCCGAGCGCGCCGACGGCCGTACCCGCCAGGTGCTGAATTCCATGGTCGCCGCCGGCTACCTGTCGAATGCCGACGTTTCCGCCGCCGTCGCCGGGAAGGGGAAGGTCCTCGCTACGACGGCCGCGTCGCGCAGCGGGCGCTATTTCGCCGACTGGGTGGCCGAGCAGGTGCCCGATTTCGTCATGCCGGGAAACCGCGACGTCACCGTGCGGACCACCCTGGACGCCAAGCTACAGCGCCTCGCCGAGCGGCACATCGCCGACCTGCTTACCGGACCCGGCACCGCCGCCGGCGTTTCGCAGGCGGCATTGGTGGCGATGACTCCCGACGGCGCGGTCCGGGCGATGGTCGGCGGTCGCGACTACCGGGCTAGCCAATTCAACCGCGCCACCCAGGCGCTGCGCCAGCCGGGATCGGCGTTCAAGCCGGTGGTCTATCTCGCCGGTCTCGAAGCCGGCTTGAGACCCGAGACGCGCCTGATCGACGAACCGGTGGCCATCGACGGCTGGCGGCCGCGCAACTTCTCCGGCACCCATGCCGGTGAGATGACTCTCGGCCACGCGCTGTCGCGATCGGTCAACTCGGTGGCGGTGAAGGTCTACCAGCGGGCCGGCCGCAAGCGCGTCGCCGATGCCGCCCGCCGGCTGGGGATTACCCGCGAGCTGGACCCGGCGCCGAGCCTGGCGCTGGGCACGGCTGAGGTGAGCCTGCTCGAATTGACGGCGGCCTACGCCGCCTTCGCCAATGGCGGTTCAGGTGTGTGGCCCTACGGGATCGCGGCCATCGAAGACGGTCTTGGGCGGAGCCTCTATGCCCGCACCGGTTCGGGACCCGGCCGCGTCGTCGATGCCCGCCACGCGGCGGCCATGTCGGCGATGCTGACCGAGGCGGTGCGCAGCGGCACCGGCCGCGCCGCCCGCATCGGCCGCCCCGTCGCCGGCAAGACCGGTACCAGCCAGAACTTCCGCGACGCCTGGTTCGTCGGCTACTCGGCCGAGCTGGTCACCGGCGTCTGGCTCGGCAACGACGACGGCCGGCCGATGAAGTCGGTCACCGGCGGCGGCCTTCCGGCCCGGCTGTGGGGCGCGTTCATGGCCGAGGCCCACGGCACCAAGCCGGCCAAGCCGCTGGCCAAGCCAACGCCGACGGCCCAAGCGGCGCCCGAACCGAGCCTCTGGGACAAACTCAAGACTTTCTTTGGCGGCGACGGATAGGGCGTCTTCCAACAGGGTTCATCATAAGGCCCGGCCCTTCCACGGCACGAAGGCCGGCACGCGGCGCCGATAATCGGCGTAGGCGGCGCCGTAGAGGCGTTCGAGAAACCGTTCCTCGAAACGGCTGCCGACGACCAGGTAAACTGAGCCCCAGACGGCGGTCGCGAGGTGGAGCGGATCATCGGCGGCTCCCCAGAGGATCAGGAATGCCGCGGCATAGAGGGGATGGCGGACGTAGCGGTGCAAGCCGTCGCGGCGCAGCGGCTCGTCCTCGGGCTCGGTGATGCCGAGCCGCGCGTTGCGTATCTGGCGGGTGCCGGCGAGGCGGCCAAGGTCGTAGCCGCGAAGGGCGACCAGCAATCCGATCCAGCCGACGACGTGGACCGTGGTCAACGCCCAGCCCCACGGTTCGACGAAGGCGAAATCGCCTTGGCCACGGAACGCCCAGGCGCCGAGGGCATAAACCGGAACGATGTGCAAAGCCGCGAACAGGTTGTAGGCGAGGCGGTAGCCGGCGCCCAACAGCGATCGCAGGTGTGCCTTCGCCCCCTCGCGGGCGAGCAGCGAATGGCCGAGGCCGAAGCTCAGCCAGGCCAGCGCGTAGATCAGGTGGGCGACGGTTGCGCTCACGTCGGTCGTTCGGGCGCGGTCTACTCGGCGATGCGCGAGATGATCTCGGTCGTGCTGTGGCCGGATTCCAGTTGCGCCAGGACGACACGGCCGCCCCAGCCTTGGACTTCGGCGGCACCGACAACCTGGTCGACGGTGTAGTCGGCGCCCTTGACCAGAACATCGGGGCGCAAGGCCTCGAGGAGCGCCATCGGCGTGTCGTCGGCGAAGATCACCACCGCATCGACGCTGGCCAGCGACGCCAGCACCGCCGCCCGCGCAGCCTCGGTCTGCACCGGCCGACCGGTGCCCTTGAGGCGGGTCACCGAGGCATCGCTGTTGAGCCCGACGATGAGCCGGTCGCAGGCCTCGCGCGCCTGGGCCAGCAGCGAGACGTGACCGGGATGCAGGAGGTCGAAACAGCCGTTGGTGAAGCCGACCTTGAGCCCGCGTCGGCGCCAGGTCTCGACCCGGTCGAGGGCCGGAGCGAGGCCGAGCACCTTGGCCTCGGCGGAACTCAGGTCCTGGTGATGGAGCGCGTGGACGACGTCGTCGGCATAGGCGACGGCGGTACCGACCTTGCCGACAACGATGCCGGCGGCGACATTGGCGAGCGCCGCCGCGTCGCCATAGCCGGCCCCGGCGGCGAGCGCCGCGGCGAACATCGCGACCACGGTGTCTCCGGCGCCCGACACGTCGAACACTTCGCGCGCCTCGACGTCGAGCACCGTCGGTGCGTCGTTCGCCGGAACCAGGGTCATGCCGTCGGCGCCGAGGGTGGCGAGGACGGCGCCGAAACCGAACGTGTCGATCAGGATCCGTGCCGCGGCATCCGCCGTGGCCGCGTCGACGACGGGGCGTTCCGCCGCTTCGGCAAGCTCGGCGCGGTTGGGCGTGACCACGCCGGCCCCCCGGTAGCGGGCATAGTCGCGCCCCTTGGGATCGACAATGACGGTTGCGCCGGCCGCGTTGGCCGCGGCGATCAGCTCCTCGGCGACGCCGTCGTCGAGCACGCCTTTGCCGTAGTCCGAAAGAACGACGACGGCACAGTTTTCCATGAGCTTGGTCGCAGCTTCGACCACGGCGTGGCGGTGGTCGGGCGCCAAGGGGGCGACGGTCTCCCGATCGGCGCGCAGCATCTGCTGGGTGCCGGCGAGGAACCGGGTCTTGATCGATGTCCGCCGTCCGCTCGCCGTGACGAGGAAAGCGTCGATGCCATCGAGAGCGTCGACGAGACGACCGACATCGGTGGCGGCGTCGTCGGCCCCGACAACAACGACGAATGCCGCGTGAGCGCCCAGAGCCGCTAAGTTCCGAACGACGTTCCCGGCGCCACCGAGCATCACTGTTTCGTCGTCGACCTTCAGCACGGGGATCGGCGCTTCGGGCGAGATCCGCTCGACGGCGCCGGTGACGAAGCGGTCGAGCATCAGGTCTCCAATGACCAGGACTCGCGCGCCGGCGAGGGCGGAGACGACGGGGACGAGTGCAGAGCGTTCGGTCATATCAGCCCGAGCTCTTGTTCGAGCGCGCCGCAGAGCATCTGACCGAGGGTGATGTGCATCTCCTGGATGCGCGACGTCGTCGCCGAGGGGACGACGAGAAACGGATCGGCGTGCGGCGTCATCCGCCCGCCGTCGCGCCCGCCGAATCCCGCGGCGCCGCAGCCCCGTTCGCGGGCGGCGATCAGCCCTTGGATGACGTTCTCGCTGTTGCCCGAGGTGGAGATGCCGATGCAGACGTCGCCGGGCCGGCACAGCGCCTCGACCTGGCGTGCGAACAGCCGGTCGAAGCCGAAGTCGTTGCCGACGGCGGTCAGCGCCGAGGTGTCGGTGGTCAGTGCCAGGGCGGCGATGGGTGCGCGGTCGGAAACGTAGCGGACGGTGAGCTCGGTGGCCAGATGCTGGGCGTCGGCGGCGCTGCCCCCGTTGCCGAAGAACACGATCTTGCCACCGCCGCGCACGGCGTCCACGCACGCCGCCACCAGCCGTTCGAACGGCCCCCGCAAGCCGTCGCGTGTGGCGGTGAGGACCGCGGCGTGTTCGTCCAGCTCGGCATCGAAGAAAGCGTTCAGGTCCATGGGACTCGTTCTATCACTTCGACCCGGCAAACAGGCATCAAAGTTCGACCCGCTCGCCGGTTCGCAAGGACTCCATCACCGCGAGGGTGGCAAGGCTGGTTTCGATCAGCTCGGCCTCGTCGATGGCCGGCGGTCCGCCTTCGCTGACCGTACGGACGAAGGCGCCGAGCGATTGGGCGAATCCCTTTTCCTGGCCCCGTCGGCCACCGGCGTGGAGCTTGCCGCCCTCGGCAATGGTCAGGGCGCGGAAATTGTCGATGGTGATGACGGCGCCGCCGCCGTAACCCTCGATCCGTTCCTTGCCGACGATGGTGTCGCCGAGCGCCGTGTAGGCGATCATTGCCAGGCTGCCATCGGCGAACCTGAGGGTCGCGGAGACGTCGTCGCAGGGAACTGCCGCCGCGGCGGTTCCCTCGGCCGAGACCGAGGCAATGGGCGAGCCGACCAGGAATCGCGCCAGATCGACGAAGTGGCAGACCTCGCCGAGAATTCGCCCGCCGCCCTCGTCGGCCGACTGGACCCAGCTCTCCGCCGGGATCGGCCCGGCATTGACCCGCAGGACGACGAAACGCGGACCACCGGCATCGGCCAGCCTTTCGCGCATCTGCACCGCCAGCGGCGCGAAGCGGCGGTTGAAGCCGATCTGAAAGAACGCCGGCGAGGCGTTGCGCGCCTCGATCACCCGGTTGAGTTGCTCGCGGTCCAGCGCCAGGGGCTTCTCCACGAGCACCGCCTTGCCGGCCTCCAGGACGCGGGCGGTATATTCCGCGTGGGTGTCGTGCCGTGTGGCGATGAGGACGGCGGTGATCTCGGGGTCGGCGAACACCGCGTCCTCGTCCGCCGCGGCATCCTCGAAGCCGAAGGTCTGGCGGCCGTGGGCGGCGCTGGCCCCGCGTTGGGTCGCCAGGGTCTTCAAGCGCACGCCCGGGAGCCTCTTGAGCTCGGGCAACAGCACCGACTTGGCAAACGCGCCCGCGCCGACCACACCGAGGACACAACGCCCGGTGTCGGCTGCGCGGGGCTCGGCGAAGACCGGCCGAGGCACTTCGTCCGTTGCCTCGGGATAGGTCAGCACGACGCCCAGGTGGCGCTCGCTCCTGCCGGTGATCATCGCGTAGGCGGCTTCGGCCTTGTCCAGCGGGTAGCGATGGGTGATCAGCGGCGCCACCTCGAGGCGGCGGCCCCGCGCCGGTGCCATCAGCCGCAGGCACTCGGCGAGGTTCTCGGTTTCGGTCCAGCGCACCCAGCCTTCCGGGTATTTGACGCCGCGCGACTCGAAGTCCGGATCGTAGCGTCCGGGGCCGTAGGACCGCGAGACGACGATCTGCAGTTCCTTCTTCATGAACGCGGCGTAGGGAAAGGCCGTCCCGGTCATGCCGACGAGGCAGACCGGCGCCCGGTCCCGGGCGATGGCCGCGGCGGTCTCGAAGGGTTCGCTGGATTGGCTCGCGGCGGCGATCAACACCCCGTCGCAGCCGCGCCCGGCCGTCAGTGCCGCGACCCGCGCCTCGGTCCCGCCGGTGGCGAGATCGGACGTGGCCTCGGCACCCAATCGGCCGGCGAGGTCGAGGCGTTCGGTATCGTAATCGAGCACCAGCACGCGTGCCCCGGCGAGGCCGAGCAGTTGTACGGCGAGTTGCCCGACCAGTCCGGCACCGACGACGGCGACAATGTCGCCAAGGCCGACCCGAAGATTGCGCACGGCGTGCAGCGCGATGGCGGACAGGGTGGCGAACGCTGCCTCGTCGTCACCGACGCCGGGCGGAACCGTGGCCACGAGCGAGCGGGGCACGACGTTGAGTTCGGCGTGGTTGGCGAGACCGGCACCGGCGATGGCGACCCGCTCGCCGACGTGGAAGGCGCCCTCGAGGCCGGTGCCGACGGCGACCACGTCACCGGCCGCCGAATAGCCGAGCGGCAGGGGTTCGTCGAGGCGCGCCATCACCGCCTGCGCGGTCGCCGCCAGGCCATCGCGCCGCGCCTTGCCGATCACCTTCTTGACCAGGTCGGGCCGGGCGCGGGCCTTTCCGGTGAGGCTCTTGCGGGCGAAATCGACGACCATCCGCTCGGTGCCGGCGGAGATCAGGGACGCCCGGGTGCGGACCAGCAGGTGCCCGGCTCGCACCTTCGGCTCGGGCACCTCGCGCAAAGCCAGCTTGCCGGTGCGGGCACTCTGAATCACTTGTTTCATCGGCATCCTTATACAGCGAATGGCAAGGCAGCGCAAAACGGCCGAATGCGTGCGGGGAAAGGGGTGTTCGCGCTAGGGATCGGCTGATACGCTAAACGAAAACATTAAGATCGCGGGAGGGTCCGTGTTCAACATCGAATGGCTGGCAAGCTACGAGATCGGCGTCCCCGAGATCGACGACGATCACAAGGCGCTGCTGAAGTCGCTCACGGCGATCAAGGATGCCTTTGCCGATCGCGACTACGGGCTGTGCCGGTCGCTGGTCGCCGAGTTTACCTCCAAGGCCGAATCGCACCTCGAACGGGAGGAAGCCCTGCTGCGGGACACGGGCTACCCCGGTGCCGATAGCCACGCCGAGCTCTTCGCCCGCGTTGCCGAAATCCGCGACGTCTGCTCCGGCGAGCTGGAACCCCTGGGCCCTTGCCGGCCAGCTCGACGCCCTGGCGGCCGTGGTGATGACGGACCTCATCGGCGGCGACCTGGAGTTCAAATCCTTCCTTCACGACCGCGGCACCGCCGAGACCCTGTGACCGCCGCCTCGCGCCGCGTTGCGCGAACGCTAGCGGACGGGTAAGAGGGCGCTATGTGCGGGATCGCCGCCATCTTCGCCTACCGGGACGGCGCGCCCACTGTCGACGCCGCCGAACTCTCGCGCGTCAGCGAGTCCATGCGGTCGCGCGGGCCCGACGGCGAGGGCGCCTGGATTGCCGGCGACGGGCGGATCGGTCTCGCCCACCGGCGCCTCGCGATCATCGATCTCTCCGAC
>Ga0209458_1000362_pt1 | contig 17324 bp, 11 predicted proteins | sample WorMetLIZAISLAND_FD_187411 | JGI IMG/M metagenome (GOLD analysis project Ga0209458, IMG submission 187411) | Marine gutless worms symbiont microbial communities from Max Planck institute for Marine Microbiology, Germany - Inanidrilus manae... ...
GGCCAAGCGGGTCACGCTGCTGGAGGCGGCGTCCGAACTCGGCGGGCTGACCGCCGGCTGGACCCTGGGCGATGTGGTCTGGGACCGCTACTACCACGTGATTACGCTTTCCGACTTTCGATTGCGCGCCCTGCTGGCGGAGATCGGCCTCAAGGACGAGATCCGCTGGGGCGTGACGCGGACAAACTTCTTCGACGGGCACCGCCTCAGTCCCCTGGACAACGTCTTCGACTATCTGCGTCTGCCGGTGATCGGGATGCTCGACAAGGCACGCCTGGCCGCCACCATCCTCTATGCCTCGCGGCGCGCTGACGGGCGCCCGCTGGAGGCGATCCCGGTCGCCGAGTGGCTGACCCGGTGGTCGGGGCGGCGCACCTACGAACGGGTCTGGCGCCCGCTCCTGCGCGCCAAGCTGGGAAGCAACCATGACAAGGCGTCGGCCGCCTTCATCTGGGGGGTCATCCGACGCTTCTACAGCGCCCGCCCCGGCGGATTCCAGACCGAGATGTTCGGCACCGTCGCCGGCGGCTATCCCCGCGTGCTGTCGGTGCTGAGCGAGGCCGTCCGCGCCGCCGGCGTGCGCATCGAGATCAACTGTCCCGTCACCGCGGTTCGGCAGGACGGCGGCGGCTTGGCGGTCGAGACGCCCCGCGGTCCGCAGGCGTTCGACCGCGTCGTCGCCACCTTCGCCGCGCCCATCGCGGCGCGGGTCTGCCATGGCCTTGCGGAGCGCGAGCGGGCCTTGCTGGAGGGGGTGCTGTACCAGGGCGTGATCTGCGCTTCGCTGCTGATGCGCCGGCCCCTGGGCGGCGCCTACCTGACCTATATCGCCGACGACTCCATCCCCTTTACCGCCGTGATCGAGATGTCGTCCCTGGTGGACCGCGCCCAGTTCTGCGGCCATCACCTTGTTTATGGTTTATGTGCCGCGGTACGTGCCGGCGGGCGACGCCTGGTTCGACCTTGACGACGACACCGTTCGCGAGCGGTTCATGGGCGGGCTTGTCCGCATGTTCCCCGACCTCACGGCCGAGGACATCCTGGCCTTGCGGATCGCCCGCACCCGCCACGTCGTCGCCATTCCGACGGTCGGCTACTCGGACCGCCTGCCGCCCATGGTCTTGTCGGTACCGGGCCTGTTCCTCGTCAATTCCGCCCACATCACCAGTGGCGCGCTGGCTGTCGACGAGACCGTCAACCTGGCCAACACCGCGGCCGAGCGGCTGTTGGCGGAGGCGGCTCCATGATCCGGCCCGACGCTCCGCCCGCGACGATGTCGGTGGACCTGGACAACCTCTGGGCCTACATGCGCAGCTACGGCGCCGAGGCGTGGCGGACCTATCCCGGCTTCCTCCATCGCGCCGTGCCCCGCCTCCTCGATGCCACGGCGCGCCTCGGCTTGCGGACGACCATGTTCGTCGTCGGCCGCGATGCGGAACAGGCGGACCACCGGCCGCTGCTGGAGGCCATTACCGGGTCCGGCCACGAGATCGGCAACCATTCCTACGATCACCAGCCCTGGCTCCACCGGCATCCGGCGGATCGGATCGCCGACGACATCGCCCGCGCGGAAGAGGCCATCGGCGCGGCAACGGGGCGTCGGCCGGTCGGCTTCCGGGGCCCGGCGTTTTCGTTGTCCACCGCCGTTCTCACGACCCTCAAGAACCGTGGCTACCGCTACGATGCCACGACCTTTCCAACGGTCCTGGGGCCGCTCGCCCGTGCCTACCACCGCGCCACCTCGCGCCTCGATGCCGAGGCGCGGCGGCGACAGGACGGTCTGTTCGGGGGTGTTCGCGAGGGCCTCCGGCCGCTCCGCCCCTATCGGTGGGACCTCGCCGGCGGGCCGCTCGTCGAAGTGCCGGTGACGACCCTGCCGCTGCTGCGGCTGCCGGTGCATGCCACGTATCTCAACTTCCTCGCCGACCGATCGCCGGGGCTGGCGCGCGCGTACTTCCGCACCACCCTCCGCCTGTGCCGCGCCTCCAGGGTCTCGCCGTCGCTGCTCCTGCACGCGACCGACGTGCTTGGGCGAGACGACCCGGAGGTCCCCGCGTACCTGCCGGGGATGCGGCGTTCGGCGGCGGACAAAGGGCGTTTCCTCCACGAACTCCTCGACGACTACTGCGGTGCGTTCCGCGTCGGTCCCCTCGGCGAGTTCGTCGACGGGCTCGCTGGAGCGGAGCTGCCGCTGGTCACACCGCGCTTCGCGGAGGCGGGGCCATGATGGCCGCGCTGGCCGAGGGGTTGGCCGCGGGGAACCGGCGCATCGGCGCGGTCACGTTCCTGGTGCTCATCGGGTTCTTCGCCGTCACCGCGGCCGGCAATCTGGCCGAGACGGACGACGTCTATGCCTTCGCCTACCGGGCCGAGGCCCTGCCGGCGACCGAGATCGGCGATCCCCGGCTGATGCTCTACCACATGGCCATGCGCGCGCTGTACCTCGGGACGCAGGCGGCGGGCCTGCCGCTGTCGGCGCTGGCGGTGATGCGCGGGGTGTCGGCGGCCTGCGCCGCGCTCTGCCTGATGGTGGTGTTCCGCGTGCTGGTGCGCGGGTACGACCTGCGGCCGACCGCGGCGCTGGCCGGTGTCGCCGGCTTGGGGGTCAGCTACGGCTTCTGGCGCTATGCCGTCGAGGCGGATGTCTACGCGCCCGCCCTCCTGCTGGTGGCGCTTGTCTGGTCGCTGCTGCTGCACGCGGCGGATCGGCGGGCCGGCCGCTGGACCGCCATCGTGCCGGCGGCGGTGCTTACCGGTGGGGCGGTGCTCGTCTACCAGCCGAGCGTCCTTCCCCTGTTCGGTGCGTTTCCCATCCTGTTGCTCGACCGTCGCCGCCTGTCGTGGCTGATCGCCTACGGCCTTATCGCCGCCGCCATCGTGGCCGCCGGGTATCTGGCCGGCTATCTGGTCTCCCAGAAAGCGCCCCTGACCCTGCGGACCATGGCCAAGTTCCTCACCCAGCGCTCCGAGGAGTTCGCCCCGCCGCCGCTATCCCTGGGCGTGATCGGAGCCTCGATCCTCAAGTCGGCCTTCGCCTTGGGCCATGACATCGTCTCGGCGAACTGGCTGTTCGGCTTCGACCCGGCGGCGGACTTCATCCGCCACCAGTTCTCCAGGAATGTCATCCAGGAAGAAGTGTTCACTGCCAGCCATGCCGGATGGCTGGTCCTTCCACCGCTCGTTCTCCTGCCCGCGGTCGCGGCGGCCCTCGGCATGATCATCGCCGGGGCGCGGCCGCTGCCGTGGCGGCGTCTGCGCGAACGGCGCATCGTCGTCGTCATCGCCTGGCTGATGATCGTTGGGGCCGTGATCGGCCGGCTCAATCCGGTCGGCGCGGAACCCTGGATCATGGTTCTGCTGCCCCTCGTCCTCGTGTTCTCGGTGCTCGTCTTCGAGCCGTGCGTCGCCGCCGGCCACGGCCGGCGGGTCGGCGTTCTCGTGGCCTTGGTCCTGGCCCACAACGCCATCGGCGGCATGATGATCGTCCGCGATCCCACCAACGAGTTCGATCGGGTCAAAGAGGCCTGGGCCATGGCCAATGGCCGCCCTGCAGACCTAGTCGTCGTGGCCGACAACGCCGGCCTCGGCGAGACCCTGCGCTACCTGGGGCGTGCCGAGGTGGCGATCATCCGCGCCAACCACATGGGTCCGGTCGCGCGGGCGCTGTTGACCGGAATCTGGACCAAGGACGTTGTCACCATCGGCCGCGACTTCATGGGCCGGCCCCTGCCGGATCTGCTGGCGGCGACGTGGAAGAACGGCGGCCGGTTGGTGCTGTTCGACGACGTGTTCGTCAACCCGCCGCGCAGCGCGCCCGTTCACGATCTCGAGGATTTGCAACGCCTGCGCCGTGTCTTGCGGCCGGTCTATCGCCATCCCACACTCGGCGCGACGCTGGTGTTGCCGCGGCCCCTCGTCGAACCGCGGGACGCACCGTTGTGACCGGGCGGGCGGAGAGGAACGGCCGCTGGGGTCCGGTCGTGGCGGCGGCGTGGTACGGCGCCGCTGCGTTGGCGGTCTCGGGTTTAGGCCTGGTGCACCTGTTCTTCCCCTTAGGCTGGGACCAGTCCCTCTACATGACCGGCGCGAAGGCCATGGCCGACGGCAGCACCCTCTATGTCGACTTCTGGAACAACAAGCAGCCGGGGGTGTTCCTGTTCTACTGGACGGCAGGGCGTCTGTTCGGGTTCACCGAAGCCGGCCTGCACGCCTTCGAGCTCGTCTGGATGGCGCCGCTGTGCCTGGCCCTGGCTGCAGGCGTGCGGCCGTGGCTGAGGCACCCATGGCTCGCGGCGTTGGCGCCCGTGGCGGTGGTCGGCACCTACTACGCCACCATCGACGAGGGAACGATGACCCAGCCCGAGGTTCTCGTCGCCCTGCCGACGTGGCTGGCGGTGTGGTTGGTGGCGCGGGACCACGGAAGCCCCCGTCGGATGGCGGCGGCGTTCCTGGCGTCGGGCGCCTGCGCCGCGGTGACGGTAACGTTCAAGCTGATCCTGGCGCCGCTGTTCGTCGTCCTCTGGCTCGTGGTGACGGTGGACCTCCTGGCGCGGCGGAAGGTGCCGTGGGCCCGCGTGATGCGCGATGCCTGGCTGCCGGCGGCGGCCGGGGTCGTCGCCGTGCTGGCCGCGGTGACGGCGGGCTTCTGGCTCGCCGGCGCGCTGGGGCCGATGCTGTGGGCGTCGTTCGTCTGGCCGCTCGAGGCTCTCGAGGCGATCCGCACGGCACCCAAATCGAGGCTGCTCAGGGCGGCCGCATGGCTGGTGGCCGGCTTCGCGCCATGGCTGCTCTTCGCCGCGATCGGCGTCGTCACCCGCTCGTGGCTCGCGCTCCTCATGGTCGCCTGGATCGCGGCGGCGGTGGCGCTGATCCTGGTTCAGTCCCTGTCGTGGTGGGAGTATCACATGCTGTTGCTGTTCCCGCCCGTCGGCGTCCTCGCCGTTCTCGGCATCGACCGGGGCGTGGGCTTCATCGGCGACCGCGCGGGCGGGTCGGGGGCCGTTGTCCCGGTGGTCGCCACCGTGCTCGCCCTGACACTGGCGTCGACACAGCTCACGCCCTTTCTGACCAAGGTCCGCCCGCTGATCGGCGCCACCCTCGTGGACCGCCAGGGGGCTGCCGCCTACCAGCGCGTGGTCAGCGATCGCTACAAGGGGCACGGGAAGTAGTAGGATTACTGATGACGACGAACGCCTTGCCGGGCTCGGTGTTCGCCTACGGCGACCCGCTGATCCAGTTTATGTTGGACCGCAAACCGGCGCCGGCGGCCAGCGGCATGGTCAACGATTGGTGGCCCAAGCCGCTGTTGCGGCGCCTGCCCGACGAACTCGCGGCGGCGCGGCCCACCTACGTTTACGTCGACAAGGGCTTTCGCAGGCTTATGCGCTTGGACTGGACGGCCCTCTTGGCGCCCCTCGACGCCGACTACGTCATCGCCGCCCGTTCCCGCCGCGGCACCTGGTACCGGCTGCGGTCCGCGGACCTCCAAGACCGCTGACGGGCCCGGTTCCGCCGGGCTCCGGCCGCCTGAAGGTCGGAGGAAGCAGGTTCGCACGGGATGGGGTGGTGGGCCCGGCAGGGCTCGAACCTGCAACCAGACCGTTATGAGCGGCCGGCTCTAACCAATTGAGCTACGGGCCCGGATACCGTGCGGCAGCCAGCCGGAAACAGGTAGCAGAAAACCGGCCCGCATGCATCGGCCGCGTCCGCCGGAGTGATCAGCCGAGGGAGTCCAGCACCGCGACGAACCGGCGGAGCGGCGCGTCGTCGCGGGTGAGGTCCAGCGAGGCGGAGAAATGCCCGGCCGGACGCCGGAAGACGTTGGCCTCGGGCACCTCCCAGTCGCGGACCAGCGCCTCGCCCTCCGCATACAGGGTCACCCGGTCGGTTTCACCGAGGACAACGGCGATGCGGCCGGCCGGCATCGCCGGCTCGCCGATGGGCTCCAGAAGCGGCGCCCAGGCCGCGGCGGAGAGCGGCGTCCAGCCGGCGGCGGCGAGGGCGTCGGGCACACCGAGCGCGCCGGTCAGTCCCCCTTCGAAGGCGATTGCCGTGAGCGAGCGCGAAGGCGTCACCAGGAACAGCGCGTCGGGGCGCATCTCTTCGGGCCAGTGCCGCGTGGCGACGGCGACGAGCTGGGCGGTCAGCGCGCCCAGGCTGATGCCGCCGACCGCCACCGGGCCGCCGCCGGTGGCCCGCGCCCAGGCCGTCAGGATGCCGATCTCGGCGACGTGGGCGTGAAAGAAATCCAAGAGGCCGGCCGGTCCCCGCCCGAGCACCGGCTCGCCGCCATAGAACCCGGCCAGCCGCCGCCGGCCGTGCCATGGCCCCTCGGGACGGATCATCCTGACGCCGGCATCGACCAGGGCGGTCATCGAGGTGGTGTGCTCGCCCCACCACTCGGGCTCCATGGCGATGCCGTGGGTGAACACCAGGGACGGCCCGTCGCCGCGGCCGTCGGCCCGCCGCCAGCCCTTGGGCGTGGAGACCCGCGCCCACGCCGTATCGCCGGCGGCGGCGACGGGCGTGGCGAGCCGCAGCCATCCGTCTTCACGGTGGTCGAGGGTCAAGGTCCTCGAAGCCTCGATCGCCGGGCGCGCCGCGGCCTCCTCGAAGGCCGTCTCCGGACGGTCCAGGCGGCGACCGTGACGGGCGGTGACCGAATCCGGCGGCTCGATCTGCCAGTGGACGGGCGCGAACGGCCGCTCCAGGTGCAGGGGCGCGAACAGGGCCCGAGCTGCCATCAGCGCCTGCGCGGCGTCCGCCCGCGCCGTCTCGGCCTCGGGCGTCGCCGGTCCGTCGCCGAAGAACGCCCGTTCCCAGGCCTCGGCCGCCTTTTCCAGCCGGCGGAGGCGGCGGTCCATCTGGCCGAGGATTCCGGGCAGCAGCCGTCCGGTCAGCTCGCCACAGGGGGCGAGCTCGCGGAACCGCTCGACGGAACCCTCGGCGGCGATCGCCGCGGCCCAGGCGCGCGAGAGGGGAAAGTACCAGCTGGCGAGCAGGCGCAGGGCGGCGTCGTCAAACCACGGCCGAAGCAGCACGTCGGCGGCGACGCTCTTGAGCAGCAGGTCGAAGCCGTTGCCGGGACCAAGCGCCATGGCCGGTTCTCCGCCTCGGCGAGGGGAGGGATCAGTAGTCCAGGAAGGAGCGGAGCTTGCGCGAGCGGCTCGGGTGCTTGAGCTTGCGGAGCGCCTTGGCCTCGATCTGGCGGATGCGCTCGCGGGTGACCGAGAACTGCTGGCCGACCTCTTCCAAGGTGTGGTCGGTGTTCATACCGATGCCGAAGCGCATGCGCAGGACCCGCTCCTCGCGGGCCGTCAGGCTGGCCAGCACGCGCGTCGTGGTCTCGCGCAGGTTGCCCTGGATCGCCGCGTCCAGCGGCTGCACCGCGTTCTTGTCCTCGATAAAGTCGCCGAGGTGGCTGTCCTCCTCGTCGCCGATGGGGGTTTCGAGGCTGATCGGCTCCTTGGCGATCTTGAGGACCTTGCGCACCTTCTCGAGCGGCATCGACAGCTTCTCGGCCAGCTCCTCCGGGGTCGGCTCGCGGCCGATCTCGTGGAGCATCTGGCGGGATGTGCGGACCAGCTTGTTGATGGTCTCGATCATGTGCACGGGGATGCGGATGGTCCGTGCCTGATCGGCGATGGACCGCGTGATCGCCTGGCGAATCCACCACGTGGCGTAGGTCGAGAACTTGTAGCCGCGGCGGTACTCGAACTTGTCCACCGCCTTCATCAGGCCGATGTTGCCTTCCTGGATGAGGTCGAGGAACTGCAGCCCGCGGTTGGTGTACTTCTTGGCGATGGAGATCACCAGCCGCAGGTTGGCCTCGATCATCTCCTTCTTGGCCTTGGCCGCCTCGCGTTCGCCCTTCTGCACGGTGGAGACGATGCGGCGGAACTCGGTGACCGGCAGCCCGGCCTCGTGGGAGATCTCGCCGATGGCCTCGCGCAGCGTGTCGATTTCCGAGACGTGCTTGGTGGTGAACTTCTTCCAGCCACACCCCGGAAGCTGGGAGACCTGCTCCAGCCAGTCGGGCGCCAGCTCGTTGCCGAAATAGTGCTCGAGGAAGTCCTCGCGCTTGACGTTGCAGCCGACCGCGATGCGCAGCAGCTTGCCTTCGAGGCCGATGAGCGCCCGGTTGAGGTCGTAAAGCTGCTCAACGAGCTGTTCGATGCGGGCGTTGTTGAGGTGGATGTCCTCCATCAACCCGACCAGCTCGTGGCGGATCTTGGCGTAGCGCTTCTCCAGCGAGGGCTTGACCTCTTCGCCCCGCTGCAGCGCCTCGATGCGTTGCACCTGTGCGCGGTGCAGGCGGTTGTAGGTCTTGGCGATCTGCTCGAAGGTTTCGACCACGTGCGGGATGAGCTTGGCCTCCATCGCCGCCAGCGAGAGGCTGTTCTCCTCGCCATCGGGGTCGTCGTCCTTGCCGTCGGCGCCGTTGGCACCGTCGTCCGAGTCCTTCTTCTCGTCGTCCGCGGTGTCCTCGAAGGAGTGGACCTCGCGGGGACCATCGGATTCGCCGGCGCCGTTACCGCCGTCCTTGGGGCCTTCGCCGTCACCGGGCGCCGCCGCCCCCTCCAGGGCACCGTTTTCCCCTTCGGCGGTGGCATCGACGGTGACGCCCCCGTAGGTCGCCTCCAGGTCGATGATGTCGCGCAGCAGCATGCGGCCATCGACCAGCGCGTCGTGCCAGCCGACGATGGCGCGGATGGTGAGCGGGCTCTCGCAGATGCCGCCGATCATCATCTCGCGGCCGGCCTCGATGCGCTTGGCGATGGCGATCTCGCCCTCGCGCGAGAGCAACTCCACCGAGCCCATCTCGCGCAGGTACATGCGCACCGGATCGTCGGTGCGGCCGATTTCGTTCTCGTCGACGTTGCCGCTGGGAAGCTCGGCTTCGACCACCTCTCTGGCAGCAGGCGATTCCTCACTGTCCTCGCTCTCGACGACGTTGATGCCCATCTCCGAGAGCATGGTCATCGTGTCCTCGATCTGCTCCGAGGACACCTGATCGGGCGGCAGGGCGCTGTTCAGCTCGTCGTAGGTGACGTAGCCGCGCTCCTTACCGCGGGCCACGAGCCGCTTGACGCCGGCACCAAGGGTGTCGAGCAGCGGGCTGTCCGAACTCTCTTCCTGGGTTTCGGTAATTTCAGCCGTACTGGTTGCTTTCGTGGCCATTCAGTCTGCGCTCCCGGTGACGGACCGCGCGCGGCGCGCGGCCGGTCGTTGGGTCCTGTCAATGCCTGTCGGCTGGTTCGATGTCGCGAGACGGATGTCGCGCGTGTGGGTCCGCCTAGCCCGCACGGACGAAGCTCCGGATCGTGGTCGCGGGGCCGCGCGCGCCGCCCTGGCCCCCATTTTGGCTCCGAAGGCCTGATATCTGCATGACGCGCTCGCCCCTTTCCGAACCGCGCCGCCGATCTCGTGCGGTCCGTACGCAAAACAACAATTTCCGAACACCCCTGGCCCCGCCTCCCCTAGCGCCTGGGTCTCCGAATAACCGCAAATTCTGAGGTGGCGTTCCGATCCCGCCAAATCAAGGCCCCACAAGCCGTGGGGGTCTTTAAATCCCCACACCCGGCGTTGTCAAGATCGGTGGGCCGATCCCGGGCGAAACGGGGTACGTCCGCGCCTTTGGCGGGCTCATCGCGGCCGGTGTTCAGTCCTCACCGCGGTGATCCAATCGGGCCTGGAGGAGGGCGCGATGGCGCTCCCAGGCATCGGCATCCAACTCGCCCCTGGCCGAGGCATCGTCCAGGCGCGCCATGCTCGCCCGAATGTCTCCGTCGAGGTTTTCGCCTTCCCGCATGGCGACGAATTCCTGCCAAGTCGCCAGCATGGCCTCGAACAGCTCGCCGGCCAGCGGACCGTCGTCCCGCAGCATCCAACGCACGAAGGACCCGCTGTGGATCGAGTCCACGGCCGCGCCGTGGCCGTCGGTGCGGAGGCGCTGCTCCAATCCGCCGGCGTCGAGGTCAGGGTCAGCGGTCAGTTCGCCGACGATCGCCCGACGAAGCCCTTCGTTGGCGGCATGGGTGAAGGAGACGGCGCCGAGCTGCCCGCCGATGCGGGCAAAAAGCGGCGGACATTTGAGCACCAGCACCAGGAGCATCTCCTCGCGCCGGCGTTCGGCGTCGACCCGGCCGGCGGCATCGGCCCGCGCGCCCGGCGGTGTGGCCGAGGGGCCGCCGTCCCGCCCGTGCCGGCGGCTCCCGCGCCCGCTCGGGCGGTCCGTCTGCGGCCACAGGCGGCTCCGGTACGTGGCCTCGAAATCGCGCCTCAACTCGGCGTCGGGGATCTGGGAGATGCGCGCGCGGAGCCGTTTCCACAGGGCGGCGCGCTCCTCGGGCGTCGCCTGGGGCGCGGTCCCGGCCTCGATGCGCCAGACCACCTCGCTCAGCGGCTCGGCGGCGTCGAACACGCGGCGCATGGCGTCGGCGCCGCCGCCGGCGATGAGGCTGTCGGGGTCCTCGCCTTCGGGCAGGGCGGCGAAGCGCAATCCATGGCCGGCCCGCAGTAGCGGCAGCACCCGTTCGGCCGCCCGGGCGGCGGCACGGCCGCCGGCCGCATCGCCGTCGAAGCACAGCACCGGCTCGGCGACGATCCGCCACAACTCCTGCACCTGGTCCTCCGTGAGCGCCGTCCCCAGCGGCGCGACGGCGTTGGCGAACCCGGCCCGGTGCAGCGCGATGACGTCCATGTAGCCCTCGGTGACCAGCACGGTGCCGGCGTCGCGGGCCGGTTTTAGGGCGAGATCGAGCCCGTAGAGCATGCGCCCCTTGTGGAACAGCGGCGTCTCGGGGGAGTTCAGGTACTTGGGTTCGCCATCGCCGAGGGCCCGTCCGCCGAAGGCGGCTACACGGCCGCGGCGGTCGCGGATGGGGAACATCACCCGCCCGCGAAACCGGTCGTAGGGCGCGCGGTCCGTCTCCTCGGGCGCGATCAGCAGCCCGGCCTCGATCATCAGGGCTTCCGAGACACCCTCGCGGCCCAGCGCGCCCTTCAGGCCGCTCCGCGTGTCCGGCGCGAAGCCCAGGCGGAACCGGGCGATTGTGTCGTCGTCGAGGCCGCGGTCGCGCAGATAGGCGAGGGCACCCTTGCCCTCGGGCATGCGCAGCATCTTCTCGAAATGGCGGGCGGCGGCCTCGACGACGTCGGCGAGCGTCTTGCGGCGCTCGGCGCGTTCGCGTTCCTCGGGCGTGTCCACGGGGACGGTGAGGCCGACTTCAGCGGCGAGTCGCTCGACGGCGTCGGGGAAGCTGAGCCCCTCGGTCTTCATGACGAAATCGATGACGTCCCCGTGCTCGCCGGAAGAAAAGCAGTGGTAGAAGCCCTTGTCGGGAACGACGGTGAATGAGGGCGTCTTTTCGTTCTGGAACGGGCTCAGCCCGACGTACTCGCGCCCGCGGCGGATCAGCTTGACGCGCCGGCCGATGACATGGGCTAGGTCGGCGCGGGCGCGCAACTCGTCGAGGAACTGCGGCGGGAAGGCCATCGGTGCGGGCTCCGCTCTCCTCCGTCCGTGGGTGTTCCGGCGCGGCTCTGCGCCGGTGGCGTGTCGGGACCGGTCAGGCGCCGAGCTTCTCGCGCACGACGCCGCTGGCGCGGGCGAAATCCATGCGGCCGGCGAACCGCTCCTTCAGCACGCCCATCACCCGGCCCATGTCCTTCAGCGACGCCGCATTGGTCTCCTCGATGACCCCAGCGACGGCGCGGGCCATCTCGCCCTCGCTCATGGGTTCGGGGAGGAATCGCTGCAGCACCGCGATCTCCTCGGACTCCTGGCGAACGAGGTCGTCACGCCCGCCCTGCTCGTACATGCGGATACTCTCGTGACGCTGCTTGACCATCGACTGCAACAGCGCGGCGATGCCACCTTCGTCGAGACCCGCGACGTTGCCCTTGCCGCGCTCGGCAATATCGCGGTCCTTGAGCGCGGCGAGCGCCAGCCTGAGCGTCGTCGTCGCCCGCTCGTCCCTGGCCCGCATGGCCTCTTTCAGCGCCTCATTCAGTTCGGCGCGCAGCATCACCCACCTCCGGCTCGGCACCCCCACTTGGGAGGCTACATATAATCGTCACCCGCGCCGATCGCCAAATCAAAATTAACTCGTTGAAATCAAAAGAAATTTCTTGACCAAGAGACTTGACGGCACGGCGCCTTTCCATTAGATCATCGTCGCGGCGGCGGTGTCCGTCCGTCCGCCGCTCGCCCCCGCCCGATCGGGTTTTCCGGGTGGCGAAGGAGACCCGCTGCCGATGTCCGAGAGACCCGCACCGCCAAAACCGGTGCCGCCCGCCGCGGCAACCGGGGTTCCGTTCCGCCCACCCGGCGCCGATGCGGCGCTGGTGCTGGCCGATGGTTCGGTCCTTTGGGGGAAAGGGGCGGGCGCGGTCGGCGTTGCCGTCGGCGAGGTCTGCTTCAACACCTCGATCACCGGCTATCAGGAGATCCTCACCGATCCGTCGTACGCGGGCCAGATCATCACCTTCCCCTTCCCCCACATCGGCAACGTCGGCGTCAACGCCGAGGATATCGAGACGACGACTCCGGCGGCGCGGGGGTGCGTGCTGCGCACCGCGATTACTGATCCGGCCAACTGGCGCGCCGCCGGACACCTGAACGAGTGGCTGCGGCGACAGAACCTGGTCGCCATCACCGGCGTCGATACCCGCCGGCTCGCCCGGCGCATCCGCGACGGCGGTGCGCCGACGGGGGCGCTGATCCACAGTTCCGAGGACGACATCGATACCGGGGCACTGAAATTCATGGCCGAGAGCTGGCCGGGCCTCGAAGGCATGGACCTCGCCAAGGAAGTGATGTGCCGCCAGACGTATAGCTGGGACGAATCAACGTGGGCTTTGGGCGCCGGTTACGGACGCCAGGAGGCGCCCCGGTTCCACGTTGTCGCCATCGACTACGGGGCGAAGCGCAACATTCTCCGCTGCCTCGCCGCCGCCGGCTGCCGGGTGACGGTGGTACCAGGGACGGCGAGCCCCGAGGACGTGCTGCGGCACGAGCCCGACGGCGTGTTCCTGTCAAACGGCCCCGGCGATCCGGCGGCGACCGGCGAGTACGCGGTGCCGACCATCAAGGCGCTGATCGAGACCGGGCTTCCGATGTTCGGCATCTGCCTCGGCCACCAGATGCTGACCCTGGCTTTGGGCGCGCGGACCCACAAGATGCACCTCGGCCACCGTGGCGCCAACCATCCGGTGAAGGACCTGGCCACCGGCCGGGTCGAGATCACCAGCCAGAACCACGGCTTCGTCGTCGATCGCGAGACGTTGCCGGCGGGCGTCATCGAGACCCATGTGTCGCTGTTCGACGGCTCCAACGAGGGCATCCGCCTCGACGGCCGGCCGGTGTTCTCGGTCCAATACCATCCCGAAGCCTCCCCCGGCCCCCAGGACAGCCACTACCTGTTCGACCGCTTCATCGGGCTGATGAAGGAGGCGGGGAAGTGAACCACAGAGACCACAGAGGTCACGGAGAATACACAGAGGAAGAGTGATAGGTGCGGGAGTATACGGTAGCGACCTATGAGATGACTGGATGTGGCGGGCTACGCTCCGACCCCCTCCCCCCTGGTGGGGGAGGGGGAATCTGAGTGCGCCGTTGGCGCTGTGGTTGATTTCTTCGATGCCTAAGCGGACGGATATTTCTTCGATCATGATCATCGGCGCCGGGCCGATCGTTATCGGACAGGCGTGCGAGTTCGATTATTCGGGGGCCCAGGCGTGCAAGGCGCTGCGCGAGGAGGGCTACTGGGTGATCCTGGTGAACTCCAACCCGGCGACGATCATGACCGATCCCGGCATGGCCGACGCCACCTACATCGAGCCCATCACTCGGCGGAAACTGACCAAGATCGTCGCCCGCGAGAAGCCCGACGCCATCCTGCCGACCATGGGCGGTCAGACCGGGCTCAACGCGGCGATGGAGCTGGCTGAGGCCGGCGTGCTGGCCGACTACGATGTCGAGATGATCGGCGCCGATTCCGCGGTCATCGCCAAGGCCGAGGACCGCCAACTGTTTCGCGAGGCGATGACCCGCATCGGCCTCGAATGCCCGAAGAGCCAGACGGCGCATTCCATCGACGAAGCCCGCGACGTCCTGCACTGGCTCGGCCTGCCGCTGATCATCCGCCCGTCGTTCACCTTGGGCGGCACCGGCGGCGGCATCGCCTACAACGCCGAGGAATTCGAGCGCATCGTCTCGCGCGGCATCGCCGCGTCCCCGGCCGTGCAGGTGCTGATCGAAGAGTCGGTCCTCGGCTGGAAGGAGTACGAGATGGAGGTGGTCCGCGACCGCGCGGACAACTGCATCATCGTCTGCTCCATCGAGAACGTCGATCCGATGGGCGTGCACACGGGCGATTCGGTGACCGTGGCGCCGGCGCTGACGCTGACCGACAAGGAATACCAGATCATGCGCAACGCCTCGATCGCGGTGCTGCGCGAGATCGGCGTCGATACCGGCGGCTCCAACGTGCAGTTCGCCGTCGATCCCGAGACCGGCCGGCTGGTGGTTATCGAGATGAACCCGCGGGTGTCGCGGTCGTCGGCGCTGGCCTCCAAGGCCACCGGCTTCCCCATCGCCAAGGTGGCGGCGAAGCTGGCCGTCGGCTACACCCTGGACGAGCTGGCCAACGACATCACCGGGGTGACGCCGGCGTCCTTCGAGCCGACCATCGACTACGTGGTCACCAAGATCCCGCGCTTCACCTTCGAGAAGTTCCCCGGCACTGCACCCTTGCTGACCACGTCCATGAAATCGGTGGGCGAGGCCATGTCCATCGGCCGCACCTTCGCCGAGTCCTTGCAGAAGGGCCTCCGGTCCATGGAGACGGGACTGACGGGCCTCAACGAGGTGGATATCGACGGCTCGCGCGATGCCGTGCTGGCGGCGCTGGGCTCGCCGCGTCCGGACCGAGTGCTGGTCATCGCCCAGGCGTTCCGCGAGGGTTTGAGCGTCGACGAGGTCCACGCCGCCTGTCGCTACGACCGCTGGTTCCTCGAACAGATCAAGGCCCTGGTGGACGCCGAGGCGGCGGTCCGCAGGGATGGTCTCCCCGAGGACGCGCCGGCGATGACCCGGATGAAGGGGATGGGGTTCTCGGACGAGCGGCTCGCCGAGCTTTCCGGTAAGACCGTCGGCGAGGTGGCGCTCCGCCGCCAGGTCCTGGGCGTGGCCCCGGTCTACAAGCGGGTGGACACCTGCGCCGCCGAGTTCCCGTCGCAGACGTCTTACATGTACTCGGCCTACGAGGGCGACGGACACCAGCCACCCGAGTGCGAGGCCGAGCCGACCACGCGGACCAAGGTCGCCATCCTCGGCGGCGGTCCGAACCGCATCGGCCAGGGCATCGAGTTCGACTATTGCTGCGTGCACGCGGCCTACGCCATGAAGGAGGCCGGCTACGAGGCGATCATGGTCAACTGCAACCCGGAGACCGTGTCCACGGACTACGACACCTCGGACCGTCTGTATTTCGAGCCGCTGACCAGCGAGGACGTCATCGAACTGCTGCGGGTCGAGCAGAGCCGCGGCACCTTGAAGGGGGTGATCATCCAGTTCGGCGGCCAGACACCGTTGAAGCTCGCGCACGCCCTGGCCGACGCCGACATCCCCATTCTCGGCACCTCGCCGGACGCCATCGACCTCGCCGAGGACCGCGAGCGCTTCCAGATCCTGCTCCACCAGCTCGGCCTGCGCCAGCCGGCCAACGGCATCGCCCGCTCCCTCGCCGAGGCCGAGGTGGTGGCGGCCGAGATCGGCTATCCGCTGGTGATCCGGCCGTCCTACGTGCTCGGCGGGCGGGCCATGGAGATCATCCACGACCACGAGGCGCTGACCACCTACATCACCCACGCGGTCCAGGTCTCCGGCACCAGTCCGGTGCTGCTGGACTCGTATCTCCAGGACGCCATCGAGGTCGATGTGGACGCCATCGCCGATGGCAGCGGCGTCTATGTCGCCGGCATCATGCAGCACATCGAGGAAGCGGGCGTGCACTCTGGCGATTCGGCGTGTTCGCTGCCGCCGCACTCGCTGCCGGAGGAAACGGTCGAGGAACTGGAACGTCAGACCGAGGCCCTGGCCCGCGGCCTCGACGTGGTCGGATTGATGAACGTGCAGTTCGCCATCAAAGGCAGCGACATCTACATCCTCGAGGTCAACCCCAGGGCCAGCCGCACGGTGCCCTTCGTCGCCAAGGCCACGGGCGTTCCCATCGCCAAGATCGCCGCCCGGGTGATGGCCGGCGAGAAGCTCGCCGATTTCAAGCTCGGTCGCCGGCCAGCGCTCGACCACATCTCGGTCAAGGAGGTAGTGTTCCCGTTCGCCCGCTTCCCCGGCGTGGACATCATCCTCGGCCCAGAGATGAAGTCCACCGGCGAGGTCATGGGCATCGCCAACGATTTCGGCCGCGCCTTCGCCAAGTCGCAGATGGGCGCCGGCACCGTGCTGCCGTCGGGCGGCACCGTGTTCATCTCGGTCAAGGATCGCGACAAGGAGGCCGCGGCCGCCATCGCCCGCCGACTGGCGGCCTTGGGCTTCAACCTCCTGGCCACGGGCGGCACCGCCGACTACCTCGCCTCGGTGGGTCTCAATGTGCGGCCGATCAACAAGGTCCTGCAGGGCCACCCGCACTGCGTGGACGCCATCATCAATGGCGACGTGCAGCTGGTCATCAACACGACGGAAGGGGCGCAGGCCATCTCCGACAGCTTTTCCATCCGCCGCGAGGCGCTGATCAACAACGTGCCCCACTATACGACCATCGCCGGCGCGGCGGCCACGGTCGACGCCATCGAGGCTCTGGGCGACGGCGATGGCCTTGATGTGGCCCCGTTGCAGTTCTATCTTAACGGGCCGTTCTGAAACCCGTTGTTCACTTCGCTTAGATCGCCCTGGCAACGTTCCTCCGCCGGGACGGCGGCGGCTTTTGCGACAGGTCGGGGAGGCCCTGATGGACAAGATCCCCATGACACCCGAAGGCTTGGCGAGCCTGGAGAACGAGCTGAAGCGGATGCGCACCGAGGAGCGCCCGGCCGTGATTCGCGCGCTCGTCGAGGCCCGGGAGCATGGAGACCTGTTCGAGAACGCCGAGTATCACGCCGCGCGCGAACGCCAGAGCTTCATCGAGGGCCGGGTCGCCGAGCTGGAGGACATCATCAGCCGCGCCGACGTCATCGACACCACCAACATGTCCGGCGACGTCGTCCGATTCGGGGCCACGGTGCAGCTTGCCGACGAGGACACCGACGAGGAAACCACGTACACCATCGTCGGCAAGCTGCACCGTGGCCCCGAATCGGAC
>Ga0209458_1000363_pt1 | contig 17165 bp, 16 predicted proteins | sample WorMetLIZAISLAND_FD_187411 | JGI IMG/M metagenome (GOLD analysis project Ga0209458, IMG submission 187411) | Marine gutless worms symbiont microbial communities from Max Planck institute for Marine Microbiology, Germany - Inanidrilus manae... ...
TCGTCATCAATCCGAATGACGTTCGACAAGCCCGTGGTGCTATCCTCTTCCATGGTGGCTCCTGGTTCCTCCTCTGGCTCAAAGGTTTCGCGACTTCAAGCCTGAAGGGTTTCGGGGCCACCAACCCCATCCAAATGTGCGAAAGATCTTTTACGTTATCATGGCTGCTTACGGTCCGTGCCGCCATTTGGCTGACCTATTCGCGACGTCTGCTTATCGATTTACAGCCGTCGTGGGCCTCTAGCTCCCCTTGAGCCGCCATTCCGGCCGAGCCACACTGGCGCCATGTATGGGCGCTTCACACAGCTAATGTCTTGGGAGGAGGCGTACGGCCTCTATCGGGATTTTTTCGACGGACCGCAGCAGAAGCTCAATCTGGAGCCGCGCTATAACCTGGCGCCAACCAACAACGCGGCGATCCTGTATGCCAACGCAGGTCGCCGGCAGGTCGTCAAGGCCCGCTGGGGTCTGATGCCTCCCTGGGTGAAAGACCTTTCGATCGGCTAAAAGAGGGATAGCGCTTGGCGGACCAAGCGGATCTTGCGGGGTGGCGTATCGAACCGGAGTCGCTTTCGACGCTCGGCAGCGGTCTGACCCGGCCCGAGTGCGTGGCCGCGACCCGCAGCGGCCGGGTCTATGTGTCCCACTTCGGCGGCGGCGTCACAGCTATTGAACCGGACGGACGCCGCAAGGACATTCTTGGACAGGGCGATCCCCTGGTGGCGACCAATGGCTTCACGCTACTGCCTGACGAGAGCTTCCTCTGTACCAACCTGATGCCGCCCGGCGGCGTCTGGCGGATCACCCGCGACGGTCGGCAGGAGCCCTTCCTGACAGAGGTCGAGGGGCGTCCGCTGCCGCCCTGCAACTTCGTGCACCACGACCTGATGGGCCGGACCTAGATCACGGTCAGCACCTGGATCGAGCCACGCGCCCTGGCTTACCGGCCGGACACGGCGGACGGCGTGGTTATCCTAGTCGATCGGCGGGGCGCGCGAATTGTCGCGGAGGGGTTGGGCTACACCAACGAGGCGATTCCCGATCCGAGCTGCCAGTGGCTGGTGGTGAACGAGACTTTCGCCCGACGCACGACCCGCTTCCGCATCGGCGAGGACGGCACGCTGGGCAAGCGTGAAGTCGTGGCGGAGTACGGCGCCGGTACTTTCCCCGACGGTCTCGCCTTCGACGAGGCGGGCGGGCTCTGGGTCACCAGCGTAGTGTCGAATCGGCTGATCCGCATTGCGCCCGATGGCCGGCAGCAGATCGTCTTGGAGGACAGCGACCCGGCCTGGCTGGCCGAGGTGGAGCGGGCCTTTCAGGCAGGCGAGATGGGCCGGCCGCACCTGGACCAAGCGCGCAGCCGGGTGATCAAGCATCTCACCAGCCTCGCCTTCGGCGGGCCGGACCGGCACACGGTCTATCTCGGCAACCTGCTGGACGACCGGATCTACAGCTTCCGCAGCCCCATTGCCGGCAGCGAGCCGGCGCACTGGGATCTCAAGGCCTGACGCAAAAGGCGCCGCGCGGGTGAACACGCGGCGCCAGTTGCCCTGCTAGCACACCGGGCGTCAGAGGACGCCGGCGATGCTAAGTATGACCAAAAGGACGACAACACCGCCGAAGGCGGCGACCGTCCAGATCAGGGCTCGGTTGTCCGATGATGGTGTGGTCTTTTCTGCCATGTCCGTAACCTCCTACTACTGTACAACGCCGCGACCGGGCGCCGTTTGTTACAGGGACGGCAGCTAAATAAGAGTCTGACGGGCGTGGGCAGGCGCGTGTTACGCGTTTATTGCATGGCTCGCGGCTTGGCTATGCCGAGAGGGAATGGCTGGGACGGAACCTTTTCGCCCGCTATCGCGCCGCCAAGCGGTCACATCAGGAAACCGCGCGGCGTTCCGCCAGGGTCGCGTCTTCCAGGCGAATGCGCCAGGCGAGCAGGGCGAGGTTCAGCAGGGAAAAGACCAGGGCGATCTGCCAGGCGCCGAAGGCCAGCGGCAGGGCGGCGATTTCCCCGATCACGATCAGGTAGTTGGGGTGGCGCAAAAAACGGTATGGGCCGCGCCGAACGAGCGGTGCTTCGGGCAGGGTGATGATGCGCGTGGTCCAATAGCGGCCGAGGCTGGCGATCACCCAAATGCGTCCGAGCTGCAGCAGGACGAAAAGCCCGAGCAGCCAGCCGTTCACGGGCGCGTCGGCCGGCACGAATAGCAGATGCGCGATCAGCCAGCCGCCATGCAGCAGGACGAAGAGCGGATAGTGTCGGGCGCCGACCTCGCGGCCGCCCGCCTCGAGCAGGCGCCGGGTATTGCGCTGCGCATAGATCAGCTCGGCCAAGCGCTGCAGCGCGACCAGCAGAACGACGGCCTGAAGCAGGCTCACGGCGCCTCCAGCAGCAGGAAACCCGCGGTGAAGCCGGGCCCCAGGGAGGACACCAGGTAGCGCCCCGGCGGGGCGTCGGCGAGGGCGCGCTCCAGCACGAACATGACCGTCGCCGCGGACATATTGCCGTAGCGGCGCAGCACATCGCGCGCATCGCCCATGGTGCCCGGCGGCAGGCCGAAAACCTCCTCCAAGGCGTCGAGCACCTTGGCGCCACCGGGATGGCAGATCATGCCGTCGATATCGCCGCGGTCGAGGCCCTGGTCGGCCAGGAAGGCGTCTGCCGCGTCGCCGAAGCGCTCGCGCACGATGGTCGGAATATCCTTGGAGAAGAGCACACCGAGACCGTCGTCCTCGACCCGCCAGCCCATGACATCGAGCGACTGGGGCCAGGTCATTTCGCCCCAGGCCGGCAGGCCCGGCCCCTCTTCCTCGGGATCGCAGGTGATCAAGGCGGCGGCAGCGCCGTCGCCGAACAAGGCCGCGGCTATGATGTTGCTCTTGCTGTGATCGCCGGCCCGGAAGGTCAGGCCGCAAAGCTCGACCACCAGGAAGAGCACACGGCTGCCCGGCGCGGCGCGGGCCATGGCCGCCGCACGCGCCAGGCCCAGCACGCCGCCGGCGCAGCCCAGCCCGAAGACCGGCAGGCGATGCAGGTCGCGGCGGAAGGGCAGGCGCTCCATCAGGCGAGCGTCCAGGCTCGGCGTCGCCAGGCCGGAGGTCGAGACGGCGACGATCGTGTCGACCTCACCAGCCTCGACGCCAGCGCGCTCCAGGCAATCCTCGGTGGCGCGCTCGATCAGGACGAGGGCGTTTTCCAGGTAGAGGCCGTTGCGGTCCTTCCAGCCGGCCGGCGCCGTGTACCAGTCGAGCGGGACGCAGGAATAGCGGGTCTCGATCCCGGCGTTCTCGAACACCGGCAGGAGACGGGCGATCTCGCTGCCACGGGCCGGAAAAATATCCCGCGCGCGGGCCGCCACCTCGGACTGATCCAGCAGGAAGGGCGGCACCGCTGTGGCCAGCGACATCAGACGCGGCAAGGCTGTCATGGCACCTCGTACACTGATCCACGGGAAAACGACCGATCCAACCATGGCCGGTTCGATCGGTTAGGGTGATACTCTAGGATTAGATCGGGTTCGCGGGCTCTTGTCGTCAGTCAAAGAAGGATCACGAATCGGTGTTCGAAGGGTTCGAGCAGACCCGGGTGGCCACCTCGGGCGCGGAGATCTTCCTGCGTCACGGCGGTTCAGGCCCGCCGCTGCTGCTGCTGCACGGCTATCCCCAGACCCACGTCATCTGGCACAAGATCGCACCGCGGCTGGCCGAGCGCTTCACCGTGGTAGCCAGTGACCTGCGCGGCTATGGCGCGTCCAGCAAGCCGCCGGGCGGCGAAAAGCACGAGAATTATGCCAAGCGGGCCATGGCCTTGGATCAGGTGGAGGTCATGGCCAAGCTCGGTTTCGAGCGGTTTTCCGTGGTCGGCCACGACCGCGGGGCGCGGGTGACGCACCGCCTGAGCCTCGATCATCCCGAGCGGGTCAGCCGGGCGGCCGTGCTCGATATCGTGCCGACGCTCAGCATGTACGAGCAAACTGACAAGGCTTTTGCTACCGGCTACTACCACTGGTTCTTCCTGATCCAGCCCTACGACCTGCCGGAGAGGCTGATCGGGGCGGCGCCCGACTACTATCTGGAGCGCAAGATCGGCGCCTGGAGCCGCAACGAGCAGCCCTTCGATCCGGCGGCGGTCGAGGCCTACAAGGAGGCCTTCCGCGATCCGGCGACGATCCACGCCAGTTGCGAGGACTATCGCGCCGCGGCCACAATAGACCTGGAGCATGACCGAGCCGACCTGGACCGCAAGGTCGCTTGCCCCCTGCTGGCGCTCTGGGGCGCCAAGGGGCTGGTCGGCGGCACCTATGATGTGCTGGCGGAGTGGCGGGCCCGGGCCGAAGACGTGCGCGGCGAGGCTCTGGACTGTGGCCATTTCCTGCCGGAGGAGGCGCCGGACGCGACGCTGGCGGCGCTGCTCGACTTCCTATAGGGGTTGCGTAACTTTCGCTCGCTACCAATGGGACGGTGCCGGATGGCCGCAGCGCGCCTATATTGGGGGCAGGGAGTTCGGAGAATGTGTCGGACGCGTTTCATAGGATGAGAAAGACGACCCAGACGGGCGGGCCGCCTTCCGTGCAGCGGCCGCCGACACCGAAGGACCTGCGCCCAGGCTTCTGGGTGCGGCTGCGCAACTATTTCCTGGCCGGCATCCTGGTCACCGCGCCGGTTTCCATCACCATTTGGGTGGCCTGGAACCTGCTGCGCTTCGTCGACTACCGGGTGACCCCCTTCATCCCGCCGAAATGGAACCCGGAAACCTATCTGCCCTTCGGCATTCCAGGGCTCGGCCTGGTTCTGTTGGTGATTGCCCTGACCCTGATCGGCTTCCTTGCCGCCGGCCTGCTCGGCCGTGTGCTCATGGGCTATGCCGAGCGCACCCTGGCCCGCGTGCCGGTGGTGCGCAGCGTCTACAGTGCGACCAAGCAGCTTTTCGAAACGGTGCTGGCGCAGAAGTCGACCGCCTTCCGACAGGTCGCGCTGATCGAATACCCCTGCCGCGGCACCTGGGCGGTCGGCTTCATCACCGGCCAGACGGTCGGCGAGGTGCAGGACATGACCTCGGAGACGGTCTACAACGTCTTCGTCCCGGCGACGCCCAACCCGACCACAGGCTTCCTGCTCTTCATTCCGGAGCGGGACATCCACATCGTCGACATGAGCGTCGAGGACGGCATCAAGCTTGTGGTCTCCGGCGGCATCGTGACCCCGCCCAAGCAGCGACCTTCGCCGAACCTTGGCACCCATGTGCCGGAGGAGGCGGAAGCGTCTGAAGGTCAGGCCGCCGAAAGTGAGGCCCCCAAAGCGAAGGCGCCCAAAGCCAGCCTGATCGCCCGGCTACGCAACTATTTCCTGGCCGGCATCCTGGTCACCGCGCCGATCTCCATCACCATCTGGCTGGTTTGGGAGTTCCTCACCTTCGTCGATGACCGGGTGACACCACTGATTCCGCCGCGCTGGAACCCGGAAACCTATCTGCCCTTCGAAGTTCCCGGCATCGGCCTGGTGGTCGCGGTGATCGGTCTGACCCTGATCGGCATGTTCGCCGCCGGCTTCACCGGTAAGCTGCTAATGCGCACTGGCGAGCGGATTCTGGCCCAGGTGCCCTTCGTCCGCAGCCTCTATAGCTGGACCAAGCAGATCTTCCACACCGTGTTGGCGCAGAAGTCGAACGCCTTTCGTGAGGTGGTGCTGATCCAGTATCCGCGGCCGGAAAGCTGGGCCATCGGCTTCCTGACCGGCGAGGCCGAGGGCCACGTGCAGGACATTCCGCCGGAGCAGGTGCTCAACGTCTTCCTGCCGACCACACCCAACCCGACCTCGGGCTTCCTGCTCTTCGTCCCGAAGGAGGAGGCGCGTTGGCTCTCCATGACGGTGGAGGAGGGGCTGAAGATGGTCGTCTCCGGCGGAATCGTCACCCCGCCTGACCGGCGCGGCGAGATCGAAGAGGCGGCGGAGGAAGAGCGCAAAGAGCCGCCGCCGCCGGCACAGGTCGCCGAATAGGTTTTGGACTCTCCGGCTTGCGTTGACGGAGCGAGCGGCTTCAGTCGCTGGGCCTCGGGCGCGGCTCGACGCCTTGTCCGGCTTCTAGGCGTTTCAGCGTGCCTTCGGTTTCCCGCGTGTTCGCCGCCGTGCCGTTTGCCTCGGCGAGTGCGTCGAGCCGGAGCCTGTCCGTCTGCGGTGTCAGCCGGCCCGCAGCCGCCAGGCCATTCCAGCGTGCCCGCGCCGCGTACTTTTTCTTCACCTGATGCGGTTGGGTCGTGGTCATGTAGGTCGGACCGACCTCCTCGCCCAGGACCAGGGCGCCGTCGCGCGCGGCGGCCTCGACCAGCTCCGCGCCGGTCTGCGTGCGGACGATGAGCGAGTTCACGCCAGGATCGCTCTTCGCGGCCTCGCGGTCCGGCGATCCGTTCGGCCAGGTATCGGCTGCCGCGACGTCGGCCGTCTCGCCGATGCCGTCCGGACAGATCTTGCAGCGGAAGGGTAGGGACCAGGCGGATTCGTCCTCGCCCCAGACGTCCAGATAGTCGAACTCGTGCACCCGTCCGTCGCGCGTCTCGACAACCGTGGGCCCAGGGCAGCCGCGCCCGCGATAGCGCAGGAGCGTCACGTCGTCGAAGGCGATTCCTTGATCATCGAGAAAGCGCGCCATGGCGTCGGGCGGCATATAGCCGCCGCAGACCGGAGTCAGCCAATAGCGCAGCAGCCGGTCGACGCGCGCGTCGATGCGGGCCAGGTTGCGCACCGCTGCCAGATCGCAGGGCTTGGCAACCAACGCGAAGGGACGGTCTCGGGCCAGCACCGCGTCCATGTTGAGCAGGGCCGCCGTAGGACCGTAGCGCGAGCCGGCACCCTCCAGGACTTCGGCTTCCGTGAAGCTCAGCCGCGCCTCACCGAAGCTGGGATCGGCCTTCGACGCGCCGACATGCAGTACGAAATCGACCCGGCCGCTGCGCAGAAGATACATCGCCAGGGCCGTCAGCACGCCGGCGGTCGAACCCTCGTGGCGCACCGCGGGATCGCCGGCCCAGCCGAGCACCATGCGGTGGTAAGGCCCCCAGACCAGGTCCTTGTGTGGGGCGGCCTCGACTAGCGGCGCCGGCAGGCCCTCGATCCGGGTTCCCGGGCAGACCTGGTAGACCCGATCGACCGTCTCATCGTCGATCGGACCGACGACGGCGGGGCGCAGGTTACCGCCGGCGCCCTTCACCATGCGCACGCGGTCTTGCCCGGCAATCCCCTGGCAGAGACCGCAACCGATGCAAAGGCCGTCCTCGACGATGCGGTAGAGCCTGTCTTCAGGCGTCATGGGGGCTGTCATGCCGTGGCCCGTGTTACGGCTTGGAGTCTATGAGCATGCAGGTGCCGGTAGTGGGGCAGCACGGTCTCATGGATCTCCTTCACCCGGTCCGGCGCTTCAGAGATATCGATGTACTTACGCGGCTGCGGCTTCAGACCGTCGGAGTCCCGCAGGTTCCCGTGCCAGGAGCCGCCGTCGTACCAGCTTACCTCGTCGCGCGCGCCCGGCTCCCAGCTCAGGGCTTCTGGCAAGAAGGGAATGCCGACGGCATGGCAGTAAGCTTCGACGATCCCTTCCGGATCCTCCAACAGATCGTCGCTGTCAATCACCGGTGGCGCTTGGCCGGTTTGATCGGCTAGCCGATCGAAAAGCTGCCGCTGCTCCAATATGCCGGTCTCCTTCAACACGAAGTCCGGCCAGTGCTTGAACATGGAGGTCGCGACCTTGGCCGGATCGCGGATCAGGAAGCTGTGGGTGAAGTGACTGAGAAAATCGTCGCTCCAGAGATGCTCGATGTAGTGCGGGAAGTCCTTCGAGAAGACCGGTCCCGCCTCGGCCGCGCCGCGCAGGGTTTGCCAAACGCTCCCGAAGGTTAGGCCGGGGGAGCGCAGACTGTCGGACTTGATGCGCGGCCAGCGGGCATCCTCGCCCTGGTACCAGGCCTCGCCGAAGGGCTCGTGGAAGCAGGTCATATCGCCGCGCATGCGCATCATCCACTCGAATGCGGTGGAGGTGGAGCGCGGGGTGGCCCAAAGCGCGAGGATCTTGTGCATGGCGCGGCTCCTCAGGAAAGCGTACCAAGCAGGTGCCCGTAGCCGGGCGCGGCGGGCAGGTCCAGGTGCTTCAGCATGGCCCAGTAGAGGGCGAAGTCTGAGGCGATGAGCGGCTTGCCCGTTTGCCCCTCGACCGCGTCCACCACCTGCAACATACGGAAGCCGGCGCCGGTCTGCACGATGGCGTCGGCGTTGGGTGCGCGCTCGTGGGCGCCGACGGCCGCCGCAAACATCAAGTGCTCCGGATAGTCCCAGAGGGTTTCCGCCTCGATGCGCAGCTTCTCCTCGTGGTCGGCGACCAGGCCCTGGTCGATCAGGTCGCCGGCCCAGAGGATCTCGAAGCCAGCGGCCTCCAGATAGCCGTTGATGCCTCGCGACCAGTCGTCCCGGTAATAGCCGTTCGCCACGGTGATCCGCTTGGCGCCGATCTCGCGCAGGCCCTCGACCAGGCATTGCCCGGCCATGAAGAAGCGCGCGCCGGCCTTTTCGGAGATCTCGTCGCAAATCCGCACAATGTCGTCCGGCGTGGTGCCGTTGCAGTGGACCCAGTTGCTGCCGACCTGACCGATCACCTGGCAAAAGGAACGGCCGAGGCAGACCGCCGACTCCTCCAGCAGATCGAAGTTCCGCGACCTCTGCTCCAGCTCATAGGCGTAGCCAGGGATGTGGTTGACCCGCTGCAGGATCCCGGTGCCTTTCGGCGCAACTTGCAGGAACTGCTGCGGGCTGTCGTCGAAATACTGCGGCGTCGTCACGAAGCCGGCATAGGCGCGGTAGCGGCGATGGACAGTGGCGATATCCGTCATGGCTCTCTCCGATCCGGCTTCCTGGGCGACGATCTCGCCGCCGATACAAGTCTGCCCCGAAACAAGTCGTCCTACTGCGAAAGATGCCGCCAACCGCGATGCCTTTGCCATTGCTTTTCGCTGCTTCTATCCATATCAAAATCGATATGGGTCAAAGACGCTATCGCACGCCCTCGACCAGCGCGCTCGTCGCCCTCGAAAGCGTGGTGCGTCTCGGCGGTTTCGGTCGTGCGGCCGAGGAGCTGAACACCTCGCAGTCGGCCGTAAGCCGGCATATCAAGCATCTGGAGGAAAGCCTCGGCACGCTACTTCTGCGCCGCAAGGGCCGCAGCATCGAGCTCACGCGCGCCGGTGCGATCTATCATGGGGCCGTGTTGTCAGCGTTGGAGGCGGTCGATGCCGCTGAGAAGACCCTCCGGGCGCTCGGCGAGGAGGTGACCATCGCCTGCACCCACGAGGTCTCCCACCTTTTGCTGATGCCGCATTATGACCGGCTGCGCCGGAGGCTCGGTGACGGCGTGCAGATTCGCATCATGACGACCGAGTACGAGACGCTCGATGCCATGATCGACGCCGGCGCCGACTTGACCTTCGCCTATTCGAAGGCCACCCCCAAGGGCCCGGATCAGGTTGCCGTCTTGCCCGAAGAAATCACGCCGATCTGTTCGCCGGGTTTCCATACCGAGCATCGCGGTGTCTTGAGGGGCTCGCCCGCAACATGGCAGGACCTGCCCTTGCTAGACCTGTCGAAGCCGAACCATGGTTGGGCGACCTGGAGCGACTGGTTTCAGGCAAGCGGCGGCGCTCGGCCGACCGCCACAGTCGAGACCTTCGACAACTACGTCTACCTGCTTGAAGCGTCGGCGGCAGGCAAAGGGCTCGCGCTTGGCTGGCGCGGTTTCGTCGATCGTTATCTGGAGGCCGGAACGCTCGTGCCTGCCGTCGAGCCATGGTACGCGCGCGCCACCGGCCTCTACGCCCGTCTCACACCCAAAGGGGCCCGGAACGAGGCCGCGAGGCGCTGCCTGGACTTCCTCTCGGGGCTCTACGGCGCCTAGCCGGATCGCAGGTACTTTACCGCCGCGTCGCGCTCGAAAAGATAAAGCAGGACACGCAGCGCGGCGCCGCGCTCGCTTTCCAGCTCCGGGTCGCGCTCCAGGATCAGGCGCGCGTCGTCGCGGGCGATGGCCAGCAGGTCGTCGTGCACCGCCAGGTCGGCCAGACGGAACTCGGGAAAGCCGCTCTGCCGCGTGCCGAGCAGCTCGCCGGCACCGCGCAGGCGCAGGTCTTCCTCGGCGATGCGGAAGCCGTCGTCGGTCTCGCGCATGATGCGGATGCGGGCGCGCGCCGTTTCGCCCAGTGGACCCTGGTAGAGCAGCAGGCAGGTGGAGCGGCCGCTGCCGCGCCCGATTCGCCCACGCAGTTGGTGGAGCTGGGCCAGGCCGAAGCGCTCGGCATGCTCGATCACCATAACCGTGGCCTGCGGCACGTCGACGCCGACCTCAATCACGGTGGTGGCGACCAGAAGATCGATGCCGCCCTCGGCGAAGGCCTGCATGACCGCGTCCTTCTCCTTGCCCTTCAGGCGGCCATGCACCAAGCCGACGCGCTCGCCGAAACGGGCCTTCAGGTCGGCGTGGCGCGCCTCGGCGGCAGCCAGATCGACGCTCTCGGATTCCTCGACCAGGGGGCAGACCCAGTAGACCTTGGCGCCGGCCTCGAGCGCGCGGCCCACGCCGTCCACCACCTCGCCGGCGCGCTCCATGGAAAGCGCCCGCGTATCGACCGGCTGGCGCCCGGCCGGCTTCTCGGTCAGGCGCGAGACCTCCATATCGCCGTAGCTGGTCAGTACCAGGGTACGGGGGATCGGCGTCGCGGTCATGACCAGCACGTCGACGCCGCGGCCCTTGGCGGTCAGGTTCAGGCGCTGGTGCACGCCGAAGCGATGCTGCTCGTCGATCACCGCCAGCACGAGGTCCTTGAAGGCCACGTCCTCCTGAAAGATCGCGTGGGTGCCGAGCAGGATGTCCACACCGCCCTCGGCGACACGGGCCAACAGGGCCTCCCGCGCCTTGCCCTTGTCGCGCCCGGTCAAAAGCTCGACCGTCATGCCAGCTGCCTCGGCCAAAGGCTTGATGGTCTTGAGATGTTGTCGCGCCAGAATCTCGGTCGGCGCCATTAGGGCAGCCTGGGCGCCGGCCTCCACCGCCGCGGCCATGGCGAGCAGGGCCACCACCGTCTTGCCGCTGCCCACGTCGCCCTGCAGCAGGCGCAGCATGCGCGCGCCGCCGGCCATGTCGGCAGTGATCTCGGCCAGCGCCTGCTCCTGCGAGCCGGTCAGCGCGAAGGGCAGGGCGCGCACGACGGCCGCGCGCAGCCGGCCGTCTCCCGTCGTCGCCCGGCCCGGCTTGCGGCGCTGCTGCGCCCGTACCAGGGCAAGGGTGAGCTGGTTGGCCAGCAGCTCGTCGTAGGCCAGGCGCCGGCGCGGCGGGGTGAGTGGCGAGAGGTCGGCCTCGTCCTGCGGCGCGTGGGCGGCAAGGAGGCTTTCGTGCCAGGCCGGCCAGTTCTCCCTTTGCCGCAGGGCCGGGTCCTGCCATTCCGGTAGCTCCGAGGTTTGGGCCAGGGCGCCGCGCACGGCCTTGCCCACCATCTTAAGGCTGAGGCCCGTGGTCAGCGGATAGACCGGCTCCACGGTCTTGAGCTGGGCCAGTTCCTCCAGCCCGCCGATGTGATCCGGGTGGGTGATCTGCAGGGCGTTGTTGAAGACCTCGACCTTGCCGCTCACCACGCGCACCTCGCCGACCGGCAGCACGCGCGCGAGGTAGTCGCCCTTGACGTGGAAGAACACCAGGTCGAGCTCGCCGCTGTCGTCGAAGCAACGCACCTTGTAGGGCTGGCGCGGGTTGTGCGGCGCTCGGTGCTCGCCGACCCGCACCGTCAGGGTCGCCACCTTGCCGGCCATGGCCTCGGACAGCTTGGGCGCGTAGCGGCGATCGATCAGGCCGCTCGGCAGGTGCCAGCAAAGATCCACCACCTGCGGGCCGGCCAGGCTCTCGAACAGCTTGGCAAGGCGCGGCCCGACGCCTGGCAAGGTCGTGATCGGGGCAAAGAGGGGATAGAGGATCTCCGGTCGCACGGTGTGATCAGCCTGCGTTTGTCCGCCGTGGCATTGGTCTTTGCTCCTTATGGCACGGAATTGAATCGCGCGCCGACATTCGACATTCTAACGCCCAGATCCGGCGGCGCATGGCCAAGCCGTTCAGACGAGGGGAAGTACCGTGACTCAGCCGCAATCCGGCGTGCTGGCCGAACAGAGCACGCATGCCGTCTTTTTGACCTTAGTGCTGGCGCCGAGCGAGACGGCCAGTGTGCGGAGTACGCTTTCGACGCTGCCGGCCATGACCGAGGAGGTGGCGGCCCTAGGCGGGGCGCCAGTGCTCAGTGTGCTGGCTGTCGGCTCTGATGCCTGGGGCCGGCTCTATCCGGCGGCTCAGCCGGCCGAACTCACGCCCTTCAAGGCGCTGGCGAACGGCCCGCTTCAGGCGCCCAGCACGCCGGCCGACCTGCTGCTGCACGTCCGATCGGACCGCCACGATCTCTGTTTCGAGCTGGTGCACCGCTTTCGCGAAGCCCTCGGCGACGCGGTGACCTTGGTCGAGCAGATCGACGGCTTTCGTTATCTCGATTCCCGCGACCTGATCGGCTTCGTCGACGGCACCGAAAACCCACAGGGCGAGGAGCGGGCCGAGGTGGCGCTGGTCGACGACGACGGGCCCTTCAACGGCGGCAGCTACATCGCCCTGCAACGCTACATCCACGACCTGAACGCCTGGGAGGCCTTGCCGCTGGCCGAGCAGGAGCAGGCCATCGGGCGCACCAAGGTCGACGACATCGAGTTCGACTCGGCCGACAAGGCCCCAAGCGCCCACACCAAGCGGGCCGCGGCCAAGGAGGACGGCGTCTCGCTGAAGATGCTGCGCCATTCCATGCCCTACGCCCTGCCTGACGAACTGGGCCTCTATTTCATCGCCTACACCAAGCACGCCCGCGTCTTCGACCTGATGCTGGAGAGCATGGTGCTGGGCGGCGAGGAAGGACAGCACGACCGTCTGTTGGACTTCACCCGGCCGGTCACCGGCGCCCGTTTCTTCGCTCCGCCGCGCGACTGGCTAGAAGCGTCAGGAGACTAGCCCTCAGCGGACGCAAGGGGCTGGCGCAAGCGGGCGGGGCGCACTAAACAAGGCCCGCAAAGAGGGCCGCCTAAGCCACCCGAGACCATGACCGACAGCCTGGAGATCCGCCGCAAGCGCCTGCGCTTCCAATGCTGGCATCGCGGCACCAAGGAACTGGACCTGCTGCTCGGCACTTTCGCCGACCGCCATCTGGACGAGATGAACGCGGCCCAGCTTGAGCGGATGGAGGCTCTGCTCGAGGTACCGGAGCCGCTGCTCTACAGCTGGATCATCGGCCAGGCAGAGCCGGCACCGGCCTTTGATCACGACGTCATGACGCTCTTGCGAGACTTTAAGTTACATCCGGATAAGCCTTGAAATCGCTCGAAAATAGTCTGCGGTCACCCGGCCGGGTGTTGGTCGCCAACGCGCCCGAGGGGCTTGATGCGCTGCTGTTGGGACGAACCGCGGCGGGCTTGGCCCAAGACGCCGACGCGGCACCGGCCGCACTGCTCCACGTGGCGCGCGACGATGCCCGCATGGCCCGCCTGGCCGAGCAGCTCGCTTTCTTCGCGCCGGAGACCGAGGTCGTCGTCCTGCCAGCCTGGGACTGCCTGCCTTACGACCGGGTCTCGCCGCACCGGGACGTCATGGCTCAGCGGATCGACGCGTTGACCCGCCTGATCGACGCCGATCCGGCCGCGGGCGGTCGCATCGTCCTGACCACCGTGAACGCTCTGCTGCAACGGGTGCCGTCGCGCGCGGCCTTTGCCGGACGAAGTTTGGCCGCCAAGCTGGGCGATCGCCTGGATCCGGCCGCGCTCACCGACTTCTTCGCGCGCAACGGCTACCTCCGTGCCGACACCGTCGGTGAGCCCGGCGAATACGCCGTGCGCGGCGGCATCATCGACGTCTTTCCGCCCGGCGCCGAGCAGCCCCTGCGCCTGGACTTCTTCGGCGACGAGCTGGACAGCGTGCGCCGCTTCGACCCTATGTCCCAGCGTACCACCGGCAAGCTCGACCGGGTGTCGCTGAAGCCGGTCAGCGAGGTAATCCTGGACGAGGACTCGATCCACCGTTTCCGCGGCGGCTATCTAGCGGCTTTCGGGGCCGTGCGCGGCGAGGACCCACTCTACGAGGCGGTCACGGCCGGTCGCATGCATCCCGGCATGGAGCACTGGCTGCCGCTCTTCCACGAGACCATGGAGACGCTGTTCGACTACCTGCCGGGCGCGGCAGTCAGCCTCGACCATCAGGCGGCCGAGGTGCGCGACGCGAGGCTCGAGACCGTCGCCGACTTCTTCGAGGCGCGCCGCATGCTGCAGGACAGCAAGGAAACCGGCGGCTTGACCTACAAGCCGCTGGAGCCGGATCGGCTTTATCTTGATGCCGAGGCCTGGGACGGGCTGTTGGCCGAGCGTCCGGTTGCCCAGCTCTCGCCCTTCGCCGCGCCGGAGGAGATTGCCGGCGTGTTCGACGCTGGCGGGAGGCGCCACCTCGATTTTGCCGAAGCGCGCGCCTCCTCGGAGGTCAAGTTGTTCGAAGCGGTCTGTGCCCGGGTTGCGGTTGAGCAGGAAGCCGGGCGGCACGTCGTTATCGCGGCCTACAGCGCCGGCTCGCTCGACCGTCTGGCGCATCTGTTGCGGGAGCACGGCCTGCCGGAGCACCACGCCGTCGAGAGCTGGGCCGCCGTCGAGGGCCTGTCGGAGGGTGTCGTCGGCCTCGCGACCCTGGGCCTGGAGCACGGTTTCGGCGCCGACGGGGTCACCGTCATCAGCGAGCCGGACATTCTTGGCGAGCGTATCGCCCGGCCGCAAGCGCGCAAGCGCCGGGCGGAGAATTTCCTGACCGAGGTCGCCACCCTGCACGAGGGCGATCTGGTGGTGCATGTCGACCACGGCATCGGCCGCTACGACGGGCTGGAAGCGCTCGATGTCGGCGGCGCGCCGCACGACTGCCTGAAGGTGCTCTACCATGGCGGCGATCGGCTCTTCCTGCCGGTCGAGAACATCGAGGTGCTCTCGCGCTACGGCTCGGAAGATGCGGGGGTCGAGCTCGACCGCCTTGGCCAGGGCAACTGGCAGGCGCGCAAGGCGCGGGTCAAGGCGCGCATCAAGTCGATCGCCGACGAGCTGATCAAGCTGGCCGCCACCCGCGCTCTCAAGAAGGGCGAGCCCATGCTGCCGGCCGAGGGCCTCTACGACGAGTTCTGCGCCCGCTTTCCCTATCCCGAGACCGAGGACCAGCTGCGCGTCATCGAGGAGATCCTTGACAACCTGGGCGCCGGCAAGCCGATGGATCGCCTGGTCTGCGGCGACGTCGGCTTCGGCAAGACAGAGGTCGCTTTGCGCGCCGCCTTCGTTGCTGCCATGACCGGCCGCCAGGTGGCCGTGGTGGTGCCGACCACCTTGCTTGCCCGCCAGCACTTCCAGACCTTCAGCGCCCGATTTGCCGGCCTGCCGATCCGCATCGCCCAGCTTTCTCGCTTGGTGAGCCCCAAGGATGCGGCCGCGACCAAAGCCGCTCTCAAGGACGGCACCCTGGACATCGTAGTCGGCACCCACGCGCTGCTCAGCAAGTCCGTCGATTTCCGCGACCTGGGTCTGCTGATCGTCGACGAGGAGCAGCATTTCGGCGTCAAGCAGAAGGAGCGTCTGAAGGCGCTGCGCGAGGACGTGCACGTGCTGACCCTGACGGCGACGCCGATCCCGCGCACCCTGCAGCTTTCCCTATCGGGCGTGAAGGAGCTCAGCATGATCGCCACGCCGCCGGTCGATCGCCTGGCGGTGCGCACCTTCGTGCTGCCCTACGACCCGGTGATCGTCCGCGAGGCGATTCTGCGCGAGCACTACCGCGGCGGTCAGACTTTCTACGTCTGCCCGCGCATCGAGGACCTGGACAAGGTGGCCGAGCGCCTGCGTAAGCTGGTGCCCGAGATCAAGTTCGCCATGGCCCACGGCCGGCTCTCGCCGAGCGAGCTGGAATCGGTCATGACCGGGTTCGTCGATCACCGCTATGACCTGCTGCTCTCGACCAACATCATCGAATCCGGCCTCGACATTCCCAGTGCCAACACCATGGTGATTCACCGCGCCGACATGTTTGGCCTGGCCCAGCTCTATCAGATCCGTGGGCGCATCGGCCGGTCCAAGCAGCGCGGCTATGCCTACCTGACCCTGCCACCCGGCCGCCTGCTGACCGCGGCAGCGGAAAAGCGGCTGCACGTCATGCAGACCCTGGACAGCCTGGGCGCCGGCTTCACCCTGGCGAGCCACGATCTGGACATCCGAGGCGCCGGCAACCTGCTGGGCGAGGAGCAGTCCGGCCATATCCGCGAGGTCGGCATCGAGCTCTATCAGCAGCTCTTGGAAGAGGCGGTCGCCAACGCGCGAGCGGGCGGCCAGGTCTCGGCCCAGGCCGAGGCCGAGTGGAGCCCGCAGATCAACATCGGCATGTCGGTGCTGATTCCGGAGACTTACGTGCAGGACCTCAACGTGCGGCTCGGCCTCTACCGCCGCGTGGCGACCATGGTGGACCGGGCCGAGATCGATGCCTTCGCCGCCGAGCTGGTCGACCGCTTCGGTCCCTTGCCGGAAGAGGTTGAGAACCTCCTACAAGTAATTGCTATCAAACGACTGTGCCGCGACGCCGGGGTCGAGCGGGTCGAGGCCGGCCCTAAGGGCGCCGTGATTTCTTTCCGCGGCGATCAGGTCGGCAACCCGGAAGCACTGATCCGCTTCATCCAGGAGCAGGCCGGCGCGGTAAAGCTGCGCCCGGACCACAAGCTGGTCTACCGCCGCCAATAGGACGATCCCAAGGCGCGCGTCGGCGGCGTCCGCCGCCTGATCGACCACCTGTCGAAGTTGGCGGCGTAAATCAGGAACGGCCTGTTAAGCGATGTTCTGGCGCATACCACAGTACATCAATATGTTTATATTAAGATTTTATGATAGCAAGATAGAAAGAGCTCTACTGGTGGAGCCCGCGTTCTAGGGCCTGTTGAGATTCAGGATTCCCTTTTGGGTTTGTTTGTGATTCAAGCTCGGGATGGAACGCTTTGTGCTGACAGACGCCCAATGGGCGAAGATTGAGCCGCACTGCCTGGGCAAACCGACGG
>Ga0209458_1000365_pt1 | contig 17108 bp, 13 predicted proteins | sample WorMetLIZAISLAND_FD_187411 | JGI IMG/M metagenome (GOLD analysis project Ga0209458, IMG submission 187411) | Marine gutless worms symbiont microbial communities from Max Planck institute for Marine Microbiology, Germany - Inanidrilus manae... ...
AAAGTCCATAGTCTGGAGGACTAAAGTCCTCATCCGTGGACAAGCCACGGACTGAAAGTGAAGGGACTTAAAGTCCATAGTTTCAACTATGATGCGCTTCGCGCACTAAAGTTATTGAAGCAATGAATGCCGGGATGGGCCTGTTGACCGCCTTGGTCCTTGGCATAGCGCTCATTGCCGACTTCACGTTGCTTCCTGCTCTGTTGATGTGGCTGGAGAAGCGCCAACTAAGAAGCCGTCTGGTTAAAAGCAATCCTGGATGATTTGGCGCGGTTTGGGGGACCGGACGTGTTGCGTTGCGATGCACCAAGGCTCGTTGATCTACGGCCAGGCCAGTGCCGGCGTTTTAACGCAACCTACACTCACATTCTCCTCCGCGCGGCCTGCACGCGCGGACCCCGCTGTCAATTCCCTTGAATTAGAGGATAAATACAAATGAGAACTCGAATCTGTTTGCTCGCTATCGTTCTATTCAGCAGCACCTTCGTTACAGTGGCCTCTGAGGAAAAAGGCAAGCAGATCGCGCGGGAAATGGACAGGGTCGAGTCCGGTTACGGGGACTACCGCGCGCAGGTCGCGATGACACTGCGCGATCGCAAAGGACGGGAAAGCGTGCGCCAGCTGCGGTTCCGTACGAAGGAGACGGTTGGGGACGGTGATAAGAGCATGGTCGTATTCGACTGGCCACGCGATGTCAAGGGCGTTGCCGCCCTGACGTATGCCCACAAGACGAAATCCGACGATCAGTGGCTATATCTGCCCAAGCTACGCCGGGTGAAGCGTATCTCTTCCGCCAACCAAGCCGGTCCGTTCGTCGGCAGTGAGTTTGCCTACGAAGATATCGGCTCGCAGGAATTGGAGAAATACACCTACCGCTACCTGAAACAGAACAACCACCAAGGCCGCGCCTGTGACCTCATTGAGCGTTATCCGGTGAACCCCAATTCCGGCTATTCGAAGCATATTGTCTGGGTAGAAAGCAAGCGCAGTATCCCATGGCGCATTGATTACTATGACCGCAAAGGAGATTTGCTGAAGACTTTGACCTATTCCGGATACCGCTTGTATGCAGGACGATTCTGGCGTCCGGACCGCGCGGAAATGGTCAACCACCAGGTCGGCAAGAGCACGGTGATCGCGTATTCGGATTACAGATTCTCGACCAACCTGACAGATCAAGACATGTCGGTCTCAGCGCTCAGACGATCACACTATACGAGCGACAACTCCATAACGGGTCGCTCCTACCGCGTCAGATCGTTGGTTATCTAAACAAGCTGATGCAGCAGCGGAGGAGCAAATGCATCCGAACGATCGAATCCTGGTGCTATGCACGGGCAACTCCTGTCGTTCCCAATGGCCGGAGGTTACCTACGTCATTTCGGAGGCAGACACCTGGAAGTCCGCTCGGCCAGTCTCGAATCTCATGGACTCAACTTACTAGTACATAATTTCGGTCGATATTGCGAATGCATAGGGGATGTTCGCATCAAGCTCAAGCGACTCTACCTGCAATATCGAGAGAAATGAGGTACTAGCGCATATTGACATCCGCTTTCAAGGTGGCTTCCGCTCCGCGCCGGCAGGAGCCGACTTCCGAGAGGTGTCCTCCCGGCTCCTCGATAACCTGCAAAAAGAGCTCGCCTCGCTTGATCATCCCGAGCTCGCTGCGGGCCCGCTCTTCCAGGGCGTCCAGGCCCTCGTGGAGATCGATGACCTCCGCTTCGAGGACCTGGTTGCGGGCCCGCAGCTGTTCAAGCTCGGCCTTCTGTGCACTGACCTCGTCCCGCAGGGCCTGGACCTCCGCCAGGCTGCCGTCGCCGGTCCACAGGCGATACTGCAACGCCAGCAGCAACAGCAGCAATAGACCTATGAACCAGCGCATGGTGTCAGGACGGGTGGCGGCGCATCACAGCCAGCGGAAGGCGCCTTTGCCTGCGTAGCGGGTATCGCTTCCTAATTGGTCTTCGATACGCATCAGCTGGTTGTATTTGGCGACGCGATCGGAGCGGGACAGGGAACCGGTCTTAATCTGTCCGGCCTTGGACGCTACTACCAGATCCGCGATAGTGGTGTCTTCGGTCTCGCCGGAGCGATGGGAGACCACGGCGGTGTATGCGGTAGGTTTGGCCTTGTGGGCCATTTCGATGGCCTCCAGGGTCTCGGTCAGGGTGCCGATCTGGTTGACCTTAATGAGGATGGAGTTGGCGATCTTGTTGTCGATGCCTTCTTTCAGGATCTTGGTGTTGGTTACGAACAGGTCGTCGCCCACCAGCTGGACCTGGTCGCCGATAGCGTCCGTGAGCAACTTCCAGCCGTCCCAATCCCCTTCGGCCATGCCGTCTTCGATGGACAGGATGGGGTATTTTTTCACCCAATCGGAGAGCAGGTCGCACATACCCTTGGAGTCGAGCTTGCGGCCTTCGCCGGCCAAGGTGTAGGTGCCGTCCTTGTGGAATTCCGTGCTCGCTACGTCCAGGCCCAGATACATGTCCTTGCCGGCCTTGAAGCCGGCCTTCTCGATGGCCTCCAGGACTACCTCGACGGCCGCCACGTTGGACGGCATATCCGGCGCGAAGCCGCCCTCGTCACCGACGCCGGTGGCTAACCCCTTGCCGTGGAGCACCGCTTTGAGGGCATGGAAGACCTCGGCCCCGTAGCGCACCGCCTCGCGCAGGCTGGGGGCGCCCACGGGCATGATCATGAATTCCTGGAAGTCTACGCTGTTGTCGGCGTGCTCACCGCCGTTGAGGATGTTCATCATGGGCACTGGCAGCAGGAAGTCGCCGGTGGCGAGGTATTTGTACAGGGGCACCGACCTTTCCTGGGCCGCGGCGTGGGCAGCGGCCATGGAGACGCCGAGGGTGGCGTTGGCGCCGAGCCGGCCCTTGTTGTCGGTGCCGTCGAGCTTGATCATCTTGTCGTCGATGTCTTGCTGGGAGTTGACCTCGGTGCCGACCAGGGTATCGCGGATCTCGCCCTGGATGTTTTTGACGGCCGTCAGCACACCCTTGCCGAGGTAGCGGGATTTGTCCCCGTCACGCAGCTCCAGGGCCTCGCGGGACCCGGTGGAGGCGCCGGAGGGGACCGCCGCGCGACCGATGGCGCCGGTGGCTGTGATGACGTCGGCCTCGACGGTAGGATTGCCGCGGGAATCCATGATCTCACGGGCCTTGATATCGACGATCTCGGACATTTGGGTTTTCCTCTTTTAGGGTAAGACTTACGGTTCGAGCAAGTCGGGTTGGATGATAGATATGAGGTTACGGGTTAATCCGGCGGTGCACAATATACGGAAACAGCCGGTAGGATTTTCTAAGGAAGATTTATCCGCAAATGAACGCAAGTTCACGCAATCAACCACTATGGACTGAAAGTCCATAGTCTGGAGGACTAAAGTCCTCATCCATGAACAAGCCACGGACTGAAAGTGAAGGGACTTAAAGTCCATAGTTTCAACTATGATGCGCTTCGCGCACTAAAGTTATTGAAGCAATGAATCGAAAACCATCGCTGGCGGCAAACCGATGACGACCCGATGCCGTTAGTAAGGGACTAACCAGCAACACCCATTGCCCCCATGGACGCGCCGCCTATCGTTAAGGCTCGGACGCGCCGCCATTGAATCTACCGCGAAGCGCCGCCGAGGCTTCCGGCGTCGCCTGGAGCTGCCCGTTAGGCGAATTACGCATAGGTGTCAGGTTCCCACAGTTTGCTATCCCTGGCACTTGGATTCCGGCAATCCCTGCCGGAATGACGGCTCCACATTTGTTCTCTCAGACTCCGGCAAAAGCCGGTAGCCGAGGTGCTGGGTTTCGTTCCTCAACCCAGCTTACGGGCTACGTCTCAGGCAGGGCGTCCTGAAAAATCCTATGCTCGGGATTTTTCAGGGTGTCCCCGGTTTTATCTCGACAGGCCAACCGAGCAGACCAACCTCCCGCGCTTTCTGATTCTTTCAGCGAAATTCGAGATCGCCTACACCTCATGCGTTTCAGATAGAGAGTCGCTCTCCGACTGTGCCCAACAGCCCCAAGTAGTCAATGAAACAGCGATCAGCACCGGTAGCCACCAGCTGCGCCACGCCCGTTGTAACCTGCATGTTCGCGCCATCATGGACCAACATATCTCCGAAAAGTCGGTTTCTGCCCAGGCCGGAAGCCCCAATCACTTTACGACGACTTTTTCGCCGGTGGTCGATATCGTCGAGTTCGGTCCCGACACGATACCCACATGCCCGGCGGCATCCGAATAGTCTTTTGCAATTGCTGCTACATCGCCGGGCCTTGGTCCGTTACCATCTCCCAGTCAGGAATCTCCACAGACGGGTCAGCCCATTGGCCAGCCAGTGGTGGATGCCCTCTGATTTCAATCGAGCAGGCCAGCCGAGTAGGCCAACCTCCCGCGTCATGAGCACATACGACTTCGCCTTCCCGGTCAATATCTCCTCGCGGATGTACTTTTTCTCGTTGGTATCGACCTGTTTCGACTCCAGAACCGAGCGCAGGAATCGAGCCACATCGGGCTGCTCATAGTTCTCAGCCAGCTTGGTATTCCAGTCATAAGGGGGAAACACTACAAGTCCGAATACGTCCTGGGAGACCAATCCAGATCCCAAAAGCCGCAACATGTCGTTCGCAAACTGCAGGAACCGCGGCAGATCGAGCTTCTGCATGGAGAGGGCAATAATCTTCTTTTGCTGGTCCGTAAACTCAGGGCTTCTTAAGGCAGCTGATACCTCGGAAAGGTAGCTTGTAGGATGCTCATGGATTTCCCGGAATTCCGGGTACTCGAAGAGCCCGCCCATCCAGGTCAGATCGACGATCTGCGCTTCGATCTTTCTGATTCTTTCAGCGAAATTCGACATCGCCTGTACCTCCTGCGTCTCAGATAGAGAGTCGCTCTTCGACTGCGCCCAACAGCCCCAAGTAGTCAATGAAACAGCGACCAGCACCGGTAGCCACCAGCTGTGCCGCGTTCGCTGTAACTCGATGGTTCGTGCCGTCATGGACCAACATACTTCCGAATAGTCGGTTTTTGTCCAGGCCGGAATCCCCAATCACTTTCGATGACTTTTTCGCCGGTGGCCGATATTGTCGAATTCGGTCCCGACACGATACCCACATGACCGGAGGCATCCGAGTAGTCTCGTGCAATTGCTGCCACATCGCCGGGCCGTGGGTCCGTTACCACCTCCCAACCTGGAATCTCCACGGACGGATCAGCCCATTGGCCGGCCAGTGGCGGATGATCTACATTTCTCATTCTGCTCCGGCTCCACCTTTCCCTCATTGGGATCGGCTTGCTTGAATCATTGAGTGTTTCGTAAACAAAGAGATTGCATTTATTAGTTTTAGCAGGATAAGGGGGACGATCAACCTTATAAGCCCAGGCCGTGCTGCCGATATGCTTGCGTGCCTCTTGGACGGTGGGATCCGATCCGATGAGAACGGTTGCGCCGCCAGTGACGATGGCGCCCTCTTGAGCCGTGACATCACCCACCCTGGCGGCGGGTCTGCTGCCGATCAGTACCATCGACTCGTCGGTGACGATGACATCCCCCCGCGCCGTGACATCGTCCACCCTAGCGGCGGGGCTGCCGGTCGGTATGGTCGGCTCGCTGGTAGCGATGGTGTCCGGCGAGTCGGCGCTGGTGGTTTGGTCGTCGCTGCGAGCGGTTGGCTTTGACATGGTGTGTAATGGACGGAAGCTCGATCCGGACGAGGGGTCTACGGGGCGGACGTCTATAAATTTCTTAAACCTTAACAAGAAGCTGCGGAAATCTGCGGATATAAAGATCGTGTTACAAGGTATACTGCCACACGCCACAATCTGAGCTTTTGAATTTCTCCCTCACCCCTGCCCTCTCCCGGAGGGAGAGGGAGTGAAATGTGCAGATTGTGCCGTGTGGCAGTAGAGGTGGATAGCCCGATTAATTTTCCTGTGCTCAATGCTAATCATACACAGTGCTCCCCGTGTCCGCACAATCTCGATACAGTTCGTTGCCTGTCGGATACATCCCTGTACCCGCGGCACTTACTGCATCGTACGATCCGGCCTCCGCTCGACTGAAGGGTATTGATTACGGCCGATTTGCGTTCATTCGCGTTCATTGCTTCAATAACTTTAGTGCGCGAAGCGCATCATAGTTGAAACTATGGACTTTAAGTCCCTTCACTTTCAGTCCGTGGCTTGTCCACGGATGAGGACTTTAGTCCTCCAGACTATGGACTTTCAGTCCATAGTGGTTGATTGTGGACTCTAATAGTTCATCCTCGGGAAAACCGCGGGATTTGACTATCTGGTCCAGCTCCAGCAGGGTCTCCAGCAGCTCACGCATGCGGTCCAGGGGCCAGGAATTGGGGCCATCGCTCCGGGCCTCATCGGGCCGGGGGTGGGTCTCCATGAACAGGCCCGAGACTCCGGCGGCGACCGCGGCGCGTGCCAGCACCGGCACCATTTCTTGCTGACCGCCGGAGCTGTCCCCGCGGCCACCGGGCAGCTGGACGGAATGGGTGGCGTCGAACACCACCGGACAACCGGTGGCACGCAGCAGGGCCAGGGCCCGCATGTCGGCAACCAGGTTGTTGTAACCGAACGAGACGCCGCGCTCGCAGACCATGATCGCCTCATTTCCGGTGGAGCGGGCCTTCTCGACCACCAGCCGCATGTCCCACGGGGCCAGGAACTGTCCCTTCTTGATGTTGACGGGTCGCCCCTGGGCGGCCACCGCCCGGATGAAGTCGGTCTGGCGACACAGAAAGGCCGGGGTCTGGAGCACATCCACCACCGCGGCCACCTCATCCAGCGGCGTGTCCTGATGGACGTCCGTCAAGACGCGCACCCCGATCTGCTCGCGCACCTCGGCGAGAATCCGCAGGCCCGCCTCCATTCCAGGTCCGCGGAAGCCGTGCAGGGATGAGCGGTTTGCCTTGTCGAAGGAGGCCTTGTAGATGAAGAGGATACCGAGCGCGTCGGTGATTTCTTTGAGCACCCCGGCACTTTCCTGCACCATAGCCGCGCCTTCGATGACACAGGGGCCGGCGATCAGGAACAGGAGGCGGTCGAGCCCCACCTCGTAATCGAGCAACCGCATCATGCCGTTTGCTCCTCCACTGCGGCGCGCCGTCCGAGTGCGGCCTGGATGAAGCCCTGGAAGAGGGCATGGCCGTCCCGCGGGGTGGAGGTAAACTCGGGGTGGAACTGGGAGGCGATGAACCAGGGGTGATCCGGGAGCTCCACGATCTCCACCAGCTTGCCGTCCAGGGACCAGCCCGAGAGGCGCATCCCGGCGTCCATCATGCGGTCCAGATAACGATTGTTGAACTCGTAGCGATGCCGATGGCGCTCGCGGATCTGGGGCCGGCCATAGACCTTACGGGCCAGGCTGCCGGGCTCCAGTCGACAGTTCTGCCCCCCTAAGCGCATGGTACCGCCCAGATCGGTATCCGCGTCGCGCCGCTCGATATGGCCGTCCGTGTCCTGCCACTCGGTAATCAGGGCGATGACCGGGTGCGGCGTCGCGGGATCGAGCTCGGTGCTGTGTGCCTTTTCTAAGCCGGCCACGTTGCGCGCGTACTCGATGACTGCCACCTGCATCCCCAGGCAGATGCCGAGATAGGGGACCAGGTTCTCCCGGGCGTAGCGTGCCGCCGCGATCTTGCCTTCGACCCCCCGCTCACCGAAGCCTCCGGGAATGAGAATCGCATCGAGATCCTGCAGACATCCGGTGCCTTCGTCCAGGATCCGCTCCGAGTCCAGATAGACGATCTTCACCTCGGTGCGGGTGTGGACGCCGGCATGGGCCAGGGCCTCGGAGAGGGATTTGTAGGCCTCGGTGAGGTGGGTGTACTTGCCCACCATGCCGACCGTCACCGCGTGCTCGGACTGATCGAAGCCCTGGAGCACCTGCTCCCACTCGCGCATGTCCGCCGCCGGTGCCCTGAGTCCGAACTGCTGCACCACCAGGTCGTCGAGCCCCTGGGCGTGGAGCAGGAAGGGGATGCGGTAGATGTTGTCCGCGTCCACGGCGGAGATGACCGCCGCCTCCGGGACATTGGTAAAGAGGGCGATCTTCTTGCGCTCCGCCGCCGGTAGATAGCGCTCGGCGCGGCACAGCAGGATGTCCGGCTGGATGCCGATGGAGCGCAGCTCCTTGACCGAGTGTTGGGTGGGCTTGGTCTTGATCTCGCCGGAGGTCTTGATGTAGGGGATCAGGGTCAGGTGCATGAACAGGGCGTTCTCGCGCCCCATTTCTACCCGCATCTGGCGGATCGCCTCCAGGAAGGGCAGCGACTCGATGTCCCCTACCGTGCCGCCGATCTCCACCATGGCGATATCCGCGCCCTCCGCCCCCAGGCGGATGCTGCGCATGATCTCGTCGGTGATGTGGGGGATCACCTGCACCGTACCGCCCAGATAATCGCCGCGCCGTTCCTTCCGGATGACGCTGTCGTAGATCTGGCCGGTGGTGAAGTTGTTGTTGCGCCCCATGCGGGTACGCAGATAGCGTTCGTAATGCCCGAGATCCAGATCGGTCTCCGCGCCGTCGTCGGTCACATAGACCTCGCCGTGCTGAAATGGGCTCATGGTGCCGGGATCCACGTTGATATAGGGATCCAGCTTGACCATGGTTACCAGCAATCCGCGCGCCTCCAGCAAGGCCGCCAGGGACGCGGACGCAATACCCTTGCCCAGCGACGACACTACCCCGCCCGTAATGAAGATGCATTTGGTCATACTGACAAGGCGTCGGGGATTGAAGAAGAATCGGCCCGGGTACCGCGAACAAACTAACAAATTCCCTCGGGTGCCTCAATTCTTAAGGTGCGGTGCATGTAAGAGGAGCGCGTGTAAGAGGGCTGTCTGGTTTAAAACGGATCCTAGCATTGTATTGCGTTGTATCGTGTTCGACGCCGTGCCTGTCCGGGCGCGATCCTGGGTTATTTGGCGTTGGTTGTGGGATCTGACGTGTTGGGTTACGGCGCGTTCAACGCTGTTTGTGTTCTTCAGAATCGGACAGCGCGCCTAACCCAACCTACACCCGACGCGAGGTCCGCGCAGGCAGGCAACACGGGGGGTGATGTGGGTGTAGGTTGCGTTGAGACGCAGGCACTGGCTTGGCCGTAGATCAACAAGCCATTGTGCGTCGAAACGCAACACGTCAAATCCTCCAGACAACACCAAATAATTCAGGATTGCACCCGCAACACGTCCGGTCCCCCAAACAGCACCAAATAATTCAGGATTGCTTCCCCCGCGGGAGTGGGGAACGGCTTGTAATCACCTCTTTTATCCGCAAATTATGCAGATTCCCACAGATGAAAAACCAAATAATCTGTGAAAATCTGCGTAATCTGCGGATCGAAAAAGGGGTTTTTATCAAGGCCCCGACCTGCACGTCCTGCCGATTACGACGGGTGGGCTGCGATGTGGTGGGTGATAAGTATACAATATCAAATGTTTATACTTTGCCGTGCCTCCAGGGTCCTGTGCAGCTAGGCCCATTTAAGAGGGTCCCGTTTCTCTCGCTAGGGATGCTGGGAATCCGGGTCCGCTGAGGGCACGGCGTGTCTCGATCAACGACCAAACCGGAGGAACCCCACCATGCACCGCCTACTCGCAGCTGTCGCCACTCTGCTCATCCTACTTGGCATGACCCCCATGGCCTTCGCGGACAATCCCAAGCTACGGATTGAGACCACCAGGGGGCCCATCACCGTCGATCTCTATCCCGACCAGGCCCCGGTGACCGTAGTGAACTTCCTGAAGTATGTGGACGCAGGTTTCTACAACGGGACCGTCTTCCATCGGGTCATCAAGAACTTCATGATCCAGGGCGGCGGGTTCGATAAGGAGATGCGGAAAAAGGCTACCCGTGCTCCGATCGAGAACGAGGCGGACAATGGGTTGAAAAACCAACGCGGCACCCTGGCCATGGCCCGTACCATGGACCCCCACTCGGCTACCGCCCAGTTCTTCATCAACTACAAGGACAATGGCTTTCTGGATCACAAGTCCAAGGATCGGCGGGGCTGGGGCTACGCCGTCTTCGGCAAGGTAACCGATGGGATGGAAGTGGTGGACGAGATCGCCAAGACTCCCACCGGGGCCTTCTCGAAAGACGGGAAAGAGGTGTTCTCGAAAGATGTGCCGAAGGACGCCGTCGTCATCGAGAAGATCACACGCTTGAGCCGCTGACCTGGAACGACCCGATGATAAAGTTGACCACCAACCACGGCGAGATTTGCATCGAGCTGAACCCGGATAAGGCCCCCATCACCTGCGACAACTTCGAGCGTTATGTCCGCGAAGGCCACTTCGACGCCACCCTCTTTCACCGGGTGATCGATGGATTCATGATCCAGGGTGGGGGCATGACGACCGACTTCAGGGAGAAGGCCACCCACGCGCCGATCCGAAACGAGGCCAAAAACGGCCTCAGGAACCTCACCGGCACCGTCGCCATGGCCCGTACCATGGAGCCCCACTCGGCAAGCTCTCAGTTCTTCATCAACGTATCCGACAACGCCTTTCTGGACTATCCGGGCCAGGATGGTTGGGGCTACTGTGTCTTTGGCCGCGTGACCGCTGGCAGGGACGTGGTGAACACCATCAAGGGCGTCAAGACCGGCTCCCGGCACGGTCACCAGGATGTGCCGGTGCAGGATGTGGTCATCGAGAAGGCAGAGATCGTCGATTAACGATAGCATGTCTTCTCATCACCCCAAGCCTGCCCGCTGCGTCGGGATCTTCCTGTTGCTTGCAACCGTTTTCGCCGTCTGCGCCGGCGAGGATCGGAGCTGCGGTGCGGGAGCGGGTGGTATTGAACGGCACTGCCCGGATCAAAGTCGAGCAAGGACCCCGACACCGGAGCAATCCCCGGTCCGGACATCCACTGCGAGGTTCTCGGAGGCGACCACCGCTGCGTCCACCCAGGCGACTGTCGGTACCGGTCTCCTCCATGAGGGCCTGAATTGGGAGTATTGCGGTCTCCGCCCGATCAGGCTCGGGTCGGCGGTGCGCCCGCCACCACTGACTGCGGACGGTCCATTGTCCTTGAGCGCCGATGCCTTCGATTATGACCAGGAGCGGGATCTGCTGTGGCTGAGAGGGAACGTCCGAGGGGCCCAAGGCAGCCGCTTCGTCGCGGCGGACGAGGCTGTTTACGACCACAACACCTCGGACCTAAAGGCCAAGGGGAACATCTTCCTCACCGACCCGGGGGTCCGGCTCATCGCCGACGAGGCACAGATGAACCTGGAGTCGGACCAGGGTAACCTCTCCGACGTTTATTACCGATTAATGGGCAAGATCAATGCCCGCGGCAACGCCGACCAGGCGGAATTGGTTGACCCCACGTTGACCCGGTATCGGAACATCGTCTATTCCGCCTGCCGACCGGGACAGCGGGCCTGGTCCCTGGATGCCACCGAATTAGAGCTGGATCAGGCCGAAGGGCGGGGCGTAGCACGCCACGCCAAGCTGCGGGTACGCGGCGTGCCGGTTTTCTATTCCCCGTATCTGTCGTTTCCGATCGATAATCGGCGCAAAAGCGGCTTCCTGGTGCCGACGTTCGGCACCTCGGACCGCAACGGTATCGATGTTACCGCGCCCTATTACTGGAATATCGCCCCCCATATGGACGCGACCTTCTCCGTGCGTCATATGACCAAACGTGGCCCGATGTTCGGGACCGAATTCAGGTACCTGTCACCCCACCAGAGGGTGCGATTCTCCGGCGAGCTCCTGCCCCAGGACAGCCAGCGCGACAGCCAGGACGCGCGCTGGGTGTTACGGATCAAGCAGAGGGGGAGGTTCGGTCGACGCTGGTCGACTGCCCTGGATTACCGGGCCGTTTCCGACAACCAATATTTCGAGGATTTCGGTGCCCAACTGGAGCAGACCAGCGTGCGCCACCTCGAGCGCCGGGGCGATTTGCACTATTCCGGCGACGGTTGGTACCTGCGTACCCGGCTGCAGGAGTTTCAAACCCTGGATGAAACCCGTGGGCCCGCGTCCAAACCCTATGCGCGATTACCCCAGATAGTGTTTGGAACCAAGCGGCGCAACCGCAACCGGCTTGGCCCCGGAATCGAGCTGGGCGTTAGGGGCGAATATGACTACTTCCACCATGATACGCGTGTGCGTGGGCACCGCGCCGCCCTCCAGCCCTTCGCCCGTTGGCCACTGCGCAAGCGCTATGGACATCTGATCCCGCAGCTGAATCTCCATCTGGCCGGATACGACTTGCAGCAGGACCAGCAACCGGATAGGGAGGCACGTCCCTCCTATGCGATCCCGAGCTTCAACCTGGATGGGGAGCTGGTATTCGAGCGCACGGTAAAGTGGTTTGGTCAGGAATCGCTGCAGACGCTCGAACCCAGGGTCTTTTATCTGCACATCCCCCTCACGGAGCAGGAAGATATCCCCGTTTTCGATGCCGCTAAACTGAGTTTCAGCTACAACAATTTGTTTCGACCGAACCGGTTCGCGGGATGGGACCGCATCGGCGATGCGAACCAAGTCACCCTCGGCCTTACGTCACGAACCATTGCTAGGGACTCGGGGCAAGAGTTGCTGCGGGCCAGCATCGGTCAAATCCTATACGCTCGTGACCGGGACGTCCAACTCTCCGGTCCGCCCGAAGAGGAGGGCAGCTCCCCGATTGCAGGTCTCCTGAGCGCTCGGTTCCTGCGGAACTGGACCGGTCGCGCGAGCTTCGAATATGACCCGAACCAGGAGACCGACCAGTTACGAAAGCAGACCCTGGAACTACACTACCAGACGCCGGACAATCGGCTGTTCAACCTGGCCTACCGGTTCGCGCTCAATGCCCGCGAGGAGAAGCTGTACGAGGATACCGACCTGTCGTTCAACCTACCGGTCGATCGACGGTTCCAATTCGTCGGTCGGTGGCACTATTCTTTGCTCGATAGCCAAACGGTGGAGGCCTTCGCCGGCCTCGAGTACGGCCAGTGCTGCTGGCGGGTACGGCTGCTGGGCCATCACCTGAAGAACGAGCCGGACAGCGCCGGCACCAACAGTGTCATGCTCCAGGTGGAGCTGGCGGGGCTCGGCTCGATCGGGCAACGGGTGGACAGATTCCTCGCGCGCAGTATCTATGGTTATTCCATACCCTAGGGGCTGTTGACATCATCATCGTGCCAACCGCTAATAGACAAGATTAACAGGATGATCAGGATTATTTTTATTAATGACAATTATAAGATCCTGTTAATCTTGAAAATCATGTGAATCCTGTACCATTAGAAGACAAACCCGAAGGTTGAGATTTGCTCCTTAATCGAATGTCGACACTCCGTAGTACAGAAGCCCCCAATTACCGATAACCTTGAGCGAGCGGATCTTCACGGAAGCGTTATCCGCAAATCAACGCAAATGGACGCAAATAAACGCACTGGGATGAAGAACCATCAGTGATGGCGAATCGGTCCCGACTGAGTTGCGTTGATTCGCATTCATTGCGGCAAAAAAGTGATTCCTATGTCATCGATACTTCGGTGCTGTTGTACGAGGGGCACCGGTGGGCAAGGTCTGCTGATGCGGGTCCTGTTCGTTGTCTTGATCTGCTCCCTGGTCCCTGCCGACGCGCTGTGGGGGGTCGAGGAGCTGGACTCTATCGTGGCGGTAGTCAACAACGACGTCATCGTCGCCAGTGAGCTTGAGCACCGGATAGCCTTGGCGATCCCTGAGATCCGAGATAGGGGGATAACACTTCCACCGCGTCCGGACCTGGAGCGCCAAGTCCTCGAACGTATGATCCTCGGACGCCTCCAGCTCCAGAAAGCCAAGGAGCTGGGGATCGTGATCGATGACGCCGTACTGACCGAGGCCATCACCAACATCGCCACCCGCCACGGCATGAAGTTGGAGGAACTGCGCGCCACCCTCGGGTCCGAGGGCGTGCGCTACCAGGACTTTGCCGCGGATACGCGCCTGAAACTGATTACGACCCGCCTCCAGACCCATGAGGTCGTTAAGAATATCAAGGTCACAGATCAGGAGATCGCGCGTTTTCTGGAACGGGAATCCGGTCGCCTGATCGAGCGTAGCGATGTGAGGCTTTCCCATATCCTGGTCGCGGTCTCCGAAAACGCATCCGCCGCAGCTGTCAAGAAGGCCGAGGCCAAGGCCAAAAAACTGGTCAAGCGCCTCCGCGGCGGTGCCGATTTCGCACAACTGGCGATCCGTTTCTCCGATGGACGGCGAGCCTTGGAAGGCGGCGATCTCGGCTGGTTCCCGATAGGCCAGGTCCCAACTTTGGCAGAGGAGGAGGCCCGCTCGCTGACCAAGGGGAAGTACACCGAGCCGCTACGCAGCCCAAGTGGTTATCACATCATCAAATTGACCGATTTCAAGGGTTCGGGCCCTGAGATCGTCGACCAGATCAATGCCCGCCATATTCTCGTCCGCACTAACGAGGTCGTGTCCGACGACGACGCCAAGACCCACCTGGAACAGCTGCGGCTCCGTATCCTCGGTGGCGACGATTTCGCCACCCTCGCCCGTTCCCACTCCGACGACACAGGCTCCGCACTCAAAGGCGGTAATCTGGGTTGGCTCGGCCCCGGAGATACGGTACCCGAGTTCGAAAAGGCAATGAACACCCTGGTGCCGAATCAAGTGAGTGCACCATTCAAGAGCAGCTTCGGGTGGCACATCGTCCAGGTCATCGAGCGCCGCACCCAGGACACCACGGACGAGACCGTGCGGATGAAGGTCCGCGAGATGATTCGAGAGCGTAAAGCCGACGCAGCGATCGAGCTCTGGTTGCGCCGACTGCGCGACGAAGCCTTCGTAGAGATTCGTCTCCCACGTGCCGAAGCGGAAGGGAAATCGCGGTAAAGATCCTCATGGAAGATTTAGCCATATCAAGGGGGCAGTTATCAGTTGGCAGTCGGCAGGGGTCGAGATGTTGGAAGAGGTAGTGGTTAAATTTTAAGTGACATGGTTGTGTGAAGTAATGATTTGACCCCCCACTGTTTTTGCCATCCCTGGCCCTGGATTCCAGCACTCCCTGCCGGAATGACGAGGGAGGAGTTGGCAACTTCACCACTTAGGGTTTATCTACTACCAGGTATCCTAATAGCTTTGTCCTGCCCCCTGATAACTGTCAACTGTCTCCCACTGGTGTGTTGCAGCCATTTAACACATGAAAACAGTCGGTTAGAGTTAAGTGTCAACAATCCCTAGCCCAGCGTTCTTCCCCCCACGGCGCGATGCCCGATAAAACCAGTTCCGACAAGCCTTGGGCCGGGCGCTTCCATGAACCCACGGATGCCTTTGTCGAGGCATTCACCGCGTCGGTAGGCTTCGACCACCGGCTCTACCGCTACGACATCGAAGGCTCTATCGCCCATGCCACCATGCTGGCCCGCCAGGGCATCCTGACCGCGGCAGAACGTGACCTCATCGTCAATGGCCTGATCCGAATCCGTACGCGTATCGAGGCCGGTGAATTCGAGTGGTCGATCCCCCTCGAGGACGTCCACATGAATATCGAGGCGGCGCTCACCCTGGACATCGGTGACGCCGGCAAAAGACTGCATACCGGCCGCTCGCGTAACGATCAGGTGGCTACGGACGTACGGCTCTACCTGCGCGCCGAGATCGATACCATCCGCGTTGAAATCAGGCGTCTGCAGAGCGCGATCCTGGAGCTGGCCGAACGCGAGGTCGAATCGGTGATGCCCGGCTTCACCCATCTGCAGGTCGCCCAACCCATCACCTTCGGCCACCATCTCATGGCCTGGTTCGAAATGCTGCAGCGCGACCGCGAGCGTCTCGCGGATTGCCGTCGGCGGGTCGACAGCCTGCCCCTGGGGGCGGCAGCCCTGGCCGGTACCACCTATCCCATCGACCGCCACTATACGGCGGAGCTGCTGGGATTCGCGCGCCCGGCGGAGAACTCCCTGGACGCTGTCTCGGACCGGGATTTTGTCGTCGAGTTCAGCGCCGCCGCAGCGATCCTGATAATGCATCTGTCGCGCTTTTCCGAGGAGCTTATCCTCTGGTCCTCCGCCCAGTTCGGCTTCGTCGAACTCTCGGACGCCTTCTGCACCGGTTCCTCCATCATGCCCCAGAAGAAGAATCCGGACGTACCCGAGCTGGTGCGCGGCAAGGCAGGGCGCATTTTCGGGCACCTGATGGGATTGCTGACCCTGATGAAGGGGCAGCCGCTGGCCTACAACAAAGACAACCAGGAAGACAAGGAACCCCTGTTCGACACAGTCGACAACCTCAAGGGCTCGCTGAAGGTGTTCACGGACATGATGGGGGCGCTGCAGTGCAATTCGGAGCGCATGCGCGCAGCAGCGCGTCAAGGCTTTGCGACTGCTACCGACCTGGCGGACTATCTGGTACGCAAGGGTATTTCCTTCCGCGATGCCCACGAGATCGTCGGTCAGGCGGTGGCCTTCGGTGTCCAAGAAGGGATAGATCTCTCGGAGCTATCACTGGAGAAGCTACAGCAGTTTTCCGCGGATATCGCCGAGGATGTCTTTGCGGTGCTGACACTGGACGGCTCGGTAGCCGCCCGGAATCACATCGGTGGTACCGCCCCGGTCCAGGTGCGCGCGGCCATCGCCCGGGCCCGGGAGCGCATGGCGGATGACTCGTAAGTATCTAGCTGTCACGTTCCGTGTGATTATACCCATGGCATGCTAGTTGCTCGCGTTTTGTCGCTTTTCTAGCACTGATAATTGATATTTCAAGCTTTCTGCCAAGCACAGCAACAAACTTTTCAAGTGTTGATAACCTGATATCTTCAGCATGATTTTTGATCCGGGAAATTGCTGATTTCTTGGTATGAAGCTTTTTTGCTACCTCCTCTTGCGTCATGCCTGATGTTTCTCTGGCCTGCTTTAGTAATACTCCGATCTTGAATGCTTCATACCCTTCATCGAAATTTTCTTCAAACTCGCTATCGATTTGTTTCCTATGACCAAGATATCTTCTCAAATCGTTCATTGCTTCAATAACTTTAGTGCGCGAAGCGCATCATAGTTGAAACTATGGACTTTAAGTCCCTTCACTTTCAGTCCGTGGCTTGTCCACGGATGAGGACTTTAGTCCTCCAGACTATGGAC
>Ga0209458_1000366_pt1 | contig 17099 bp, 18 predicted proteins | sample WorMetLIZAISLAND_FD_187411 | JGI IMG/M metagenome (GOLD analysis project Ga0209458, IMG submission 187411) | Marine gutless worms symbiont microbial communities from Max Planck institute for Marine Microbiology, Germany - Inanidrilus manae... ...
CGCTGATGCTGAAGGCGATCCACGCTCAGGAGTGCCGCGCAGCAGCCCGGGCCAAGGCCGACGAGGTCATCGCCAAGCTGAAGGCCATGCGGCTTGCCAAGGTGGCCACATGGCTCGAGGAGACGGTTGACGAGACCCTGGTTTACTACGCCTTCCCAAACGAACACTGGCGCCGGATCAGGACCAACAACCCACTGGAGCGCATCATGCGTGAAATCCGACGGAGGACCCGTGTGGTCGGCGCCTTTCCAGATGGTCAATCGGCTCTCAACCTGGCCGCGGCCAGATTGAGGCACATCGCCGGCACCAAGTGGTCGAGCAAGCGCTATATGAATATGAACCTACTCAAACAGCACAAAATGAGTGCCTGACGGGACAGGCCGCCAACCCCAAAGTGCGAAAGAATCTAGACACTACCTTGCGGTTCGACGGACCGCAAGCCGCAGATGGAAGCAGGTTGCGGTCCCTATCCGCCGTCAAAGATATTGAGACAGTGAGGGGCCTGAACCAAAGGAGGTTCTGGCCTATCTGGATCGTCAAGGCTGCTAGTCCGGCGGTGGGAGCAGGTCCTCTGGAAACAATCCCGCGGGAGCGCTCGCGAGCAATAGGCGCTCGAAGCGGCGGGACGCATCCTCGCGTTCGAGGTGGCCGAGCCTACCGTGGCGAGAGACAACCCCTCCATAGGCGACGTACTCAATGTCGGAGTACTTTAGCCCGCAACCTCGGTAGCCGAGTGGCGGCGGAGACGGTGGTGAGCCGTGGAACTCACTCAATGTTCGCCAAATATCATCCAGTGTCTGGACCAAGTCATCCCCCACATCCCAAGTGGGGTCTGGCCTCCCAGAGTAGACGTATGCGCGCGCAACCGCCCGGCTCATGGCGCTTAGTTAATCATGATGTGCCCGTGCTTGACGACCATGAAGGTACAGAAGTCCGTGTACCAGCCTCGGTCTGCAGTCCTGGGATCGGAAATTGTATTGCCGGAGTTATCGAGATTTGTCACAGCGGTGCCGCCAGGTTTGTGTGTCCACAAGCCATCGCGGCCCTTCCGATACCAGTGGTAATCCCAGCCGGGCCCCACGACCAAGGCTACGAGGTGGCCCTCTTTGGGGCAATTGTTGTCCGCGGCAGGGCTGTCAATAAGCTCATCTCGAATTGCCGCCGCTCTCACGTCGGCGCATGAAATGCTATGGTACATTTCGCCGGCGGCACGACCTGGCTGTGCAAAAGTGTTCGTTCGATAGTTGCATCCATAATTATAACAGTTGTTGAAAGGTTGCCGCGCAGGAACGTTCCACCACGCTGGCTCGTATATCGGCGCACACTTGCATTTGCCCTTTGTCGGCTTGACGAAGATCCAATCCTCCCAGCGAAACCTTCGCCAGTAGTCCGCGAGGATCCTGTATTCCTGCACCGCCTCTCTGAGTCGTTGAACAGGCAAGTCCTTTGGTACACTGCCGCACACGAAGTCCTCGAAGGCGTCGTCGGCGATTCTACTGCCGAACTCGGGCCCGAACGCAAAACCGTCGGCGACGCGAAACGCGCGGGGGAGCTTGCGTATCGGGGTTTCGAGCTGTTCCACAAGCATGCCGCGGTATCCCAACGTTGGTGCCGGGGGCAGCCCGATCTCGGATCATCCAATGCTCTCCACGGGAGTCAATCGCTGAACGGCATCTTCGAGTTTCTTGCCCGTAAGCTCTACCACCGGGTTTTCTCTACCGCTGAATACGTCAATGGTAATCCGAAGGCGAGCCGTCTTCTTCGTCTTTACCATCACATTCCTCCTTTCGGGAACTTGTGCGCGGTACCTCTTCCTGTGCCGTCCAACCCAGATCCAAGGCCAGATTTCCCAGACGGCACTCACATGATCTCGCAATTCGGTTGAAAGTCATTGACCCACATCAACCAATGGACTTTTGCGTCGTTTCTCGTCATCCGCTGACAACCCGCAGCGGCGAGACAGGTTGTCCACCCATGCTTCGGCCGCATTTGGGCACACTTCGCCGACTGACGCTCTTCGCTCGTCCTGATACGATCCAAATTCATGCGGCTTTTGGTAGCGGCGCACGCAGGCCTCCAATCAGCCCCAGACTCTGCGTGAACAGAGCACGGGATATAACGACCTTCGCGAGCTGAAAGGTGACATAGCGGCCATGTCGCATGACCTTTGCGCCGATCTTGCCGAGCTTGTTCTGCAGAATGGTTGGGGACAAGTGTTTCACAGCCTCGGGCAAGGCCAGGGTGTGCAGGAAGTTGCCGAGATATAGGCTACCGCATGAAGCTGGAGCTGAACCTCGTTGTCGCGAAAAGTCTGGAGAGGGTCGGACCTTGCCTTAAGGAGCTCCTCCCAAGAACGTCTCTTCCCTGAGTCAGACCGGTTGGAACCCCGCCGAACCTCCGCAGTCGGCACCCATCCGGTCCCGCCTTTCCCGCCGCATCACGACTTCGGGGCGCAGATCGGGCCGTAGTCGCCGGGCTCGCGATGCAGGGCGAAATCGAAGATGTTCTCGCGGATCTCCCGGCAGCGATCGAGATCGATTTCCGCCAGAACAAGTTCGTCGCCGAAACCTTGAGCCTGCGCCACGATCTCCCCGGTCGGCGCGATGATGCAGCTGCCGCCGATCAGATCGCAGCCTTCCTCGCGACCTGCCTTGGCCGTGGCGATGACCCAGCAGCCGTTGGCATAGGCGCCGGCCTGCATGCAGAGGTGGTTGTGAAAGTCCTGCAGATGATCGTGCTCCGGCGCCGGCGGATAGTGCGCGGGCGTGTTGTAGCCGAGCATGACGATCTCCGCGCCCCGAAGGCCGAGAACGCGGAAGGTTTCCGGCCAGCGGCGGTCATTGCAGATGCACATTCCCGCCGTACCGCCGAAGGCGTCGAACACTGGAAAACCAAGATCGCCGTGCTCGAAATAGCGCTTTTCGAGATGCTGGAACGGCCGCCAGGGCTCGTGTTCGAAATGGCCGGGCAGATGGATCTTGCGGTACTTGCCGACGATCTCGCCCGCACTGTCGACCAGGATCGAGGTGTTGAACCGCCGTTTGACGCCCTGCTCGATGACCAGTTCGGCGTAGCCGAGATAGAAGCCGACCCGCAGCTCCGCCGCTACGTCGAAGAGCGGCCGGACATCGGCGTTGGGCATCCGGGTCTCGTAGAAGGCGTCGAGTTCGGCCTCGTCCTCGATATACCAGCGCGGGAAGAAGGTGGTGAGCGCCAGCTCGGGAAAGACCACCAGGCCCGCACCCCGTCTATGCGCGTCGCGCTGGAGGGCAATCATGCGGGCGACGGCGGAACTGCGCGGCTCGTTCCGGGCGATCGGACCGAGCTGCGCGGCGGCAGCGATAAAGCGGCGGTCGGCGGCCGTGGGTGCGCCTGTCATGCAGCCCCTTACGACATCGGCGGAGGGCCCCGAGCGAGAGACCGCCCGGAGCATGCCGCCGGAGCGCTTTCAGGAAAAGTGCGAGCGGTTTTCCGGTTCGAAAGCGCGACCAATCAAGAATCTAGAGCCCATTTCGATGACTCGAGGATCGTCGATTGGGCTCTAGCCTAGGCTCAGTGGCTCAGAACTTCGACTCTTCGATCGACTGGAGCATGGCGTCGAGCATTTCCGTTCCCTCGGCGCCATAATTCTCCTCGATCAGCTTGCGCACTGCCGGCTGTGCGGCGGCGGCGAACTTCTCGAGCTCGGCCGGCGCAACCACGTTCACCTCCATTTTCTCGGCCAGCTTGGGCAAGCCGTTCGCGGATGCCTCGATAATGCGTGACATCGACCTGCCGGACTCGGTGGCGACTTCCGACGCCCAATCGATGATGCTCCGGTGTTCGTCGCTCAATCCGTCATAGAACGCCTTGTTCATGAACCAGATGTACGGCGTGATGATGTGATTGGTGACGCTGAGATACTTCTGCACTTCGTCGAACTTGGCGAAGGCGATGATCGGCACCGGGTTCATCTGGCCATCGGCAACGCCGGTCTGAAGTGCCGTGTAGACTTCGGCCCAGGGCAGCGGCGTCGGCTGGCCGCCCAGCGACGAAACGATCGTCTCGTGGGTCGGCAGCGTCATGGTCCGGATTCTGAGGCCGTCCATGTCCTCGACCTTGGTGATCGGCCGCTTCGAATTGGAGAATGCGAAAAAACCGCCGGAGTCGATGAGGCCCAGCGTCTTGAGCCCGGTCTTTGCCTCCATGTCGGCGATGAACTTCTTGCCGAAACTGCTTTCCTTGGTGATCACCCGCGAGGCCACAGCGATGTTCGGGAAGGCGAAGGGGATGTCGAACACGCCGACAAGCGGATAGTGCTGGGCCACGCCGCCCGCGGACGAGATGCAGGCCTCGATGATCCCGGCGCTGACCTGCTCGATGACTTCATTGTCCTTACCGAGTTGGCCGTTCGGAAACAGCTGCACTTCAATCTCGCCGTTCGACGCCGTCTCGACCAGCGACTTGAACACCGCCGTCATCGCGCCGGAATGGCTCTGGAACGGGTCCTCCGGATTCAGATGGCCGATGCGGATGGTTACGTCGGCGGCCATCGCCTGCGCCGACAGGCCCACAGACAGGCCCGCGACCAGCGCGCATCCGGCCGCGAGGCCGCTGAGGTGTTTGATAAGGTGCATCGGTTTTCTCCCTTTTTGATGATTGGTTACTGTTGTGGTTGCCCCGTCAAAGGTCGAGCAGGCGGGGGATGAATAGGGTCAATCCTTCCCAATAGGCGACGACCAGAAGGATGATGAATTCGGCCAGGATGAATGGCCAAAGGGCCTTGGTGATCGCCTCCACTTTCTCTTTCGTCACCGAAGCGAGGACGAAGAGACAGGCGCCGACGGGTGGCGTCATCAGCGAGATGTTGAGCGCCAGGATGATCATGATGCCGGCATGCACCGGATCCATGCCGATTTGCAGGGTTAGCGGCGCCAGCACCGGAGCGAGGATGATCAACGTCGCGTTGATGTCCATGAACAGGCCGATCAGCAGAAGCAGCATGAGGATCAGGCCGATGATGACGCTCGGGTTGCTCGACACCGAAAGGAACGCCGCGGCGATCGCCTGCGGGATCTGGTTGAAGGTCATCCACCAGCCGAGGATCGTCGCGGAGGCGATGATCAGGAAGATCACGCCGGTGATCCGGGTGGTGCGAACGCTGATTTCGTAGAGATCGCGCCAGCTCAAGGCCCGGTAGATGACCCCGCCGACGAACAGCGCGTAGGCCACCGCGATCGCGGCGGCCTCCGTCGGCGTTGCGAAGCCGAACAGGATGGAGCCGAGAATGAACACCGGCAGGATCGCGGCCAGCCAGCCTTCCTTGAAGGCCAGCCAAACCGCGCACAAGCTCGGCCTCTCCTTGCCCTTCGGCAGGTTCAGCCGGCGGCCCAACAGCGCGATCACGATCATGCAGATGATGCAGATCAACAGCCCCGGCAGGATCCCGGCGGCGAACAGGCCGGCGATCGAGACGCCCATGATCGATCCGTAGATGATGGCCAGCGTCGACGGAGGTATCGTCGGGCCGATAATCGATCCGGCCGCCGTCACCGCGCAGGCAAAGGGACGTTTGTAGCCGGCCTTTTCCATCGCCGGGACCAGCGTGTTGCCGAATGCGGCGGCATCGGCGGTGGCCGATCCGGTGATCCCGGCGAACATCACCGAGGCGACCATGTTCGAATGGGCCATGCCGCCGCGCAACCAGCCAACCAGGGCGTCGGCCAGTTTGACCAGGCCGAGGGTGATGCCCGAGCGGTTCATGATTTCGCCGGCGAGGATGAAAAACGGCATCGCCAGAAAGGGGAAGAGGTCGAGGCCGGCGAACAGCCGGTCGGGCGCCATCGCCATGAAGCGCGGACCCATGTCGAGAATGCCCGCTATGCCGGCGACACCGATGACGAAGCCCACCGGCATGCCGATCGTCAGAAGTCCGAAGAACAGGGCAAGCACCAGCAACATGTCAGTTGGCCTCTCCGCTCCCCGGCCCGCTCCCCGGCCCGCTCCCCGGCCCACCCCCGGAATCGTCCGTGCCGATCCCGGAAATCGCGGCGCCACTGTGAGCGGGCGCCTTTTCGGCAAAGAAATCGTAGACCGCCATCAGCGCCAATTGGACACAGGCAACGGCCGCGGCCAGGGGCACGCCCATGAAGGGATAGGCCTTGGGCATCTGGTAGATCATCGTGATGCGTTTGAACCCGCGGTCGACGAAGTCGAGTCCGTACCAGAACAGCGCGGCAAAAAAGGCAAAGGCGATCACATCGAAGGCCACGGCCATCCAGCGCCGGAGGCCTACGGGAAACCGCTCGAACACGAACTCGACGCCGATGTGCTCGCGGTGAACGATGCCGCCCGAAACCGCCAGCAACGCCATCCAGATCATCAGATAGCGCGCCAGCTCCTCGGTGAATGTCAGAGGCAGGGGTAGGACGTAGCGCACCAGCACCCCAAGCCAAACGTCCAACACCAAGACGACGAGGAGTGCAACGCAGACGCGCTCGACCACCCAGTTGATCCTGAGGCTCAGCGTTCTTGCCGTTTGCGCAACCTGCGGCATGCGCCTGCTCCCCTATTCGCGATCGTGCCCCGTGAAAACCGTGTGCCGTGATTGCCCACAAAGAACTTGAAACACTATTTCCAAAATGTCAATATTTTTGGAAATGATTTTCCTGCTTCCAACGCTATAAACCCACCGTGGCTCGGCATGAGAGGAAGCAACGTGGACAAGCCGCGATATGGATAAGCCCCTAAAGTCGATCGTCGACTCGACCCACAAGGCGTACGACAGCCTCAGCGCCCGCGAACGCCTGGTGGCGGATCTGGTGCTCGAAGCGCCGGGCGAGATCAGCATGTATCCGGCGTCCGAGCTCGCCCGCCTGGCCGGCGTTTCCAATTCCACGGTCACCCGTTTCGTCCAGCGCACCGGCTTCGACAGCTACGAGGAGATGCGCATCGCCGCGCGCGAAGCCCGCAACTGGGGCTCGCCGCTCTTTCAGGCCTCACGCCCTGCGCCAAGGCCAGATGGGGAGCCCGATGCGGGCGGCGACCCGATCGCCGCGTTCGCGGAGCACGAGACCGCGGTGCTCCAACGGTCGCTCGCCGACCTCACCGCCGCCAGGATCGACGAGATCACGACGGCGCTCCTCGACGCCCGCAATCTCGGCTTCATGGGGTTCCGCAACAGTCACTACTTCGCCGGCTATGCCCGCTGGCAGTTCATCCAGTTCCGACAGCGCACGCGGCTGATCCCCGGACCGGGCGAGACCGTCGCCGAGCGCATCGCCGATCTCGGCCCGGAAGACGTCGTCTTCGTGGTCGGCATTCGCCGCATCGTCGGCAAGCTGACACGCTATCTGGAGGCACTGTCGCGCCGCGGCGTGCGGGTGCTACTCATCACCGATCCCTCGGCGCGCGTCACGCCCGCTTATGCCAGCTGGACGATCACCTGTCCGGTCGAGACCCCCCATGTTTTCGACAGCTACAGCGGCGTGCTGGCCGTGATTCGCCTGCTCGCCTTCGAGACCTTCCGCAAGTCCGGCAAGCCCGGCCGCGAATACCTGGAGCGGATCGAGACGCAGCACGAGGTTCTTGCCGAGTTCGAGTGAGCTGCGCGCCAACTCTGTATCACTAGGGAGACTCCAATGACCGTTCCCACCTACTACGCGCCGCGCGGCGGCTTGCCCGGCCAGACCGAGCTGTTGACGGATCGCGCGGTCTTCACCGAGGCCTACGCCGTCATCCCCAAGGGGGTGATGCGGGACATCGTCACGAGCCGCCTGCCGTTTTGGCACAACACCCGGGCGTGGGTTCTGGCGCGACCGCTTTCCGGCTTCGCCGAGACCTTCTCGCAATACATCATGGAGGTCGGGCCCGGCGGCGGCAGCGCGAGGCCGGAGTTGGACCCCGCCGCCGAGGGCGTTTTCTTCGTCGTGGAGGGCGAGCTGACCCTCGCCGTGGACGACGAGACCCATGTTATGCAGCCGGGCGGATACGCCTACATCCCGCCGGCCACAACCTTCGCCGTGCGCAACGACAGCGGCGCGGCCGTGCGCTTTCACTGGGTCCGGAAGGCTTACGAGCCGGTCGAGGGGATCGACGCGCCCGACGTCATCGTCACCAACGAACGGGACGTCGCGCCCACGGCGATGCCGGACACCGACGGCAAATGGGCGACGACGCGCTTCGTCGACCCCGAGGACATGCGCCACGACATGCATGTGAACATCGTCACCTTCGAGCCCGGCGCGGTCATCCCCTTCCTGGAAACCCACGTAATGGAACACGGGCTCTATGTGCTGGAGGGCAAGGCCGTCTACTGTCTCAACCGGGACTGGGTCGAGGTGGAGGCCGGCGACTACATGTGGCTGCGGGCCTTCTGCCCCCAGGCCTGCTACGCGGGCGGGCCGGGCCGTTTCCGCTACCTGCTTTACAAGGACATGAACCGGCACGCCCGCTTGGGCCGGGGCGGAGCCTGACCGAACCGAGGCATCAGCGCCCAACCCCCGGCTGTAAAGGTCACTGATCCGACGCTCCCCGCCCCGTGCCGGGCAGGAAAACGGCGAAGCTCCTAGCCGCCCTGCCGGCCCAATCGGGCCAAGTCCGTTCGGACCACGGCTGCGAAATGACTATCAACAGGCCCTATTGCGGTCGATCCCCACAACACTGGCGGGTCGCAGATCTCGCAGTTCGCTTCGTCACGGAGCTTGAATGAGGTCCCAAGCCTGTGTTCTATAGCCGCCGCGAGGACTCACGGCAGCGGGGGGACGCCTGCCTAAAGCGCCGAGGACGTCGTGCCGGCCCGATGCGGCGGCGCGGCTGTAGGTACGCGGTGCCTTGGCGCAGCCGCTGATACCGCCGTGCCCTCTGGCCAACGATCCGGTCGCGCGGGGTTGTGCCCAGATCGTACCGAGAGCGTGTTGAGAGCGTGCCGGGGAAGCAAAAAGCCCCACGGAAGGCTAAAGGTCGGTTTGAGAGCTGAGATTTGGGAGGACGCCTATGTTCAGATTGACAGTTTTTCAAAGTGCCCTGTCTTTCACGGGCTCGGCCGCTGATTCGGGGCTGGCACGATGACGATCTATCCCACGCTTGAAATTCCCGACACGCTGGCCGCGGGCCCCGGGCCGGGAAACACCGATCCTCGGGTCCTCGAGAGGTTCAGCGCGGCCGGCGTCGCCGATCACATGCAGGCGGACGTTCTGCGCGGGATGGTCGAGGCGAAATTCATGCTGCGCGAGGTTTTCGGTACCAAGAACACCTACACCTACGGTGTCGGCGGTACCGGCTTCAGCGGCCTCGATTGCGCGTTCAACGCCATCCTGCCCGGCGACAAGGTCGTGGCCTTCACCAACGGCACCTTCAGCGGCATCGATGGCCAAACCATCCGCATGAAGGCCTCGACGCGCGAGGAGTTGGCGGCCAACCCGCTCAATCCCCAGCCGGCCAGCGTGACGGTGGTCGAGGTGCCGCACGGCCAGTCGGTCACCAAGGAGATCATCGAGGCGGCCTTGGCCCAGCACAAGCCGATGTGGGCCTTCATGGCCCATTGGGAGACCGGCAGCGGCCGGATCAACGACCTGCAGGCCTTCTCCGATGCCTGCGAGGCCCATGGTGCCATGGGGATCTGCGACGTGGTCTCGAGCCTCGGGGTCGCGGACTACGACATCGACGACTATCCCGGCGTCGTCGCCTGGGCCTCCTGTCCGCAAAAGGGCGTGCTCTGCCTGCCGCTGACCTACGCGCCGGTCAGCTTCACGGACAAGTACATCGACGTGGTCGCCAAGCGCGGCTGCTACAGCTATGTGCACCACCCCATCCTGGAGGCGCGCCACTGGGGCATCGTGGGCGGCAAGGACGTTCCGGCGGGCGGCTACCACCGGACCCATTCCGGCTATGCCGTCGCGGCCTTCCACGAAGCCTTGCGCATTCTCCTGACCCACGGCCGGGCGCAGAAGGCGGCCGACTACGCCTACCACGAGGGCGCGCTGCGGCAGGCCGTCCAGGCCATGGGCTGCGAGGTCACCTCCAACATGACCAGCCTGGTGGTGCTCAATCTGCCAGGCACGCTGGCGGGCTCGGAGAAGGACCTGGTGGCCTCCTGCCGCGCGGAAGGCTTCGGCATCTGGCCGACGCTCTCCGAACCGGTTCAAATCCGCATCGGCATCTTGAACCAACTCACCGTCGAGGCTGTCTCCGACATCGTTGGCCGCTTTGCCGATGCCATGCTGAAGATGGGCGCCGAGTTCGACAAGAACGCCATCATGTCGCAGCTCGCGGCCTACTACGGAGCCCAAGCCAGAGCCGCGGGCTAGAGCGCTTTCAGGAAAAGTGTGAGCGGTTTTCCGGTTCGAAAGCGCGACCAATTATGAAGATAGAGCCTGGTCGATGACTCGGAGATCATCGAATAGGCTCTAGGGCCCACGGATGCGAGGGCGCCGGTTGGGTCTGTCAACGGACGGCCTGCGCGGGCGATGATTGGCCGCAGCTGCATCGTCACGAACGGCGGTGACGAGCAAATTGCGCACCATCCGAAGGCCGAGGACGACGCGATCCTTGGAGGGAAGCCGGGGCATGTTCAGGACGGGTGACATCGTTGCATCCAAGCCCAGGCAGCCGGAGCTCGACGAAGGCAAGCATCACCGGGCGCGCCTCGGGTTCATCCTCATGTCGACGGACCTTGCCGCGGAGTCCGACTTCTTCGCGATGGCTCCCGAGGGTGTTGCTGTTCACATCACGCGGCTCAAGACGGACGACTACACGACCAACGAAACGCTCGCGCGCCACATCGATCACATGGCGGACGCGGCCTCGCGCATTCAACCGGACACCAAACCGGATGTCATCAGTTACAGCTGCACCAGCGGGTCGATCGTCATCGGCGAAGACCGGGTCAAGGAGGAGATCCGCAGGGGCGCGCCCTGGGCCCAGCCCATGTGTCTCGTCACCGGCGTCGTCGATGCGCTGCGCGAGCTGAACGCCCAGCGTATCGTCGTCGGGACGCCGTACCTCGACGAGATCAATACCGCCGAAGCGGAGTTTCTCGTCGCCAAGGGTTTCGAGGTGCTCGACATCCAGGGCCTCAACCTGACGACCGGGATCGAGTTCGGCCGCGTCACGCCGACCTATTGGAAGGCCTTCGCGCAAGAGATCGACCGCCCCGAGGCCGATGCCATTTTCCTCAGTTGCGGCGGCATCCGCGCCCTCGAAGTGGCGGAGGAGATCGAGCAAGCCACCGGCAAGCCGGTCGTGACAAGCAACCAGGCTCAATTCTGGAGCTGTCTACGGCGCGCCGGCATTCCGGACCATGTCGAGGGTTTCGGACGGATCTTTACGAGGCCCGGCGACCGCCTCGCCGCCTGACCGGGTTCGGCGGCGCGCAGGCGTTCCTTGCACTCCGACCGGACCGGTGATGCAATTGCCTCCAAGGAACCGATGAACAGGGAGACAGTGCGATGCGGGCGTGGATGACGGGGCTGGTCGTGGCGGGGCTGGTCCTGGCGATGCCGGCGGAGGCCGAGGAAATCAAGCCGGCGCTCCTCTACGACATGGGCGGGAAATTCGACCAGTCCTTCAACCAGGCGGCCTTCGGCGGGGCCGAGGCGTTCAAGGCCGAGACCGGCATCGCGTACCTGGAATTCGAGCCCAGCAACGAGGCGCAGCGCGAGCAGGCCCTGCGCAAGATGGCCCAACGCGGCGTGACCGTCATCGTCGCGGTCGGCTTCGCCCAAACCTCGGCCATCGAGGTGCTGGCGCCGGAGTTTCCGGAGGTTAAGTTCTCCCTTATCGACGGCGTGGTCGAGGCGCCGAACGTGCAGTCGATCCTGTTCAAGGAGCACGAGGGCTCCTACCTGGTCGGCATGATGGCGGCGCTGGCCTCCAAGACCGGCAAGGTCGGCTTCGTCGGCGGCATGGACGTGCCGCTGATCCGCAAGTTCGCCTGCGGCTACGAGCAGGGCGTCAAGGCGGTGAAGGGCGACGCCGAGATCTTCGTCAACATGGCCGGCAATACGCCTTCGGCCTGGAACGATCCGACCAAGGGCGGCGAGCTGGCGCGCAGCCAGTTCGACCGCGGCGCCGACGTGATCTTCGCGGCGGCCGGCGCCACCGGCGCCGGCGTTTACCAGGCGGCCAAGGACAACGGCAAGCTGGCCATCGGCGTGGACTCAAATCAGAACCACCTGCATCCCGGCTCGATGCTGACCTCCATGGTCAAACGTGTCGACCTGGCGGTGGCCGAGGCGTTCAAGTCCGCCATGGACGGCACCTGGGAGCCGGGTTTCAAGGTGCTGGGGCTGGCCGAGGACGGCATCGCCTGGGCGCTCGACGAGCACAACGAAGCCCTGATCAGCGACGAGATGGCGCAGACGGTCAATGCCGCGCGCCAGGACATCATCGACGGCAAGATCGCAGTGCACGACTACTTCGACGGCAACGTCTGCGAATACTAATACCAAGTCTCGATGATAGAGACTCATAGGGACGGCTTTTCGCGGTTTTTGGTTAGGAGCGTTCGGCGTGGCGATGCTGGGGCATCGCGAGGCGGACGCGACGCGGCCCAAAAGCCGCGAAAAGCCGCCGTCCCGGTCGCTTCTGCGATCCCTATGGGTCTCTATCATCGAGATTTGGTATAAGGCCGTCGCGTAGCAGACTTTTCAGGTGCCGTGGTGCTGGTCACCGGTGGCAACGGCGGGATCGGCCTGGGCATCGCCCGCTGCTTCGCCGAGGCCGGTGCGCGGCTCGCGATCTGCGGCCGCGATCGCGACAAGGGAGCGGCAGCTTCGGCGGCGCTGCAGGAGCAGGGCGCCGAGGCTGCCATATTCGAGCTCGACCTTAGCGACGAGGCGGCGGTGCGAGGCCTGATCGCCGCGGTCGCCGGGCGTTTCGGTGGTCTCGACGTGGTGGTGGCCAACGCCGGGGCCGGGTCGAGGCGCGCCGGCGTGGTTGCCGGCGACAATCCGGGCGCGCGTTTGCAGAAGGTGCTCGATCCGAACCTGAATGCGGCCTACTACGGAGGCCAAGCCAGAGCCGCGGGCTAGATAGGGCCCTCAGAAGTGCGGTCTAGGTCCTCAGATGCGGGGGCCCCCGATTGGGTCTGCCCTCGCAAACCACCGGCCTTGTCCGCCCCCAAAAACGGCGCGCGCCGGATCTTGTGGAACCGTCCACTGAAACGGACCACTGAAACGGGGCGAGACAAAGGCGCCGACGCCGCCGCGGGAAGGACTCCGGTCGTATTGCGGCGTCAGGACGCCTTGCCCGCCTCGGTTGCTTCCGGAACCTCGATCAGGCGGCCGCTCTTGCAGTCGTAGATGTAGCCGTAGATTGGGATGCGGCCAGGTACCAGCGGATGTTCGCGGATGCGCCTGACGTCGGCGACGACGCTCTGGGCGTTGTCGGAGATGGTCAGCCAGTCGATGTAGTCGCCTTCGGTCGAGCCGGGACCGGCGCCGTGATCGTGCCAGCCGCTTTCATCCACGGTCGAGGTTTCCAGGCTGCTAGCGAGAAGCCCGCGCATGATCTCGTCGGTGAACGTCTCCATGCCGCAGTCGGTATGATGAATGACGAACCATTCGCGCGTACCCAACAGCTTGTAGGAAATGACCAGCGAGCGGATGGCGTCATCGCTGGCGCGGCCCCCGGCGTTGCGGACGACGTGGGCGTCGCCTTCCGAAAGGCCCGCATATTTGGCGGGATCGAGGCGTGCGTCCATGCATGTCAGAATCGCGAAGCCGCGCGCTGGCGGCATGGGCAGGTCACCCTTGTCGAAGCTGCCGGCGTACTGTTCGTTGGCAGCCAACACGTCTTGCAGAAGCTTGCTCATCGTACAGTCCTCGTTTTCATGGCCATGGGAGAGTATGACACGGTCGCCGTCTGCGAGGCAGCCGACATGGCCGATGCGTCGCGATTCTCTTTGCGGGTCGGTCAGGCCGGATCCCGGCCGAACGTCCGGAACTGGCGGTAGTCCGGACCTTCCTTTGCCTTACTCGGAGCGGGGCAAACGCGCCGACAGCGGGCTTCCGCGGCGCTGCTCGACCTCATCCAAGCGATTTTTCCTCAAGACCAACGAGGCGTTGTGCAGCTCTGACGACAATTTGTAGCGCGTCGGTCGTGCCGTCCGCGTGGCCTTTTTCGAAGTCCCCCTCGATCCGGCCCATCTGGTTGGTCACGTGCGCGAAGCAGACCACCGCTTTGCCGCGCGCCTTGGCGAAGGCATAAAGCGCGGCAGCTTCCATCTCGATGGCAAGCAGGCCGCGCCGGCGCATGGCCTCGATGGCATCGTCGGTCTCGCGGAACGGCGCATCGGTCGTCCACGTCGCGCCCCGCAACACGGCAACACCGAGATCGTCGAAGGCCCCGTCGAGAGCGCCGATCAAGGGCTGGGGTGCGTCGCTGTAGCTCGACGGCGGCAGGTAGTGATAGCTCGTGCCTTCGTCACGCAACGCGCGGTCGATCACGATGAAATAGGGCGGCGCTTGCATGGGCACGATCTGCCCCGACGAGGTCACGCTGATCAACAGCCGGCAGCCCGACGCGAACAGCTCCTCGGCCACCAACACGGCGAACGACGAGCCGACGGCGCAGCCGACGACGCCTAGCGTCAGACCGTCCTCTTCGAAAACGTGGAGGTCGGTGTGATAGCAGACCCAGCCGTCGTGACGCCGCGCCCGCCCCTCGCCGTTCAATCGGCGAACGATATCGCCATCCGGGTCGAGCAGGCAGACATCCGGCACCGGCTGGATCGAGATCGACTTCTGCCGCCGTGCCTCGCGCAGCAGACTCTCCGGGGTGAAGCACGAGGGCGCATCGTAGCGCTTGCCGGCCAGGATCGGAGGGAGCTTATCCTCGGCATCGGTCTCCATTCGGTGTCCTCCGCAATTTGGGCGGCTCAGGCAACGTCCACTGAAAAGGGGCAAGACCGGTCCATCTGATCGGATACCGCCGTAGTCGACCACCCAAGGTCGGTGAGTTCGTAGCGTATGAGTCGAAGCTCCTGCGAGCTTGAATCACGAACGCACAGTGATTGGCGATGCCGCCCAAGTATCCGGTGTCAGAGGCAAAACGGAAGTGCCGCCGCAGTCCTCAGGAAGGAGCAAATGACCCAGATGCGACAATGATCGCAATAACTGGTCGAATGACTCGCAGCACTGGCGACTGATGCTCTGAATGAAAGGGGCCGCGCAGCGCTCCAACAGACGACAGCATCCAGAGCCAAAACCCACAGCGGCCGCTTTTCCACTCAGAAGTTCCCTTCTCGGGCACTGCTGAACTCCTAGTATGCCGGCATCCAGTGACTCCGCACTGATCTAGGTCTAACGGAGATACTCCTCAGAACAGTGAGGCTGGTTACAGAGAAGACCAGTTGCGGCCATCTCCGCCCATCATCTAACAGTGATGCAGGTCTGCGACGCCAGATGGCTCACCTTGTTGGACACGCTGCCCAGGAATGCGCCCACGAGCTGACCCAGCCCCCGGCAGCCCATGACAATGAGATCCACGTCATGTTCGTTCGCGTATTTGAGGATCTCCTGTGCGGGGATGCCCTTGTCCAGGACCGTCTCTACCGCCTGCGCCCCGCGCTGATGCGCACGCTCCTTGGCGACGTGGAGGATTTCCTCCCCCACCGACCACATGGCGTTGCCGAGATCGAGGTGCTCCAACTCCGCGTAACTCTGGATGCCTTTCGGCACCGCCCCCTTTATGACGTCCGGCATGATGTGGAGCAGCACGATCTTTGCGCCGTATTTTTCCGCCAAGTCGGCGGCCAGAATGACCGCCTTGTCGGCCTGTTCCGATCCGTCAGTGGCAACCAGAAGTGTCTTGACCATGTCAGGCTCGCGGTTGTCGGTCCTGATGGCCCGAAAATTATCGCTGCGACCGCGATTGGTCTTTGACGTAAGTCACCGCCGCTGTGGCACGGCCGACGGCCGGGTGCTCCGAGCCTAGCCACCGCGCCTGGAGATGGTGCACTGGGGGCCCTCCTTGGGAATTGAGCCCGAACCTGACGGAATAAGACCAGCTCAACGACAGCTCACATCATCCACTCCAATTCGTGGAACAGAGCCAGGCCATTGATGACGAGGAAGGCCAGGATACCAAGGACCGAGGCCCAGGCGGCCGCCTGAGCCGAGGTGCCCCTGGGAGAGCGGCGTAAAGATGGATCCTTCTGCCTAGCCGCCCGCTAGAAGAACCGACGCAGCAATAGCATGACCACAAGCGCAATAGACAGAAGGGCCAAGTAGGTCATGGCCATCTCGTCGTTGACATAGCGGTATGTGCGGTCGGAAGAGCTGCTATAGTTGGAGTAGGAGAGGTCCTCGATCATGGTGACGAAAGCAGTAGCAGTCAGGCCGTGGACTGCTATGACCGCAGCAAAGACGATCAGCGATATGAGGAACCCGAAGTTGAACCGTGAACTGTGCGATTTCGAAGGCTTGGCGGCGGCGGGCGATTTGCGCAGCTTGACCTTGGGCGTCGTGCGCTTTTTGCTGCGCCGAGCCGTTTCGCTTTTTGACGGCGCCTTGCTACATGCGACCCGGCAGGGCCAGTGAGAGCAGTGGTAGGTAGGTGATAATCAGCAGCGCCGCCAGCAGGATGGCAAAGAACGGCAACGTCGCCCGGTAGAGTTCGATGATCGGTTTCTTGAAACGGTAGCTGGCGATAAACAGGTTCAGTCCCACGGGCGGCGTCAGATAGCCCAATTGCATATTGGCAAGAAAGATTATTCCCAAGTGGACCGGGTCGACGCCATAGCCGAGCGCGATCGGCAGTAGCAGCGGCACCATGATCACCAACGCCGAAAAAATATCGAGCATCGCCCCCAGCACGAGCAGAAACAGGTTAAGCAGGATGAGGAAGGTCAGGCGGTCCGAGATTTGCGCCTTGATTGCCATGAACAGTTTGGTCGGAGCCTCGATATCGATCAGGTAGTTGGTGGAAGCCAGAGATACCCCAAGGATGACCAAGATGCCGCCAACAAGAACCATGGCTTCGCGCATGATCCGGGTACATTCTAAATTGAAGCGCGACAGTTCTGAGAGAATGCCTCGTCAGGTGTTCTGAAGTCGAGGCACTTTCGAGGTGTGTTGTTCATCCATCGGATGATTTTGTTGACCGCATGCTGTTTGAGG
>Ga0209458_1000367_pt1 | contig 17086 bp, 11 predicted proteins | sample WorMetLIZAISLAND_FD_187411 | JGI IMG/M metagenome (GOLD analysis project Ga0209458, IMG submission 187411) | Marine gutless worms symbiont microbial communities from Max Planck institute for Marine Microbiology, Germany - Inanidrilus manae... ...
GAAATCCGACGGAGGACCCGTGTGGTCGGCGCCTTTCCAGATGGTCAATCGGCTCTCAACCTGGCCGCGGCCAGATTGAGGCACATCGCCGGCACCAAGTGGTCGAGCAAGCGCTATATGAATATGAACCTACTCAAACAGCACAAAATGAGTGCCTGACGGGACAGGCCGCCAACCCCAAAGTGCGAAAGAATCTAGACACTACCCTTTTCGCGACCGGAGCAGGCGCCAGGGAGCCGCGGAACGGCGGTTTTCAGCCATATGGTCTAGTGCTGGCTGTTGGGTTAGATTGGCCGCCACCGAGGTATTGCGTAGGACGTTCGGAGGGTTAGGAGCGTGTCCACCTTAGCGCCAGCTGGGCGCAATTCCGCTGTCCATGGTCTCCGAGCAGCCGCTGCTGCCTTGAGATGGCCGCTCGGCGCAGCAGGCGCACTCACACTGGTCGTCTCACTGTCGGCCTGCGGCAGCATGTGGTCTGACTCGGAAGAGGCGGCCGGCGGCGACGCCGTGGTCGTCCAGCAGTCCTCCCCATCCAACCAATCGGAGGCCAACCAGTCGGAGGCCAACCAGTCGGAGGCCAACCAGTCGGAGGCCAATCAGACGGAAGACCGTAGGGAAGCCGCCGGGGAAGCCGTTGCGGAAGCGGCTGCGGCGTCCGATACGGCCGAGGATGACGGCGGAAGCTGGTACAAGCCTTGGTCGTGGTTCGGCGACGACGACTCTGCCCCGGCTGCCGAGGAGGGAACGCTTCAGGACGGGACGGCGCAGAACCAGGCCGGCGCTGCCGAGCCGGCGCCTTCGGGCGAGGCGCCCGATCAGGCTGCCGCCTTGCAGGCACGAGCGCAGGCGGAAGGCGCGTCGCGGGCTGCCGGCGCCGCCGGCCAGCGGGCGGAGGACGCCGCGAAGCGGGCCGCCGCGGCCATGCGGGCCGCCGAGGCGGCACTGACCGCGACCGCTTCGGCGAGCGACCGGGCCGAGGAAGCGGCGGCACGCGCCATCGATAGCCAGGCGGCCGACGGCAGGACAAGCCAGGCTGTAGCCGCGGCGCAGGCCGCGGGGCATTCGCGCGAGCAGGCAAGCATGGCGGCGGATGCCGCGCGCGTTGCCGTCAACGAGGCCGAGGAGGCGACGCGAGCCTCGGCGTTTGCCGCCGAGCGTGTGCGTGCAGCCGAACAGGCAGCCGGAGTGGCGCGAGCCGCTGCGGAGGCGGACCGCAGCGATGCCCTGGTCGCCGCCGCGCGGAGTGCGAGCTATGCGGCCGAGGCGGCGCTGTTCGCGGCCGAAAAGGCGCAGCAGGCAGCCAAACAGGCAAACGAGAGTGCGGCGGAAGCCACCGAGGCCTCGGATCAGGCCTTTGAGCTGTCCCAGCTAGCGGTGAGCCAGGCTCAGCGGGTCGACGCTTTCGTCGCCAGTCGCCCGACGGCGAGCCCCGCGGCGAGCCCTGCCGCAAGCGCTGCAGAGCCGGTTGCAGCCGCGGCGAACGACGGCGGCGCGGAGGGATCGGCCGGGGCCACCACGGCGTCGTCGTCCCTGGAAGCCATGGCGGCGGCTGCGCGCACCCAACAATCGGAAGCTCTACAGGCACAGGCTCAACAGCCGCAGGCTGCACAGCCGGCCACCGCCGCGACGCCTTCTGCCGCAACGCCTTCTGCCGAGGCAGCCGTAGAAGCCAGCGCCGCCACGGCGCAGGCCGTGGTTAGCCCGACCGCGCAGGCCATCTCCGCGGACCTAGGCGCCGATACCGTGCAGACTGCGGTCGCGGTCGAGACCGACCAGCCTTCGGCGGACACCGCGGAAGAAGAGCTGGAGGCGATGAAGGCCGCGCTCGGCTCTCCCGATACCGGCGAAGAGCAGCGGATGGTAGAGGCCGTCGAGGCGGCCACCGACACCCTGGCACAAGCCACCGCCGCGGCCAGGGAGGCCGAGCAGGTTGAAGCGGAAGCCCGAGCGGTCGCCAAGGACGCCCGTGTCGCGGCGACCGAGACGGCCGAGGCGGCGTCGGCGGCAGCCTCCGAATTGACTGCGGCGAACCAGCGGGCCAAGGCAGCCGAGCGCTTGGTCGCGACGGCCGAGGGAGCGGCGCGCGACGCCGCGAAGGCCAAGCTCGACGAAGCGGAAACGGCCATCGAGGCAGCGGAGGCGAAGGCCGAGGTGGCCGAAGATGCGGCCGAGAGCGCGGCCGGGGAGGCTGAGGCGGCCGCCGAGGCGGCTTCGGAGGCTGGTGAGAGGACGCGCGAGCTGAAGCGCGCCGAGGCGGAGGCCAAGACGGTGCTGGAAGCGGCACAGGCGGCCTATGCGGCCATGTTGCCGGCCGCTGACGACCCCTCGATCGTTCTGCGCCTGCTCTTCCCGGAAGGCGACGACACGCTCTCCAGCGAGGCCGAAGCCGATCTGGTAAGCCTTGCCGAGACCCTGCGGGAAGCCAAGGAGACGCCGATCGATATCCTGGCCTATTGGCACGCCGAACAGGACAGGATCGGCCAGGCCAAGCTCAGCTCCCTCAAACGCGGCATGGCGGTCCGCTCGCTCCTTAGAGACTATGGCGTGTCCTCGACGCGAATCGTGCTGCGGCAGGTCGCCCTCGAGGCGGATTCGCCACAGCTCGTAGATATCGTGAAGATAGAGCCTTAAGGCGCGCTAGCGGCGGTCTGCACGATTTGGGCACCGAGCGGTTCAATCACAGATTGCAAGTTTCGGTAGCGAGCCCTGACCTGCGGTGACGGGGCTCCAGAGCATCCCTGCCCGCCATACGCCGACCTTCAAAAGACTGTGAGCGTACGGCCTGTTCTTAAGGCTTTTGAAAGTCGTTGCCTTGACTCTGCAACCGACCGGCGAAGCCAGCCGTGCGGCAGAGATTGCCTGAAGTATGCTAAAGCCTCGTCCCAGCTCCTCTCCAGGTTCGACCCCGCGTCCGCTCGGTCGGGTGACGGACGGTGCGGCCTCCTTTGCGGCCTCGTTGGGATCGCTTTTCAGCTGTCGCCTCTGCTGGTGGATCGCGCTCACCGTTTTCTCCAGCATCCTGTTGATCGAGGCGGCGATCCTCGTGCCGTCCTATCGTAATCAGGAGCACCAGCTCTACGCAGGGCTGGAGGAAGACGCCTTCGCGCGGCTGCGCACTGGCCTGGCGGTATTGCCCGAGGACAGTGCCTTGGACGTGGAGCATATCGGCCAGGCTCTGCTCGGTGGCCATCTCCTGGGCGGGACCCTCTACGATCTCGATGGCCGCTTCCTGGGAGGTTTCGGGGAGAGACCGGCGCTCAAGCCTGGTGCGGCCGAAGGAGATAGCGCTACGGCACAGCTTGGGCCCAGCAGCGAGCGCTACGACGTGATCTGGACCGTAAATCTCCACGGGACCCCGGTTACCGTCGTCGGACGTCTGGATTCCACCTGGGTGAGAGGCGAGCTGGCCGACTTCGTATGGCGCATCATCGGCCTCGTTCTGATCATCTCCGCCTTCGTTTCCGGCATCACCATCTTGATCATCGGCCGGCTGGTGCTCCGGCCGATGCTCAGGTTGCGGAGTCATCTGATCGCAGCGCAGGGCGACCCGATCCACGCCGACGCCTACGTTTTGGACTACGCCCGCAGCGACGAGTTCGGCGACACGATTGCCGCGGTCAACAAGCTGCTGCGTCGGGTATCCCATGCTCACCGAGCGGAAGTGCGCGAGCGCGAGTTGCGATTTCGGGATTTTGCCGACGCCGCATCAGACTGGTTCTGGGAGATGGACGAGGAGTTGCGCTTTTCCTTCTTCTCGGAGCGTTTCGAGCACATGGCCGGCGTTCCGCCGAGCCGCCTGCTGGGCAAGACCCGGCGCGAGCTGATCGCCAACAACGACTCCGTCTTCGACCAGGTCGCGACGCGCGAGATCTGGGAAAAGCACATTGCGGACCTCGAAGCGCATCGGCCGTTCCGCAACTTCGTACATCCGCGAAGATCGGACTGCGGCGAGATTCGCTATCTCTCGATCAGCGGCAAGCCCTTCTACGACGAGGAGGGGAGGTTTCAGGGCTTCCGTGGCACCGGGACCGACATCACCGAGCACCACCGCGCCGAGGAGGCACTGCGCCAAGCGATCGAGCAGGCCGATTCCGCCAACCGCGCCAAGTCGGAGTTCCTGGCGACGGTCAGCCACGAGATTCGCACGCCGATGAACGGCGTCCTCGGCATGACCGGATTGCTGCTGGATACCCGGCTGGACGAAGAGCAGCGGCAGTTCGCCTCCACCATTCAGCGCTCCGGCGAAGCGCTACTCGGCATCATCGACGACATTCTGGATTTCTCGAAGATCGAGGCCGGCCACCTCGAACTGGAGAAAAGCGACTTCGACCTTCCCGATATCGTCGAGTCGGTGGTCGAGCTGTTGGCCAGCCGGGCGCATGGCAAGGGTATCGAGATCGCCAGCTATGTCGATCCAAAGCTGCCGACCCGGTTGCACGGGGATGCCGGACGCTTGCGCCAGATCCTGTTCAATCTGACCGGCAACGCAGTCAAGTTCACGGAAGCCGGCGGTCTTTCGGTGGAGGTCCTGCTGGAGCGGGCCGAGGGGATGTCCGTGACCCTCAAGGTGCTGGTCACGGACACCGGGATCGGCATACCGAAGGATCAACAGGCCAGGTTGTTCGACCGCTTCACGCAGGCGGATGCCTCGACGACGCGGCGTTATGGCGGCACCGGGCTCGGCCTGGCGATCTCAAAGCAGCTGGCATCCATGATGGGCGGCGATATCGGCGTTTCGAGCAGCCCGGGAGAGGGCAGCCGCTTCTGGTTCACGGCCTGCCTACAAACGGCCAAGGAGATGCAGCCCCAGCGCGATGAAAGCCTTGGCCGTCTGCTCGAGGGCCTACGGGTCATGGTCGTCGACGACAACGAGGTCAACCGGCGCATCTTCGCGAAGCAGCTTGCCGGCTTCGGCGTCCACGTCGAGGCGGCGGTCGATGGGCATGACGCCCTTTCGCTGCTCGAAAAGACCCGGAGCGCGGGCGCCTCGTTCGATGTGGCGATCATCGATCATCTGATGCCCGCGCTCGACGGCATCGAGTTGGCGCGACGTATCCGAGAGGGCGGTTACAGCGAACTGAAACTTGTGTTGTCGTCGTCATCGGGCTTGATCAGCACCGACAGCCAGGCCCGCTCAGTCGGCTTCGATGCGGCCCTGCCCAAGCCGCTGCGTCCGTCTGCCATGGTGCGCTGCCTTTGCGGCCTCTATGGCAAGGCTGTCGAGAGCGCGGAAGAGAAGCCGTTACCGCAGCGACGCTCCAAGATGTCGCACCCCGGCGAGGCGCGGCGCCTGCTCGTGGTGGAGGACAACGAGGTCAATCAGTGGCTGGCGCTGACGATCCTCAGAAAGGCCGGTTTCAAGGCGGCCGCCGTCGCCAACGGTATCGAAGCCCTGCGGGAGATACGGCGAGAGGCCTACGACCTCGTGCTGATGGACATGCAGATGCCGGAGATGGACGGCATCGAAGCCACGCGCCACATCCGCGCCATGTCGGGAGAGCTGTCTTCGGTGCCGATTATCGCCATGACGGCCAACGCGATGGAGGAAGACCGCCAGAAGTGCCTCCAGGCCGGCATGAACGACTACGTCTCGAAGCCGATCGATCAGGCCAAGCTGTTGTCCAAGATCGGCTACTGGCTCGGCGGCGAGGAGATCACCTGCGAAGCCGCTCCGCTGGTGGCCGCCGATGCGTCGCGGGATCTGGCGCCGGCGGGGCAGTCGGCGATTCAGTCGTTGCTCGACTCCGTGGATGATCTGGATGTGGAACTCGAAAGCCGTCAGGATAGCCGCGAAGCCGGCTGAACGGGCTCTTCAGTCCGTCGAAAAGGGGGAGGGGATTAGCCGAAGGCCGTGCTTCGGTCGCCGGCCTCGTCCACCACGATAAACTCGGCATCCGTGACCCATCGCTCGACCTGCCGTTGCGCGTCCTCCGGCGTGGCTTGGGCGAAGGCGGCGATGGCCCGCGAAAGCTGATGGGGCGGCACCTCATGCTCGTCGTGATACTGCCGGCGCAGCGTCATGAAGATGGACGCGAAAAGCAGTTCGTCGACATCCAGGGCGCGGCAGATGGTTGCCAGGGCTTCGCCATCGGTGGCTGCGATCACAGCCTTGATATCGGAGGCGGAGAGGCCGGTCAGGCGCTGTAGGCCGATTTCGAACTGGCTCTTGTGTCCAGCGCGGAGCGCGCTCACCAGGTCCTGCGGCGTGGTCTCGCCGTCGTCTTCTAGATCCTCGGCCGGCAGCGGCGCGCTCTGTCGCGCGGGCAAGCGCTCATCGTGGTCCTCGGATATCCCTGCGCCGGCGCCACTTTCGTCAAGGTCACCTGCATCCAAGGGGCGGTCGGAATAGTCGTCGGCCAGCGGATTGGGCGCATCGGCGAAACGCGCCTCCTCGGCACCTTGCATCGCGCCTTTGGCGACGCCTTCGGGGTTGGGGGAATCGACCCGGACCCAGTCAGCTGCGTCGACCGTGCGTCCTCGGTTGGGGGCTGGCTGCAGGTCGATCGGCTCGTCGTCGGCGAGGACGGAGAGAATGATGGGCGGCTCGGCCATGGCGCGCCGTCGCTCGCTCAGCCAAATCCAGAGGATGATCAGCAGAACCGGGGTCGCCAGCAGGAGAAAGGCGATCAGGGAGATCACCGCGCCGACCTGATCGGCCGCGCTGGTCAGCCAGATGGAAATGATGCTGCCGGGGCTCTCGGCCTGCTCGCCCTGTCCCCCAGCCTGTCCCCCAGCCTGTCCCCCGGCCTGTCCCTGGGTCTGTCCTTGGGCTTGTCCTTGAGCAGGAGCCTGAGCGGAAACTTGATCTGAGGCCTCGGGTGTCTCTGGCAGGAGGTCGGACGAACTCTCGGCCACCCGGTCCGGAGTGCCACCCTCGCTGCGACCGGCTGCCGGCGCCAAGAGCCTGAACGCCATGTCGCCGACCCGCGCGAACTTGTCGAAGTCCTCCTCGGGTGTGGCCAGGGGAGGCTCCGGGGGGCCATCGATCCTGATCGTCACGCCGCCGGATTGGTATTGGCGTGCCGCCAGATCGTCGCGCCAGGCCGCGACCTGCGCCTCTTCCGCCGTCGCCGAGGCGCCCGTTGTGTCGCCTGGGTCCGTTGCGGCGCTTGGGCTCGCCGCACCGCCGGCCACGGCGGCGCCGGACGGCGAGAGGAACTTCAGTCGCTCCGGCGCATCTTCGATGGTATCCGCCAGGCCGCCGCTGGCTCGCGGCGCCTGCGTCACCCTGGCGGGGGTAGCGGTCGACGCTGCGCCGCCGGCGGCCGGTCGCAGGAGCGGCACCGGAAAGCGACGCGCCGCCTGGGCGCGGGTTTGGCTCAGCCGCTGGGCGCTTTGGCCATAGTCGGTCCATTCCCGGGCCATTGCGCTCATCGCTTCGCTGCCCAGGACGGAGGCCTGGCGATCCAGAAAGTCGTTGACCTCCTGCGACATCGCGTTGCGCCGTGCGGACCAGCGGTCTCTCAGCTCCGCCGTCGCGGCGCTCGTCGATAGCAGCGAGAGCAGAAGGTGCTTGTCCTTGAGATGGCCGAAGCGCACCAGAGCGGCGGCGGCCTCGGGGTCGCCGTCGACCCGCGCCCGGGTCAGCGCCGCCGACCGCCTGAGATGGGTCTGAAACCACGGCCAGTCCGCATGGGCCTGAAGCCGGCCGAGCTGCTGCAGCAGGACCCCGGCCAGCTGGCTGATATGGCTCCAGTCGTCGCCGCCGACCTGCCGCTCCCGCGCGACCACGTCGGACCGCCAGCCGCCGTCCAGGAGTGGATCGATGATGATCTTGCCGTCGCGTAGCGTCGCCGCGCGCTGGGGCGGTAGATCGGCGACGACGATCCCACCCTTGTCCCATAGCTCGGCAAGCTTGCCGGCAGCGGTGACGTAATTCTCGTGCAGCACGGTCCAGTTGGCCTTGGCGTGCTTGTTCACCTCGCCTTGCGCGAAGTCGCGGGACAGATGGCCGAGATCCTCGATCAGCCAGATCGCACGCTCGACATCGTCGCGGCGCAGTCCCGCGCCGTTCAGCCTAAGCCCCGGCGATGCGGTCGCGCCAGGGGCACTGACCGGATCCCGCTCGGCCCGCAGATCGAGAGCTCGGCTTTCGGCATAACTGTGCTGCGAGGCCGACCCGATCAGCAGCGCCCCCATTAATAGAACCGCAATCAGGAGCGATGGGGCCAGGAGCAGACTCGGCAGAAGGGTTCCGGACCGGAGCGGGCCGCTACGCGCGACATAAGCCTCAGCGGGTCGCCGAGGTGATGTCTTGGTCGAGGCGAAAGGCCGGATAAGCATGTTCTTGTTCAAGGAAACCCGAGGCTATCTAACCCCGCATCCCGAGTCGAAGCAACGAACAAAGATGTGTTGCCATCGCTTCCTGCTTCTCACCCTTCCGGCTTCTCAAGCGCCGCTGCTGTCGCCGGCTGCCGGCAAGCGGACCGTGAAGCGCGCGCCCTGACCCGGCCGGCTCAGCACGGTAATGTCCCCGCCCATGGCGCGGGCCAGATCGCGGGAGATGGCGAGCCCCAGGCCGCTGCCTGGCTTTCCGGCGTTGGCCGCGCCTTGCACGCGGTAGGTCCGCTGGAAGACCTTCTCCTGCTCCTCCAGGGGGATACCGATCCCGGTGTCCCAGACAACGATGCTGACGATGCCTTCGCGGCTGATCTCCGACTCGACGCCGACGGCCCCGCCCGAACGGGTGTACTTGATGCCGTTCGACAGCAGGTTGAGGAAGATCTGCCGCAGGGCCTGGCGCTCGCTGCGCAGGGCGGGAAGCTCCTGGTTGAGATGGTTGACCAGCTTGATGCCCTTGTTGGCGGCCTGCTCCTCCAGCATGCGCAGTGCGCTAGCGACCACCTCGCGCGCGTCGAGCAACTCGTGCTGCAGCGGATCCTGCCGCGAGTCGATGCGGGCGAGGTCGATCAGGTTGTTGACCAGCGCGACCATGTGAACGCCGCTGTCGTAGATGTCGTTGCCGTAGTTCACGTAGCGTTCCAGGTCGTTGCCCAGCGCGCGGGTCTTGATGATCTCGGCGAATCCGATGATCGCGTTCAGCGGCGTACGCAGTTCGTGGGCAATCGATTCCAGGCGCGCCTCGAAGGTCTTGTGTCCGGCCTTCGACAGCTCCCACTCGAGCTGATCCTTTCGCGACAGGGCCTGTTCGAGAAGGCTGAGCAGCCGGTTGTCCGGCCTGGCCGACCGCTGAGCGGTCGCTTCGGCCTTGCCCACCACGACGCCGGTTCCCCTATAGCCGAGGAACTGGCCGTTGCGGCGATCGTAGAGCGGTACGCCGGAGAGCCGATAGAGCCGCTGTTCCGCCGGTGAAGCAGTCCCGGCGCCAGCGTCCGGAGCAGCAGCCGGTTCGTCTCCCAGCTCGTCCCCCGGCTCGCTCTTGGGCTTGCCCTGGGGCTCGCTGATCAGGACGGTTGTGCCGCGAAACGCCTCGCGCGCGTCCAGCAGGTCCACCATCAGGGGCTCGTCGTCCGCCTCCTGCGCCAGATCCAGAACGTCGACCAGGCCACTGCCGGTTTGTAGCGGGGCGGACAGCCGGATGTCGTCGTGGAGCGTAGAGACCTGCGTGAAGGTGAGCTGGGCGTTCGTCTCCCAGAGCCAGTCGACAGCCGAGCGCAGCATGTCTTCGTAGCTCAGGTTGAGGTTCATCAGCCAGCGATTGGGCTCGGCAACCAGTCCCTTGTCCTGGCTCGAGGGATCCTGGCTCGAGGGGTCCTGGCTTGAGAGGGCCTGACTCGAGGGGGCCTGACCGGAAGCCGGCGCCGGGCCGCTTTCCGGGCCGCTTTGCTGTTTTTTGCCTTGCTGCGCCATGCGATCGGCTGCTTCCTGTCCCAGAGACAGCCAGGAGAGTACTTCCGGCTGAACCTCCGGCTTGTGAGCACCGTCTACCATATGGCCGATGTCATCGCTGTGGTTCCGGTGCGTCCGCGTAGCCGCGCTACAGAGGCGGCGCGCGTCATCCGGTCCACCATCGGATGCCGGCCCAACTCGGCCAAGCGCGCGGGATCAAGACTCAAGCTTTTTCAACTCCGTTTCTGCGCCGGCATGCTCAACAAAAGTGGTGATCCCCGCCAGGAGCGATCGGCGAAAGAAACGTTCGGCTCGTTTGCGGTCCCCCACCAGCAGATGATACTGGCCAATATAGAAAAACGCTTCGCTTTCTCGTTCGCGCTGACGGCGGCTATCCGGGAGCTTGGTCGCCTGGATAACCTCCTGCGCGGTGGTTTTGCCGAGGAAAAGCCCGACCACTTTCCCCGGCCAGGCCGAAAGGCGTAGGCCGCGGGTATTCTTGGCGAGTTCGCCGCGGCCGTCCAGTCCGGCCCGCTGCCTGGCCAGGAAGAGCCACAAAGCGGCGTAGGCATTGCCCGGGCGCAACGCCAGACTGCGCTGAAAGTCCCGCGCCGCGGCGCCGTACTGTCCCAGGTAGAAGCGCAAGGTGCCACGGGCACCATAGGCCGATCAATGGTCGGGAGCGCGGCGAATCGCTTCGCTGAAATCGGCGATCGCGCGGTCGTAGTCGCCGAGGCCGCGATAGGCCAGGCCGCGTCCGTAATAGCCCTCCGCGGTGCCCCGCAGCAGGGTGATGGCCCGGCTGTAGTCGGTCACCGCCTGGTCGTAGCGGCCCAAGCGTCGAAAGGCGTCGGCGCGCCCCCTGTAGGCGGGAGCGTAGTTGGGCTGGAGGTCGACGGCGAGGCTATAGCTCTGCACGGCCCGATCGTGCGCGCCCGTGCCGGAGAGCGAAAAACCGCGCCCGCTGAAGGCCGGAGCGAACTGCGGATCGAGCTCGATGCAGCGCTCGAAGTCGGTAAGCGCCTGGTCGTGCTTGCCGAGAGTCGCGTAGACCTGGCCCCGGGCAAAGTGGGACCGCGCATTGGTCGGGTCCAGCGCGATGGCGCTTGTATAGTCGGCGATGGCGTTCTCCATCAGGCCCTTGCGTTGAAAGGCATTGCCGCGGTTGTAGAGGATGTCGCCGTCCTCTGGGCCGCGCTGTGAGTCGCTCTGGGGGGCGACCCGCAGGGCCGTGTCGAAATCCCGGATCGCGCGGTCGAGTTGCCCGCTGCGAGCCAGGGCCAGGGCGCGATTGTAGTAGAGGTCGCCGTCGGTCGGAGCCAGTTCCAGGGCCGCGTCGTAGTCGTCGATGGCCCGGCGATGGAGGCCAAGCCTGCGGTAGGCCACGGCCCGGTTGTTGTGGGCCACCAGGCGATCCGCGGCGGGCAGCTGGTCATCGGCGATGGCGGTGGAGTAGAGATCGACCGCCCTGGCAAACGAGCCTTTCTGCATCGCCTCGGTGGCGAGCATCAGATCGTTGGCTTGGGCCGTGTACCCCCCGCTGCTGCCCAGACCCCTAGCAGCAGCGTAACATTACGCAACAAGCGCATCATCCCGACGTCCCCACGCCTGCTCGTTTCGATTGGCTTCTGTGTGGAAAACTCTAAAGCTAGAAATCCCAGAAGTGGTGTGACCTAGCGACCTTTGACAGCATACAGCTGTAATCTTCGTACAACAGGCGCTACATTTCGTGATTTTGCATATATGTAGTGGTTGACGAAGCTTTTGAGCGCGAATTATAGTAATCACAATGTCGAGTGCGATCAATGAAATTCCGCCTGGGAGGTGAGTCGGAATAGATTTGATGGCCCGATAGAGTGGTTGGCTTGGGGGGGCTGACCTAGTCTTCGGACCTTGCGCCTTGGTGCGCCGCTCGCACACGAACAGAAAGCTTAGACGCTTAGGCCGTCTTCGCGACCCCCGCTAGTTTGTGGACGCGGCGGCGCTGTGCTGCCGCGATTCCGACGCCGGAGATGTGGCGCCCGAGAGGGCGCCGGAGCGCCTTGTTCCGATCGTTCCGGAGGCAACTCCCAGGGACGGCAGGCGCTTCGGCAAGGGGGGGAGCAGCGTGGCGCAAGTACAGCAAGAGTCCCTGCCGATCGCGTCGCAGCCGTCGTGCCACGAGGGCGAGCAGCGGTCCACGCAACGGGCCTTGCGCTACTGGGAGGCCCTGCGCGGGAACCGCCTGACGCCGCGGTTCAGCGATTTCCGCTACGATGATCGCCTGACCTGGAACGCGAATCTCTTCCTCCTGAAGGAAGACAGCCTGGTCGGCAATTCGGTGTTTATTCTGTGCGGCGAGCAGGCCGCCCAGTGGTTCGGCGGCCAGCCGCTTCGCAAGACCTTGTTCGAAGTTCTGCCAGGGCAGATCCGCGATCAGGCCACGCGCGACTGCGAGCGAGCGATAGAAACCAAGGGACCCGCCGGAAGCGAGGGCTGGTACCGCCCGCGCGGCCGTCCGAAGGTGCTGTACCGCTACATCTTTCTGCCGCTCGAAGCCTCCCATACGGACTCCGGCTACATCATCGGGGCTTATAGCTGCAAGCAGACTGCGGTCCGCCGCTCCGCCCCCCGGCGTTCCGCCGCCCAGGCAACCGGCGCCTGCGGAGCGATGTAGAACGCCCGCAGCGGCGTCAAGTCTGGGGCACCACCGGGCACCAAATCCGGGGCATTAACGTCGCTCGACTCAGCCGCTGTCCGTGCGCGGTCCGGGCCAGTGCGGTTTTGCGCCGGTCCTGGCGACAGTCATCCCTTTGCCTTCCGTCGGGCGCAAGGGAAGCGACTCCGGGGCGAAGTCCTGTAGGCAGAAGACGTTGACGCCGAAGTGATCCGGCGCGGCTCTCTTGCGATGGAAGACGTAGATTCCGCAAGTGCCGCAGAAATAGTGCCGCGCGACCTTCGTGTTCCAGCGGTAGAGGGTCAGGCGGTCTTCGCCCGACACCACTTTCAGCTGGCTCTCATGGACCTTCGCCATGACGGCGTTCTTCATGACACAGAGAGAGCAGTCGCAGCTGGTCAGCTCGCGAATCTCGGCATCGACCTCGAAGCAGACGGCGCCGCAGTGGCAGAGCCCTCGGTGCTTTGGCATGACGACGTTCCTTCGGACGCCTGTGCGGACTTCACGAGCCGACGTAGAGGCTTTGGTTTTGGGGACACTCCGGCGAGCGTCGGATCAAGCGTCGTAGATCCGGTCCCGCAGCCAGTTTGCCAAATCCGCCGTCATCGGGCCAAGCGCCGCGGCCTGTCGGTCGAGTTGGACATGGCGGCGAACCGTGTCTGCGAGGGTTTGTAGGGGGCTCGGAACCGGCCGGTCGGCACAGTCGAGGGCCGCCAAGGCCACCGGCGCCAGCGCCGCGAGCGACTGTTCCAATAACAGGCCGGCGCGCTCCTGCTTCGACCAGGCGAGGAAGACGGGGGAGGCCACGTCGTTCTGGCCGAAGCCGCCCGACTCGCTGCCAGGCAGCAGGGTCGCGGAGGCCAGCGCGCGGGCTTCCTCCTCGTAGCCGGTTATGGCCATGGGCAGGTAACCGACAGAGGCCAGCGCCTCTTTTGCTGCCGCTTGCGATGGCGGGTCTGATACCGCGCCGTCCATGATCTTGGCGCCGCAGCGCTCCGCAAGGACGCAGAGATTGGCGTAGGCCGCCGTCACCATGTCGAGCGCCGTCGGGACTTGCGCGTTGTGAAAGCCGCCCGTGCTGACGGCACGACCGTTCGGGTTGTCGCTATCGGGCGGCAAGAGCGCGGGATTGTCCGAAATCGCCGGCAGCGAGTCTTCGGCTACCTCGCACGCGACGGTCGCGGCTAAACGGGCCTGACCCAAGATGCGTGGGACGATGCGGAAGCTGACCGGGGCTTGATAGGGGCGCCTCGCACCGCCGTGCCCGCCGTCCATCAGGCAACGTAGGCGGTCCAGCGCCCAGGCGTCGTGGGGGTTGTTCCAGTAGTCGTCCAGGCCTTCGTCGAAATGCCCGAGCGGCGTGTCGAAGGCCTCGGCGGCCAAGGCAAAGACCTCGGCGCAGAGTTCCAGGCGCCTGGCGGCGGCGAGCGCGCCGTCGGCGACGAGGCCCGTCGCTGCCGGCGAGCCGTTTATCAACGCGTTCGATTCCTTTTCCTTGAGCTGCATCGACCGCGCCAGAGGCAGAAACAGGTGCGACAGCGACAGGATTTCGCCGGCGCCGCCCTGCCCGCGCGCGGGAACGGCCGGCAAGGGACCGTCGCCGAGCATCGCCGCGACCCCGTTCGCCAGGGCGGGCGTGACCGCGGCATGGCCCTCGACGAAATTGGCGAGCCGGGCAAATACGATCGCTCTCGTCACGCGCCCAGGTAGGGGCTCGCCCCACGAGACGGCCGGTGCCGTTGGAAGCCGGGCGGCCTGCGCCTTGCGCTCGCTCGGGGAAAGCCGGACATGCGCGTTCCGACCGGGGCCGGAGGTGACTCCGTAGATCAGGATGTCCGGATCGTCGAGCAATCGCTCGAAGCGGGAGCGGGCCTCCGACATTGCCCTTTGCGCGGTGTCTCCGAACACCGCCGGTTCACCCTGCCAGGCGACCCGGCAAACTGCGTCGAGGGTGAAATCGGCGCGGGTGTTTAAGGTGACAGCTATGCGATCCCTCCAACAGGCCCTAGCGCGCCGCTCGGCGAAAGCTCGACGGCGAACGCTTGTAGGTCTTCAGGAAAGCGTCGTTGAACCGTCTGATGCTTCGAAAGCCGGCGGCAAAGGCAACTTGACTGAGCGGCATGCGGGTATCGGTGATCAGGCGCTTCGCCGCCTGCACGCGCCGCGTGCCGGCCACATCCCGCGGCGTCGCCCCGACGTGTTTCATGAAAAGGCGGGACATATGCCGCGGGCCGACGCCGAGACAGGCGGCGAGCTCCTCCACCGTTCGCGTGTCGAGGAACCCGTCGTCGATCAGCCGCATCCCGCGCGCGACGGTCGTCGCCGTGCCCCGCCAAGCCGGGCTTCCGGGTGCCGCTTCGGGCCGGCAGCGCAGGCAGGGGCGAAATCCGGCCCTTTCGGCGGCTGCCGCCGAGGGGACGTAGAAGACGTTCTTCGAATGGGCATGGGCCACCGGGCATGTGGGGCGGCAATAGATCTTAGTTGTCCGAACACAGGTAAAGAACAGACCGTCATAGTCGGGATCGCGCGCAAGCCGAGCCCGATCGCAATGCTCCCAATCACGCCAGATCTCGGCGCGCCAGATCTCGGCACGCCAGATTTCGATTTTCGAAGGCTGATCCATAGATCGCAGTTAGCAGGCGCCAGCTGACCAATCTGGCCATTTTCGGACCTTGTCCTCGGTCGTCCGAGGATCGAGTCCGAACTTTGCCAGACGGCCTCGTGCTAATCCGGGCTAACTCCCATCGCCGCGCCGTTTGGCGTTTCAGCGATGTCGAACACATTTCGATCCATATCGAAACTTGTCGGCCGAGCGAGACGCTATTATCGCCGTCGCTTTACCGCTCGATAGACAAAACGCGTTGTCAGTCAACGCGTTGGAGAAGATCGACCGATGTCGTTCATTGCCCCTAAAGGGTTCTTCGGCTGGCGTGTGATGTGGGCTGCGCTCGTCGTTGCGGTCTTCGGCTGGGGCGTCGGCTTCTACGGGCCGCCGGTGTTCCTGCATACGCTCGCCACGACCCGCGGCTGGTCGATCGGCCTGATTTCGACGGCGGTCACGGCCCACTATCTGTTCGGCGCCTTCATCGTCGCCAGCATGCCCGCGGTCTATCGCAAGTTCGGGCTGGCCGCGACGACCAAGGCCAGCGCGGTCTCCCTGGCCCTGGGCATGTTGGGCTGGGCCCTTGCCGAAGCGCCTTGGCAGCTCTTCCTGGCAACGATCGCGAGTGGTGCCGGTTGGGCCGGCATGGGCGCCGTTGCCATCAACACGATGATCGCAAGATGGTTCGAGCGGCAGCGTCCGAAGGCGCTGTCGATTGCCTACAACGGGGCCAGTGCCGGCGGCGTGCTGTTGACGCCCATCTGGGTGGCCCTGATTGCCGAAGGCGGACTCGCCATGGCTTCGACCGTGGTGGGTCTCGTCATGGTCTTGGTGATCTGGATCCTGTGCGATCGCTATTTCTCCAAGACCCCAGCCAGCCTGGGCACGCAGATCGATGGCGATCCAGGCGCGGCAACGGCGCCGCCGAGGGCGCGCTCCGGGATCCCCGAGCGGCCCGGGCCGGCCCTCTGGCGAAGCCGCGCGTTCGTCACCTATGCCGGCGGATTTACCGTCGGCCTGTTCGTCCAGGTCGCGATCATCGCCCATCTCATCTCCTTGCTCGCGCCTGCCTTGGGCACGCAGGGCGCCGGGCTCGCGGCGGGGTTCGCCACCGCCTGCGCCATTGCCGGGCGAACCCTGGTCGGTTGGTTCCTATCGCCCACGGCCGATCGCCGTTGGGCGGCGGCAGCGACCTATGTGGTTCAAGCGGCCGGCAGCCTGGTCTTTATCGTGGCGGCGGGGGACTCGGTGCCGCTGCTCCTCCTGGGCGTACTGCTGTTCGGGGTTGGTATCGGCAACGTGACCTCGCTGCCGCCGTTGATCGCCCAAGCGGAATTCGCGCAGAGCGATGTCGCACGGGCCATTGCCTTGGCGACAGCCATCGCCCAGGCGTCCTACGCCTTCGCGCCGGCAATCTTCGGCCTGATTCGGGAACTGCCGGAAGGCGTCTTGGCAACGTCCAACGTAACCCTGTTCTTCGTCGTCGCGGCGACCTTGCAGATCGTCGCCGCGACGATCTACTGGGCCGGTCGATCCGGCGACCAAGCCTTGCCGCAGGGCGAAGCGAGAGGACGGGCACGGCAGGGGACGCAAGATGCCTGCCGTCCAAATGCCCGTTCCCTTGTGACGGATGCCCAGAAGCGGGTGGGGAACAGGGGCGACCGAACCCGAGCCAGATCTCGCTGATGGCCACGTCGACAGCCCGGTCGGGTCAGTTCTGGTGGCTGGAGATGCAAGTCAGCTCCATCACATCAGTTGCCAGACCGGCAGTTGCAAACGCGAACCGTCATCGGCTTAGCGCCGCGCGCGCCATCCCCGCAGAGGGTCCGCGGACTCGCCGAACTGACCCGACATGGTCGGATGTGTGCTGCGCTCGATTGGGCCTCGGCTCGGGCAGGCCGACGGCGGTTGGCTAGGGCCTGTTGAGATTCATCTTGAATTGATGATGGCGGCGGCGAGATGGATGCAGGCGGCGAAGCTCTGGTCGGTTTTGTCGGCGCGCAGGGCGATGCGTTTGAATTCTTTGAGTTTGCAGAAGA
>Ga0209458_1000368_pt1 | contig 17059 bp, 20 predicted proteins | sample WorMetLIZAISLAND_FD_187411 | JGI IMG/M metagenome (GOLD analysis project Ga0209458, IMG submission 187411) | Marine gutless worms symbiont microbial communities from Max Planck institute for Marine Microbiology, Germany - Inanidrilus manae... ...
AAGAAAATGACCATCAAAAACCGCCGCTTGAACCATCAACGACGAGCGGCTTAACATCAAAGCGTGATGAGCCAAATCCTCCATTAAGAAACAGGCTCAAATGTCCCAAGGGTGCTGACGTCAGACATGGCTGTGCGGGCATCCGGACGGTCATGATTACCGGCGATCACCTGTTGACCGCCAAGGCCATCGCGCGGCAGTTGGGTATTGTCGCAAATGATAACGCTCCCGCGTTGACCGGCGAGCAACTGTCGCAACTGAGTTCCGGAGAGCTGGAAAACACCGTGGACGAGGTTTCCGTTTACGCCCGCGTCGCGCCTGAGCACAAGCTCGCCATTGCCGAGGCCTTGCAGGACCGTGGCCAGGTCGTCGCCATGACCGGCGACGGCGTCAACGACGCGCCGGCCCTCAAGGCCGCCGACATCGGCGTTGCCATGGGGATGACCGGCACCGAGGTCAGTAAGGAAGCCTCGGCCATGGTCCTCACCGACGACAACTTTGCGACCATCGTCGGCGCCGTGGAAGAGGGGCGGCACGTCTGGAACAACCTGGAAAAGGCTATCCTGTTCACCTTGCCGACCAACGGCGGTCAGGCGCTCCTGGTCATGGGTGCCGTGTTACTGGCGCCTTTCATTCCGCTGTTTGGCGCACGCTTGCCCTTGGAGCCAGTGCAGATCCTCTGGGTCAATCTGTTCGATTCCTTCTTCCTGACCATGCCGTTGATGATGGAGCCGAAGATCCAGAACATTCTCAACTCGCCGCCACGCGATACCGAGGTGAAAATCGCCGACGCCCTGTTCCTACAGCGTGTCGTCTTCATCGGGTTCGCCATCGCCGTTCCCGCCTTCGTCGTCTATCACCACCTCGGTTCGCCCGCCATCGTCGACGGCAGGATCGTCGATCCGGTCCTCCTGACGCAAGCGCAGACGGCGGCCTTCTGGGCCGTGTTGCTGGTGCATCTCGGGTTCGTCATGAGCGCGCGCTCCGTATTCCGCTCGGCCTTCACCTTCAACCCGTTCACCAACACCTGGCTTCTCGCCGGCATCGCGCTCTGCCTGGTCGCCTGGTCGCTGCCGTTTGCTCACGAAGGGTTTGCGACAATCTTCCGGGCCGCCCCGTTCCCGGCCGAATGGTGGCTGGTGATCCTGCCCTGCCTGTTACCGGCCTTTATCGTCCTCGAACTCGACAAGTTCATCCGTAAACGTTGGGGCGCCGGTCGGGACAACGTATGAGCCCTGCTTGAGGCTCTTGACGTAGACGGCATAGGCGACGCCGTGGATCGGCGGTGCATCTCGCGCGAAGCGGAAGCCCATGCGACGGTACATGGGCAGGGCAACGGTCATGATCGGACTGGTGTGTAGGGCGATCGCGTCGCTTCGGTCGCGCCGTGCGCGGTCAATACAGGCTTCCGTCAGTGCGCGGCCGATGCCGGCTCCGCGATACGCAGGATCGACGACGAGCATGCGGATGACCGGCCATCCCGGATCGAAATAGTCGGCCTTCACCTGGTGTGGTGGAATGTAGGCAACAGCGCCACAAACGTGCCCGCCGGTTTCAGCGACGATGACTTCGCCGACCTCAGCCAGACGGCTCATGGTGCCGAGCTCGGCCGCCATGACCGGCCAGTCGTCGTAACGTTCCTCGAACTCGGTGAAGGCCGCCACGGCCACCCGGTCGACGTCGTCAGAATCGATGTCTTCAAAGTCGCGGACCTGCGTCCCATCGGGTCCCACGCCGGATTCCGTCATCGGCAGCTCCCGGTTCCGCCGTCGAGCAGGACGAAACCCAGGCTGACTTGCCGCTCGCCGCCCATGGCCATGGGCGCGGAGACGTTGTCGTGCGATACGTCGTCGGGAATGTCCGCCGAGAACACGCGCCGCGCCTGCCCCAGCGTAACCGCCTTGCCGATGCCGTTCGATGTTGTCGGCCAGACGATCAGGCATTGACCCGGTGTATTGTCGAGAGGCGGGCGAACAGTCGGGTGTTTGGCGCTGATCACGCGGGCCTCCGGGAATTGCGCCCGCAGGTTGCCGGCAATGGGGTCGGGATGCCAGTAGGCGAAGATGGTACCGTCCTGAAAACCCTCGGCGCGCAGGCCGTCGGCCAATTGGTCGTAGGGAATATGATGCTGGCAACGTTCGCACTTCAATGGTTCGAGGGTGAATTTGCCAATCATGGCGACGGGAACGAGGATTCCCAAAACCATGAGAAAACCGGAAAAACGGGCGACCCTCACCGGGTCATATCCGGCGGCGCGGACGCGCATCACGAGATAGATCGGAAACGGGATCAACACGAACATGTAATGGGTGCGTAGTCGGTCGACGTGAGGAAACAGGAGTGCGATGACGGCAACGGCGAACAGGATAAGGAAAAAACGGCTCATCCAGGCCATGTGATGTTTGGTGGCTTCAGCACCGAGCGGCGCAAATGCGCGCGGAAAGACAAGCAGCGCAAAGACAATCAAAGGCGCCAGGAATCCGATAATCGCCAGAATCAATCGCCCGATACCCTTAAGGGCTCCAAGTGCGTATTCAGGGAACCCGATATCGGGCGGAACGAACAGTTCATTGCCATATCCTTTGAAAAGCCAAAGGAAATGGCCGAGTGCCAAAGCAATGGTACACGTCGCGGTGACCTACAGGCGCCGGTTCACCAAGGCGCGCCGTAGGGGTGGCGTGAGCACCGCCGCACCCAAAAGGGCGACGGCGAACAGGACGAACACGTATTTCGCCAAGAGGCCTGCACCGATGGCGAGACCAAGAAATACGAAATCCCATGTCCGGCCGTATCGTTCTATCTTGAGTACAAAGAATACCACCGCGACATATAGGAACATGGCGAGGACGGAGTGGCTGTAGCCATGGACCGAATCCCAGGCCACATAGAAGAGTGCCAGCGGCATCAATGCGGCGGTCGCGGCAAGGCGGTCGTCATCGAGAATGATCAGCGCACAGCGCCACAACATTAGGTACGTCGCGGCCAAGAGTGGGAACTTGACTAATCCGACGGCGAAGGCGCTCGGACCGACGATCGACGAGGTGATTATTACCAGCCAAGTGTAGAGCGGCGGGTTACGAGGCTGGTATCCCCAGTCGAAGAACTGGGAGAAAACGAGTTGCTCGCCATCATCGCCGCCCATGCCCGGGAACAGAAATACTCTCAGGCCGAGAATCGCGGTCAACAGAATCGCAATGAACCACGGGAACACATGCCGGCCGGCGATCTTTTCGCCGGCGCGGGACAGGAGGTCGGTCATTGGCCTGGGGGCAGGGAGTGATCAGACCGCGCGGACGAGGGCGTGGCGTTTCTTGCCGGCCGACAACTTGATGACACCATCCTCGTTGATGTGGGACAAGTTAACCACCTCGGTTTCTGTCGGAATAGGGACATCGTTAATGCGGGCGCCACCGCCCTTAATCAGGCGCCGGGCTTCACCACCCGATTGGGCGAGGCCGGCTTCACGAAACAGTTGGAAGGCTGGGACGCCCTGCTCCAGCTGTGCACGTTCGACATTGATACTCGGCAGCTCTTCGCTGAGGCCGCCCTTCTCGAACGTTTCTTCTGCCGTCGCCCGCGCCTGGCCGGCGGCGTCATCGCCATGGCATAGCCGCGTTGTCTCGTCGGCCAGGACTTTCTTGGCTTCGTTGATTTCGACGCCTTCAAGTTTCTCGAGCCTGGCTACTTCATCGATCGGCAATTCGGTGAACAATCGCAGGAACCGCCCGACATCGGCGTCCTCCGTATTGCGCCAGTATTGCCAATAGTCGTAGGGAGACAACATGTCGGCATTGAGCCAGACGGCGCCATCGGCGGTCTTGCCCATCTTAGCACCGGACGATGCGGTGAGCAGCGGCGTTGTCAATCCATAGACCTCGCGGCTTTCGACCCGCCGCGTCAACTCCACGCCGTTGACGATGTTGCCCCATTGGTCGGACCCGCCCATCTGCAATACGCAATCGTTGCGCCGGGCCAGTTCGAGGAAATCGTATGCCTGTAGGATCATATAATTGAACTCGAGGAAGGTCAGTGGTTGCTCACGCTCCAAGCGCAATTTGACGCTGTCGAACCCGAGCATGCGGTTGACGGAAAAATGGCGCCCATAGTCCCGGAGGAACGGTATGTACTCGAGGTCGTCGAGCCAGTCGGCGTTGTTGACCATGACGGCATCGGTCAGTCCGTCACCGAAGGTCAGGAATTTGGAAAACACGGACTTGATGCCGTCCATGTTGGCGGCGATCGCGTCTTCGGTAAGCAGTTTCCGCGATTCGTCCTTACCGGACGGGTCGCCCACCTTGGTCGTGCCGCCGCCCATGAGCACGATCGGTTTGTGACCGGTCTTCTGGAACAGGCGAAGCAACATGATTGAGACCAGGCTGCCGGCATGCAGACTCGGCGCTGTACAGTCGAAACCGATATAGGCGGTGATGGATTGGCCGGCGGCAAGCGCATCCAAACCTTCGATGTCGGTACACTGGTGTATGTAACCGCGCTCGACGACGCCGTTGATGAAATCGGATTTGTCGCGGTGCATGTTCTCTTCCTCAAGACCGTCGGGCAGGCTTTCCGGGACGGTTTATGATATCGCTATGGGTATGGCAATGCTGTCGTCGGTTATCGACCTAGTCCAGTCGCAGGGAGGCCCCATTGAAGGTGATCGGAATGATGAGCGGAACCTCGCTGGATGGTGTTGACGCCGCAGCCGTCGAAACGGACGGAGATACCGTGATCACCACCGGTGCTTTCATCAGCTTGCCATTTGAAGAAGGCCTTCGAGACCGGTTGCGGGCGTTGATGGGAATGCCCCCGGCCGATAATGACGATTCCCGTGATGCAGAACGACGTTTGACTCTCTTTCACAGCGATGTGATTCGTGGGCTGATCCTCAGATTTCCCGAAGCCGCGTCCGCCGAATTAATCGGCTTCCATGGCCAAACCGTTTTCCATGCTCCGGAACGTGGTATGACATGCCAGATCGGTGACGGTGGGCTACTCGCCCGAGAAACGGGGATTCCGGTCATCAACGACTTTCGCTCGGCTGACGTCGCGGCCGGCGGTGAAGGGGCGCCGATGGCGCCGGTCTATCACGTCGCCCGCGCACGGGACCTCGAGCGTCCTGTCGCCGTGCTCAACGTCGGAGGCGTCGCCAACGTGACTTGGATCAATGGGGAGGTTGGCGCCATCGCCTTCGACACGGGTCCGGGAAACGCGCTTATCGATGATTGGATTTCGGTCCGAGGCGAAGGGACCATGGACCTGGACGGCGCCATCGCGCGACGCGGCAGCGTCGTCACCGCGGTGCTCGAGAAGCTGCTCGACAATCCCTATTTCGATCGCCCCTATCCGAAGTCCCTCGATCGTGACGCATTCTCAATTGAAGCGGCCGGAAGTTTGAGCCTCGAGGATGGAGCGGCGACCCTTACGGCATTCACCGCCGCCGCCGTTGCGCGCTCGGCCAAATCCTTGCCGTCGCCACCCTTGCGATGGTTGGTTTGTGGCGGCGGGCGGAGGAACCCGGTCTTGATGCACGATCTGCGCGCTATCCTCGGAAGTCCGGTCGAACCGGTCGAGGCCGTCGGTTGGAACGGAGACGCGATCGAAGCGGAGGCCTTCGCCTACCTAGCGGCCCGTTCGAAACGAGGCCTTCCCCTCAGCTATCCTCAAACCACGGGAGTCGCCATGCCGGTTTCCGGCGGCGTCTATCATCGCCCGTGAAAACGGTCGGGAGAGGACTCAGGCGGCTTTTGCCAGCTTCCGGTCAAGGTAGACGTCGACCATGGAATCCAGCTGTTCCAGGTGGTCGAGGAAGAAGTGGTCGCAACCCTTGACGACTTGATAGTCCACCTCGATCGTCTTCTGTTTCTGGAGCTTTTGCGCCAGTTTCTCAACCGAAGCTGTCGGGACCACGTCGTCCTTGTCACCGTGGACAATCAGCCCGTCGGCCGGGCAGGGGGCCAGAAACGAGAAGTCGTGGATGCTGGCCGGTGGCGCCACGGAGATGAAACCGGAAATCTCGGGGCGGCGCATCATCAATTGCATGGCGACCCAAGCACCGAATGAGAAGCCGGCGATCCAGCAGGTTTTGGCGTTGGGATTGTAGCTCTGCATCCAATCCAGCGCTGAAGCGGCATCGCTTAACTCTCCCTGGCCATTGTCGAATTGGCCTTGTGAACGCCCGACACCGCGAAAATTGAACCGAAGTGTCGAAAAACCGCGCTTAACGAAGTTCTGATAAAGCGTGTAGACGACCCGATTGTTCATGGTCCCGCCGTGTTGGGGATGGGGGTGCAGGAACAATGCGACGGGCGCATTGGGTTTTTTCGAATGGTGATAACGTCCTTCGATACGGCCCTCGGGGCCGTTGAAAATCACATCGGGCATGTGTCTGAAGATGTCCTGTTTTCGATTTGTTTCTTTATTCCCGACTTCGTGGGTTAGTCAAATAATTACGAAAATCCTCGGAAAACCGCGGTTCACCCGCGAGTACTTGACCAAATTGATCGGGCAACATATATTCCGATTAGCACAACAGTAACGCGGTAGGGTATGGCCCTCATTCCGGTGCCTTCAGGGCCCCGTTCAACTTCAGGTGAAAGATATAGTAGCGGCCATGATATTCAAGAGATTTCAAGAGGATATAAAAGCCTATCAGGACCGCGATCCAGCGGCCAGGTCGGGCGTTGAAATCGTGTTGTTGTACCAAGGTTTTCACGCCTTGATGTTCTACCGGATTGCAAATGGCCTGTGGCGGATGGGGTTGAAGTTCCTGGGGCGCACGGTTTCCCAATTGGGGCGCTGGCTCACGGGTATCGAGATACACCCTGGTGCCGAAATCGGACGCCGATTCGTAATTGATCACGGATCAGGTGTCGTCGTCGGGGAGACCGCGATCATTGGCGACGACGTGACGCTTTATCATGATGTGACGCTGGGCGGTGTTTCACCGTCCGTCGACTCTCACGAACAAGTTGGAGTGAAGCGTCATCCGACCTTGGGAAACGATGTCATCGTCGGTTCCGGAGCGCAGATCCTGGGCCCGATCACGGTTGGCGAATGTGCGCGTATCGGTTCCAACGCCGTTGTCACGGATAACATCCCTGCAGGCGTTACCGCGGTCGGGATACCGGCGCGGGTCGTTTTACCGAAGGACAAGAATAAGGCCAAGGAATTTCACGCTTACGCTACGGACCAAGACGGCCATCTTCCGGACCCCATGTTGCAGACGATCGAGGGATTGCGTTCGCAGGTTTCTGCCCTGATGGCTCGTGTCGAAGAGCTGGAAGCGGAAATCGCGAACGCCGAAGATGATCAGAGTGGTCCGCGCTCGGCGAGGCGGAACAAAAACAAGGCACCGGCTGCCTAAGCCGGTTCGTTCCCAATTTGCGTGGCGCCATAGCGGCGCCGCTAGGAAGCTTGAGGAGATGAGTATGAGATTAAGCACCAAAGGCCGATACGCGGTTACGGCTATGGCCGACCTTGCAATTCAGTCGTCGTCAGGACGACCGGTGACGCTCGCCGACATCGCGACCCGCCAAGAGATTTCCCTTTCGTATCTCGAGCAGCTTTTTGGCAAGCTTCGTAAAGGCGGGTTGGTGAAGAGCGTCCGTGGGCCCGGTGGCGGTTATATGCTAGCGCGATCCTCTGCCGACACGCGCGTCTCGGATATCATCCTAGCTGTTGATGAGCCAATCAAGGCGACGCGCTGTACGCCAGGTGCACCGGACGGATGCCAGTCCAACAAAAGTCGATGCTTGACCCATGACTTGTGGGAAGAGTTGGGCAACCAGATCTATTTGTTCCTGAGCTCGGTCAATCTCGAGGACATCATCGAGAAACGCGTGCTGGGGACCAGTGGTCGCATCCACATCGATCAACAGATCGCCGACGGTTCTGAGCCGGTATTGGCTGCACAGTAAGCGCCCGGTTCGCCGAACTATTTCGCCAGCGAAGGCCTCTTTAGCAGATGTCGAAAGCCATCTACATGGACCATAATGCGACGACGGCAGTCCGGCCGAAAGCCCGTGATGCCGTCCTCATGGCTATGGAGACCATCGGCAATGCGTCGTCAGTTCATGAACCGGGTCGTCATGCACGTCGGATCCTAGAGGACGCCCGTGAACGGGTGGCGGCCCTCGTTGGCGCCACACCAGACCGAATCGTCTTTACCAGCGGTGGCACAGAAGCCAACAACTTGGCGCTCCGCGGCATGCGTTCCAAACGGACCATCGTGTCGTCGATCGAACATCCTTCCGTACTCGTTCCGGCCTCCGGTGCCGAGATTCTCCCGGTGTCTTCCGACGGCATTGTTGAGACGAAAACATTGGAAAAACTGCTGCGGGATGAGGAACCGGAAACGCTGGTTTCCGTGATGTATGCCAACAACGAGACCGGCGCTGTCAGCCGGTCTCCGAAATCGCCGCGATCGTCAAAAGCCGTAACGCCTGGTTCCATTGCGATGCCGTGCAGGCTGCCGGCAAGCTGCCCGTGCGCATGAATGATTTCGGGCCGGATCTGCTGAGCCTGTCGGCTCACAAGATCGGAGGGCCGCAGGGTGTTGGCGCACTGGTCCTCGCCGACGGGATCGAGCCGCGATCGCTGCTGCTCGGCGGTGGCCAGGAGAGGCGGCGTCGCGGCGGCACAGAGAACCTGCCGGGGATCGCTGGGTTCGGCGCAGCTGCCGAAGACGCCCTTGCCGAGATGGGATCCATGTCCCGGCTTGGCGGGTGGCGTGACCGGCTGGAAGAGGCCGCCGCTCGGATCGCGCCGATCCAGGTGTTTGGCGGCAACGGGGAGCGTCTCGCCAATACATCTTGTTTTGCGACGCCAGGCCTAACTTCGGAAGCCCTGATCATGACACTCGACTTGGACGGCGTTGCGATCAGTGCCGGGTCAGCCTGTTCTTCCGGAAAAGTGGCAGTTAGCCATGTCTTGGATGCGATGGGTATCGGCGGTGAATTGGGGCGGTCGGTCATACGCGTCAGTCTCGGGTGGAATAGCGAGGAATCGGACGTCGACGGATTCCTCGACGCCTACCGCAGGGCCGTCCAACGAGCCGGTATCTTTCCCGCCGTAAAGCCGGCGGCGGTGGCGTAGAGGCGCGCAATGATGGCTAGCCCAAAATACAACGGCGCGGAGACCCCACCGGTCCGGGGCCCGATCTATCTCGACAACCAAGCGACGACGCGAACCGATCCGCGCGTTGTCGACGCCATGCTTCCCTATTTCTCCGAGAACTACGGTAACCCCCATTCTCGTTCCCACGCATTCGGTTGGGTTGCCGAGGATGCCGTTAAGGTGGCCCGCCAATCCCTCGCGGACCTGATCAGCGCCGAAGCCCGCGAGATCATCTTTACCTCCGGGGCGACCGAGGCCAACAATCTGGCGATCAAGGGTGTCGCCGAGGCTAACCGTGTTCGCGGCAACCGCATTGTTACGTTTGCGACCGAACACAAATGCGTTCTCGAAACCTGCCGGCGCCTGGAACGCGACGGATTCGACGTCGTCTATCTCGGTGTCGACGGAGACGGGTTGATCGATCCGCAGGATTTGGCGGCGGCGGTCGATGACAAGACAATTCTGGTATCGGTCATGGGAGTCAACAACGAGACCGGCGTGACTCAGCCTTTGGCCGAGATTGGCAAGTATTGCCGCCGTAACGGAGTCATTTTCCATTCCGATTGCGCCCAGGCGGCCGGGAAGATCGAACTCGACGTTGAGGCCATGAATATCGATCTGATGAGTTTGTCCGCTCACAAGATGTACGGCCCCATGGGCGTCGGGGCGCTCTACGTACGCCGCCGGCCACGGGTTCGATTGGCGCCCCTGCTGGACGGCGGTGGTCAGGAGCAGGGATTGCGCTCGGGCACTCTACCGGCACCATTGTGCGTGGGGTTCGGTGCTGCGGCCGGGATTTGCCGAGAAGAGATGGCCGTGGAGGTTAATCGGATAAAGGAGCTTCGTTGCCGGTTCCTCGAAAACTTGGAACAAAGGCTTGAAGGTGTCCACGTGAACGGCCATATGTCGCACCGAATTGCCGGTAATCTCAATCTCCGTTTCGATGGTGTCTCGGCGGTTCAACTGTTAAGCGGTGTCAAGGGTGTTGCCTTTTCCGCCGGTTCAGCCTGTACATCAGCGAGCGTTGAGCCTTCCTACGTTCTCCGGGCTATGGGGCTCGGTGACATCGAGGCAGATAGTTCCGTGCGTTTTGGCTTTGGGCGGTTCACGACCGCCGATGAGATCGACCGCGCCTGTGCACTGATCACCGACTGCGTAGACAAAACCCGAAATGATGGTGGCGCCATTGTGGCCGCCGGAAAAACAACACAATCGAACGCGACAGCGGCGTGAACTGGTGAATAAGAAGGACAGATAAGGATGTCAGCGAAAGCACAAACAATCGAGCAAGTTCGCGAATTTACCGACGATAAGTACAAGTACGGGTTCGTGACCGATATCGAAACGGAAACGGCCCCGAAGGGCCTGAACGAAGACATCATCCGATTCATTTCGGCCAAGAAGAAAGAGCCGGAGTGGCTTTTAGAATGGCGGCTCAAGGCCTACCGCCACTGGCTGACCATGCCCGAGCCGCAATGGCAGAAACCGGAATTCCCGGCCCTCGACTATCAGGACGCCTACTACTATTCGGCGCCGAAATCCGCCGGCGATGGACCGAAGAGCCTCGACGAAGTCGATCCGGAGCTTTTGAAGACCTACGAGAAACTGGGCATTCCCCTTCATGAGCAGGAAATGCTGGCCGGCGTGGCCGTCGATGCGGTTTTCGACTCGGTGTCGGTGGCGACGACGTTCAAAGCCAAACTGGAAGAAGTCGGCGTCGTTTTCTGTCCGATATCGGAAGCGGTCGAGCGGGTTCCAGACTTGGTCAAAAAATACCTGGGTTCGGTTGTACCTTATACGGACAACAAACACGCCTGCCTGAACTCAGCGGTGTTTACCGACGGATCTTTCGTCTACATCCCGAAGGGCGTGCGCTGCCCGATGGAGCTGTCCACCTATTTCCGCATCAACGCGCAAAATACCGGCCAGTTCGAGCGCACCCTGATCATCGCCGACGAAGGCTCGTATGTCAGTTACCTGGAAGGCTGTACAGCGCCGCAGCGAGATGAGAACCAGCTTCATGCGGCCGTAGTCGAGTTGGTCACCTTGGATGACGCCGAGATCAAATATTCGACGGTGCAGAACTGGTACCCGGGCGATGAGGAAGGAAACGGCGGCATATACAACTTCGTTACGAAACGCGGCGCCTGCCGTGGTCGCAACTCGAAGATCTCTTGGACCCAGGTTGAGACCGGTTCCGCCGTCACCTGGAAGTATCCGAGCTGTATCCTGCAGGGTGACAATTCGGTTGGAGAGTTTTATTCCATTGCCATCACCAACAACTTTCAGCAGGCCGATACTGGCACCAAGATGATCCATCTCGGGCGCAACACCTCGTCGAGGATCATCTCTAAGGGCATTTCTGCGGGCCGGTCCGACCAGACCTATCGCGGCTTGGTGCGCATGGGCCCGAAAGCCCGGGGTGCGCGTAACTACACGCAATGTGACTCACTGCTGATCGGCGACACGTGCGGCGCGCATACCGTGCCTTACATCGAAAGCAAGAACCGATCCGCTATCGTCGAACACGAAGCGACGACATCGAAGATCAGTGAGGACCAGCTCTTCTACCTGCGCCAACGGGGCCTCGACGAGGAATCGGCGGTGGCGCTGGTCGTCAACGGCTTCTGCCGGGAGGTGTTGCAACAATTGCCCATGGAGTTTGCCGTCGAGGCACAAAAACTCGTTGGAATTAGTCTTGAAGGAAGTGTTGGCTGAGGCGTCATGCCGAAGCCTTAAATAGGAAAACGAACATTATGTTGGAAATCAAAAACCTCCACGCCGGCGTCGAAGGCAAGTCCATACTCAATGGCATCGACCTTACGATCAATGCCGGGGAAACCCACGCCATCATGGGGCCGAACGGTTCCGGAAAGAGCACGCTTTCCTACCTTATCGCGGGGCGCGACGGCTACGAAATCACCGAGGGCGAAATCCTCTACAACGGTAAGGACCTGACCGATATGGACCCGGAAGAAAGGGCCGCCGAAGGGGTTTTCTTGGCCTTCCAATATCCGGTGGAAATCCCCGGCGTTCCCAACACGACGTTTCTCAAGGAAGCTCTCAATGCGCAACGTCGATACCGGGGTGAGGAAGAACTAGACGCCATGCAGTTCGTCAAGCTTGTCAAGGAAAAGACCAAGGAATTGGGCATCGCCGACGACATGCTTAAACGCGCCGTCAATGTTGGCTTCTCGGGTGGCGAAAAGAAGCGCAACGAAATCCTGCAGATGGCCCTGCTCAACCCGAGGCTCGCTGTTCTCGACGAAACCGATTCCGGCCTCGACATCGATGCGTTGAAAATTGTCGCCGACGGGGTCAACCAGTTGCGCGCACCGGACCGGGCGACACTTGTCATCACTCACTATCAACGGCTGCTCGACCACATCGTTCCGGACCATGTCCACGTATTAGCGCACGGCCGCATCCAACGCTCCGGTGGCAAGGAACTGGCTCTCGAACTCGAGGAAAAGGGATATGCCGAATTCTCCCAAGCGGCGGCGGAATGAGCGGGCTGGAAGCAAACCATGACTATTGAAGCGAATTCACTCCAATCCTTCATTAACCAGTTCGGCGAGGTTCGCGGTCGGTTGCCGGGCGGCGAATATGATTGGCTGGCCAAAGCGCGGGCGGCCGGTCTGGCGCGTTTCGAGGAACTCGGTGTGCCGACAACACGTTTGGAGACCTGGAAATACACGCGGCTTCCCGATTTGGCAGCGGAAGGTTTTCGCGCCGTCGGGTTCGAGGACGGGCAAACGTCCGTCGATTTTGTGCCAAGTCTGTTCGACGAAAAGGCCGACACGCCCAGGCTCGTGTTCGTGAACGGTTTTCTCCGCACCGAGATGTCAAGATTGGAAAATTTACCCGACGGCATCAGTGTCGAGCCGTTGGCTGTCGCGCTCGAACGGGACCCGGCCATCGTCAAAGGGCGTTTAGCCGACGCCGACGTGGCGGCAGACCGCAGTTTTTCAGCGCTGAATATGGCCATGATGGACAGTGGCACCGTGCTTCGAGCCGGCCGCGGTGTGGTCAGCGATGTACCTATCGAGGTTGTCTACATGAACGGCGGCACCGGCGAACCGTTGGCTCGCCACCCAAGAAACCTGTTCCTTGTTGAAGAGGGAGCCGACGTCACGATCGTCATGCATCACAGTGGTTTCGGGACCGGTGGTTACCTGACCAATTCGGTGACCGACGTCGACGTCGCGGATGGTGCCCGCCTGCGCCGTTATGTCATCCAAGATGAGAACCTCGACGCCATCCATCTTTCGACCATGGATGCAACGGTCGGCCGCGACGCAAACTTTGAATCTTTCACCTTGGCCATCGGCGGACGGCTGTCCAGGAATGACGTTCGTGTCCACCTTGAAGGTGAAGGCGGCTACGCGTCGCTCAACGGCGCCTATATGATGCGCGGACGCGAACACTGCGACAATACGACACTGATCGAACATTGCGTCCCCCATACTTCCTGCTCGGAAGTGTTCAAGGGCGTCCTTGATGACGAATCCCGCGGCGTCTTTCAGGGCCGCATCGTCGTCCACAAGGATGCCCAGCATACGGACGGGCACCAGCTTTCGAAGGCGCTGTTGCTCTCTGACAAGGCGGAAATGGACGCCAAGCCGGAACTCGAAATTTATGCCGACGACGTCAAGTGCTCGCACGGTGCGACGACCGGCCAGATCGACGAGACAGCGCTCTTTTACCTTAAGTCCCGGGGCGTCCCGGACGCGCTTGCGCGAAACCTGTTGATCCAGTCGTTCCTCGCCGAAGCCGTCGAGGCCATAACGGATAAGGAAGTTGGAAAAGCCGTCACGGACTTGATCGTCCACCGGCTGCCGGCTCAGTGTTACCTCTCCGAAGAGTGGAGGCAGGAATGAGCGGCATCACGCCAACCCTCGAAGCGAGCGCCGGCGACAACTCGACGTCGGCTTTCGACGTCGCTCGCGTGCGCCGCGATTTCCCGATCCTCAGCCAAGAGATCTATGGCAAGCCCCTCGTATTCTTCGACAGCGGTGCCAGCGCGCAAAAACCGCGGGTTGTCATCGAGGCGGTCCGGGAGTGCTACGAAACCTACTACGCCAACGTCCATCGTGGTGCCCATTACCTGAGCCAGCGCTCGACCGACGCTTTCGAGGAGGCGCGGGTCACCGTGGCACGTTTCATCAACGCCGAAAGCGATAATGAAATCGTCTTCACGCGCAGTGCGACCGAGGCGATCAACTTGGTTGCCGCGACCTGGGGCCGGAAGTTCCTAAATCCCGGCGACGAGATCATCGTCACAGCGATGGAGCATCACGCCAACATCGTCCCCTGGCAAATCCTGCGCAGCGAAAGGGGGATTGTCCTCAAGGTCATACCGATCAGTCCGTCGGGCGAGTTCTCGATCGCCGATTTCGAGGCGCTGTTGGGCCCGAAAACCAAGCTGGTGGCGGTCACCGAGGTTTCGAACGTTTTGGGCACTATGGTGCCTGTTAAGGAAGTGGCGCGCCTGGCCCACAAGCGGGGCGTACCGGTATTGGTCGATGGCTCCCAGGGTATCGTCCATAGCGGCGTTGATGTTCGCGACCTCGATTGTGATTTCTATGCCTTCACCGGCCACAAGCTTTATGGACCCAGCGGTATCGGCGTGCTTTACGGCAAATGGGATATGCTCGACGCCATGCCGCCATATCAGGGTGGCGGCGACATGATCGAGCGGGTCACCTTCGACGAGGTTACCTTCAAGGAACCACCGCACCGTTTTGAAGCGGGTACCCCGCCAATCGCTCAGGCCATCGGTTTGGCCGCCGCCATCAAATATGTCGCGGAACTGGGCACCGATAACATTTCGGCCCACGAGCAAGGTGTTCTCGCCTATGCGACGGAGCGGCTGAAGGCTATCGACGGCCTCAAAATCATCGGCGAGGCGCCGGATAAGGCCGCCATCATCTCGTTCCTTGTCGACGGCACCCACCCGTTCGATATCGCGGCCATCCTCGACCGTGCCGGCGTTGCCGTTCGGGTCGGTCAGCATTGCGCCGAACCATTGATGGACTTTCTGGGTATAGACGGTACGGTGCGCGCGTCCTTCGGTCTCTACAACGATCGTTCGGACGTCGACACCCTCGTTGCCGCCATCGAAAAAGCCAAGGGAATGCTACTGTGACGCTGAGCCTGGAAAAATACTCGGAATTCGTTGAGGCCCTCGAGATCATCGACGACGAGGACATGCGCTTCGAATACATCATCGATATCGGAAAAAAAGCGCGTGCCAAGCCCTTTCCGGAGGAGTGGAAGACGGACGCCAACCTCATGCACGGTTGCATTTCCCGCGTTTGGATCGTCGACGACGTCGAGAACGGGCGCCATTTTTTCAAGGGCGACAGCGACGCCGTTATCGTCAAGGGCCTCGTTGCCATGATGACCGAATCGTTCAGCGGACTGACCGGTGGCGAGTTGCAGGAACTGACCCTGGATCATGTGAAAAAACTCAATCTCGGCGCCCTGACGACGCAGCGTCAGGTCGGGATGCTGGCCATGCTGGAGCATCTACAGAAACTCGGCCGTCTCGCGCCTGCCCAGTTGGCCGAGGCATCGAGCTAAAGGAAAAGTCGATGGATCACTACGGATACATGCCGCATCACGACGCACCGGTGGATATTCCCGAGGACTTTAAGGCCATCGCTGGTGAGCCCTTGGCTGAGGGGACGTCGGTCGCCAGCGAAGAGGCCATAATCGAGGCCATGCGGACGGTCTACGACCCGGAAATCCCGGTTAATATCTATGACCTTGGTTTAGTCTATACCCATGTCATCTCGGACAAGGGAGACGTCGCCATTGAGATGTCGTTGACCGCGCCAGGCTGCCCGGTGGCCGGCGACCTTCCGGGTTGGGTCGCCGAGGCGGTGGCCAAGGTCGAAGGTATCGGCGAGGTCGAGGTCGCGCTGGTCTGGGAACCGGCATGGACCCCAGACAAAATGAGTGAGGACGCGAAACTTGCCTTGGGCATGTTTTAGGCCCAAATAAGGTAGAGTAGAGAAAGAGCACAGGACCACACATGCTTACCGTAACCGACGCCGCCGCCGAGCGCATCCGGCACCTTGTCGAGAGCAGCGATAAACCGGTCGCCGGTCTTCGGGTCGGCGTCAATTCGAAGGGATGTTCGGGACTGTCTTATGTCTTCGAATACGCCGAAGAGAAGAAGAAGCTGGAAGAGGAGATCGAGACCAAGGGTGTCAAGATCTTCGTCGACCCGGCAGCCATCATGTTCCTCATTGGCAGCGAAATGGATTACATCGAAGATCGGCTCGAAAGCCGGTTCGTGTTTTCTAACCCTAACGCCAAAAACGTTTGTGGCTGCGGCGAGAGTTTTTCGATTTGAACGCTAAGCGGCGTATCGAGACCTAGGAGCCTTCCTTTGTTGAGAATGACCTTCATCGGCTCCGACGGGAGCCGCCAAGAGGTGGACGCGCCGGAAGGCCTGAGCGTCATGGAGGTGGCCCACCGCAACGGCATCGACATTGAAGGCGCGTGCGAAGGTTCGATGGCTTGTTCAACCTGTCACGTCATCGTTGATGACGCGTGGTTCGAAAAACTCGACGAAGCGACGGAAGAAGAGGAAGACATGCTTGATCTGGCATTCGGGTTGAGCCGCACATCTCGCCTCGGATGCCAAATCACCATGACACCCGAATTGGACGGTCTCGTCGTCACTTTGCCCGAACAAACCAATAATCTGATTGGTGGCTGACGGCCTCAATCGTCTTTCAGGGATTGGGTTTCGTCGCCTTTTAGTCGTCCGTTGTCTAGTCGTCCGTTAAGAAGCCCTAATTTCGCGGGGTCTTGGGCTGATTGACGTCCAGAATGTTTCCATGATTTCACGCAACAGATCCGCCAGCCATTTGAGGATGAGGCGCAGGTTGTGGCCGATGGCGGTGAGCACGGCATTGGCGTGGTCGCCGTA